>Ga0209212_1005678_pt1 | contig 14741 bp, 16 predicted proteins | sample RifGroC2_FD_183996 | JGI IMG/M metagenome (GOLD analysis project Ga0209212, IMG submission 183996) | Groundwater microbial communities from Rifle, Colorado, USA - Groundwater C2 (SPAdes) (version 2) | ecosystem: Environmental > Aquatic > Deep subsurface > Groundwater | place: Rifle, Colorado... | reverse complement strand
CGCGACGGCCAGGAGGCATTGAAGATCTGCCAGGCCGAGCGCCCTGAACTCGTCTTCATGGACCTGCACATGCCGCTCATGAACGGCGCAGAGTGCTGCAGGGCGATAAAAAACGACCCCCAGCTGTCAACCGCGGTCGTCCTGATCACCTCCGAGGGGAAGGAGGCGGACCGGCGGCTCTGCCTTGAGGCGGGATGCGACGATTTTCTGACCAAGCCGCTCGACCGCCAGGTATTTCTCGAAACGGCCCGCAAGCTGCTCCCGGCCATAGACCGGCGCGACAACAGGGGCAACTGCCGCTTCAACGTCAAGTTCCGTGCTTTCGGCATCACCCTGTCCGGGTTTGCCGCCAACCTGAGTCAGAACGGCATGTATGTCGCTGCCGATGTCCAGGTCGAAAAGGGAGCCCAGCTCGATCTGATCTTCGCGCTCCCCGAACCGGTCGCGTCAATCGTCCAGGCGAAAGGGCGCATCGCCTGGCTGAACACCTCCAAGACGCGGAAAAAACCGTCGCTCCCGGAAGGGTTCGGCGTCGAGTTCATCTCCCTCTCCGATGAAGCGCGTGAACAGATCGGCCGCTACATCGGCACTGCCAAAAGCCCTACCTGACCAGCTTGGAGAGCTTCTTGAACTCCTCGGTCCCCGCCACGCGCAGCAACTGAAAGAGCACCGCTTCCGTAGAGGTCAGCACCACACCTGCCGCGGTGAGCGTCCTCAGCGCCGTTTCCCAATTCTGCTTGCGCCTGCTCATCACCGCATCGCACACGAGATGCACCACGTAGCCGTGGGACAAAAGCTCCAGGGCGGTCTGCAGCACGCAGACATGCGTCTCCATCCCGGTCAGGATCACCTGCCGACGTCCGGTCCGCTCCAACGCCTCCATGAACCCGTCGCCGCCGCAGCAGCTGAAGGTCATCTTCTCCATGCTCGCCGCAGTCAGCTTTTCCTTCAAGGCCGGCACGGTCTCACCGAGTCCCTTTACGTACTGCTCGGTGGCTATCACCGGGAGCCCGAGTTCAGCGGCGGTGTCCAGCAGTATGGAGATGTTGCCAGTCAGCTTCTCCAGCACCTTGTGATCCATGGCGCGGCAGAGCTTCTCCTGAACGTCCACCACCACGAGTTGCGCGCTTTCTCTCTCCAGAAAAAATCTCTCCATCAGCGTCATACTACCTCCAGGTTAAGGTTGAGGTTGAGGTTGAGGCCTGCTTATTCTTTCCGCAGCTCGATGCCGAGTTCGGTGATCTTCTTCCTGAGCGTGTTCCGGTTAATGCCGAGGATGTCGGCGGCCCGCACCTGGTTGCCCCGGGTCTTCTCCAGAACGAACCGGATCAGCGGCCGCTCCACCTGCTCCAAGACCATGTTATAGACATCGCCACTCTCCATCCGCTCCATGTTGCTGAAACAGCCGCGCAGCTTCAGGTCGACGATCCCCTCCAGGGAGAGTTCCTCCCCTTTGCCGTCGCCCTGCCTGTTCCTTAGACCCGGGAAATCCGAGGCGACCAGCAGCGGGTCGGGGGAGAGGATCACCGCCCTCTTGATGGTGTTCTCCAGTTCGCGGATGTTTCCCGGCCAGCCGTAGCTGGCCAGCAGCTTCATGGCATCGGCGGAGCAGCGCTTGACCGGCACCTCCAGCTCGGTGCAGATCTTGGCCAGGAAGTACTGCACCAGAAGCGGCACGTCCTCCCCCCTTTCCCGCAGCGGGACCAGTTGGATCGGGATGACGTTCAACCGGTAGTAGAGGTCCTCCCTGAACTGCCTGTTCCGGACGCTCTCCTCCAGGTCCTGGTTGGTAGCGGCCACCACCCTGACGTCGACCTGGATGCTCTGGTTCCCGCCGGTCCTGGTTATCTCGCGCTCCTGCAGTACCCTGAGGATCTTCGCCTGCAGATCGAACGGCATGTCCCCAATTTCGTCCAGGAAGATGGTGCCGCCGTTTGCCTGCTCGAACTTGCCGAGCTTGCGCTCGGTGGCCCCGGTGAAGGCACCCTTTTCGAAACCGAACAGCTCGCTCTCCAGGAGTTCCTTCGGAATGGCGGCGCAGTTGAGCGGGACGAAGGGCTTGCCGAGCCGCTTGGAGTTGTAGTGGATGGCGCGCGCAATCAGCTCCTTGCCGGTCCCCGATTCACCCTGCACCAGTACGGTGACGTCGCTCGGCGCCACCTTACCGATCGTCTTGTAGATCTCCCTCATGGCCGGCGAGTTACCGATGATGGTCTTCTCCAGCTGGTAGCGGTCCTTCAGCTCCTCCTTCAGGAGCGAGACCTGCGAAGTCATCTCGCGCGCCCGGCTCACCTTCTCGACCACCGCGTCGATCACCCCGAGGTCGAACGGCTTGGTGAGGTAGTCGTAGGCGCCGCGCTTCATCGCCTCGACCGCGTTCTTCATGCTCGCCTCGGCGGTCATGATCACCACGAAAAGCTCGCTCCGCTCCTCCTTGATGCGGTCGAGGAGTTCGAGTCCCGTCACCCCCGGCATCTTTATGTCGAGGAGCGCCAGGTCATAGACGTTCTGCTTGATGAGCCGAAGCGCCTCGTCGCCGTCGCGGGCCAGTTCCACGTTGAATCCTTTTTTTCTCAGCGCCTTGGAAAGGACCCAGCGCATGCTCTCTTCATCGTCCGCGACAAGTATGTTGTTGATCGACATAGGTAACTCCTATAAGGCAAAAACCGTTCAACGTTCAAGGTTCAACGTTCAAAGTGTCCGATTCAAAATCAAGGGTTGTTCCAGAGTTCAGCGCTTAACTCAGGGGTTTGAAGTAACGTTGAACATAGAACGTTGAACGGCTGTTAAGTCACTGAATCAAAGGGAGCATGACGGTGAAGACGGTGCCGCGTGCCGGGTCGGAGTCGACGCGAATCATGCCGCGATGCTCGGAAACGATCTTCTGGCAGATGGCAAGGCCAAGACCGGTCCCCTTGGATTTGGTGGTGAAAAACGGGGTGAACATGTTCTCGAGCACGTCGGCCGGTATGCCGGGTCCGTTGTCCGCGATATCGATGGCGATCATGCGGGCGCGCCGCTCCCCCTTCTGGGTCATGCTGTAGTCCGCCATAACCCGGGTGGTCACCTTGACCACTCCCCCCTTCCCTACCGCCTCCATGGCGTTTCGGATCAGGTTCAGGAAAAGCTGTGTCAGGAGCGCCTCGTCGGCGAGTATCGGCGGAATGCTCGGATCGAAGTACTGCTGCAGGTAAACCTCTTTGCCGTCGGATGCGTTTTTCTGCAGCAGCAGGATGTCGGAAAGGACCCGGTGCAGGTTCACCTTGCTCGGCTTCAGGCGCCCGGGCGAGGCGAGGGCGAGCAGCTCCTCGACGATCACGTTCACCCGCTGCACCTCTTTCAGCATGACCCGGATGTACTCCCGCAGGTCCTCGTTGTCGGGGAACTCCAGCTCCAGAAGCTGCGCGGCACCCTTGATCCCGCCCAGAGGGTTCTTGATCTCGTGGGCAAGCCCAGCGGCGAGAGCGCCCAGGGAGGAGAGGCGGTCGGCCTGGCGCACCGCGCACTCGAGTTCCCTTATGTTGGTGAGATCCCTGACCAGCACGATGGTGCCGATCCGCTCCCCGCTTGAGCTTAACAGCGGCGAGGTGCTGGCGTCCACCGGGGTCAGTTTCCCGTTCCGCTTCAGGACGATGTTCTCATGATCCGAGACCGACATCCCGGTGGCGACGGTCTTGGCGACCATGTCGTTGAGCGGTCCCTCCCCCTTGAAGATCTCGCTGAACAGCCCCCCCATCGCATGGCGCCGGGAGACCCCGGTCAGTTCCTCGGCAGCCGGGTTGACCAGGGTGACCGCTCCGGTGTTGTCCAGGACGATGACACCGTCGCCCACACTGTCGACGACGTTCGCGTAGTAGCTCTCCAGCCGGTCAGCCATGAAAGAACCCCTCCATTGCCCCGACAAGTTCGGAGGCGTTTTCGATCCGGTTCACCGCGGCGCGGAACTGGGCTGCACCGGGAAGCCCCTTCGAGTACCAGGAGAGGTGCTTGCGCATCTCCATCAAGGCGACCCGGTCCCCCTCAAGCTCGCTGAACAGTTCCAGGTGCCTGCGGGCCAGCGCCAGACGCTCCTCGGCACTGGGCGGGACCGGCTCCTCGCCGGCAAGAAGCGAAAGGGACTCCCGGAAGATCCAGGGATTCCCCATGGCGCCGCGGGCGACCATCACCGCATCGCAACCGGTCTCCTGCAGCATGGCGGCGACGTCGGCCGCGGTGAATAGATCGCCGCTCCCGATCACGGGGATATCCAGGGCGCTCTTCAGTTCGGCTATCCTGGACCAGTTCGCATGCCCCTCGAACATCTGGGCACGGCTCCTCGGGTGCAGCGTCACCGCGTCGCAACCCTCCTCCTGGGCGATCCTGCCGATCTCCAGGAAAGAATCGTCGCCGCACACCCAACCGGTGCGGATCTTGATTGTGAAGGGGAGCCTGGTCGCGCTCCTGACGCTCCTGATGATGCGGGCGACCTTGAGAGGCTCCTTCAGGAGCGCGCTTCCGGCGCCGGTACCGACCACCTTGCGCACCGGGCACCCCATGTTTATATCGATCAGTTCGCCGTACTCCTCGACCAGTTTCGCGGCCTCGGCGAGCATATCCGCGTCGTCTCCGAAAAGCTGCATCCCGATCGGGCGGTCGGCGGGGACGCTCTTCAAGAGGTCGAAGCTCTTGCGCCCGTCCCGGGTCAGGCCGTTCACGCTCACCATTTCGGTGAAAGTAAGGGAAGCTCCCCCCTCCCGCGCCATGAGCCGCATCGGAAGGTTGGTTATACCGGCCATGGGTGCCAGAAAAACCCGATTCTTCAGGGTAAGGGAGCCGATGGCTACCGTTTTTTGCATATACTGTCCGTCCCTTAGCTGCCTAAAAAATGAGCATATTAGCAACAAGGGGTTTAAAAGGCAAGGGGTTTTTCGGGGCGGGAAAAAGGTTTTTGTGGGGAAATTCCTCAGTGTTGAGGAGGGGACGCCAGAAGCCCCTCACCCGGCCTTCGGCCCCTCTCCCGGAGGGCGAGGGGATGGCAGAGTCCTTCGCCCTCCGGGAGAAGGTGCCCCGAAGGGGCGGATGAGGGAGTTGCCACGGAGCGGATTGATGCCATCGTTCCAACGCTCCAGCGTTGGAATGCATCCTGGGACGCTCCTGCGTCCCGGTTTGCCAGAGTCAAGAGACGCTGGAGCGTCAAAGGCTTGCGTTCCCACGCTGGAGCATGGGAACGATAAAAAGGTTTCTAAACCTCAACCTCAACCTCAATCTGTTTCTCAATCTGTTTCTCAATCCCCTGCAGCCCCTCCAGCGCGCCGCAGGGGAGCGAGATGTGCGGGGCGGATATCTGCGGCTCGCGCGGGTTGATCCTGATGACACGCGCCTGGGACAAGGCGCCGATCCGCTCGCTGGCGGCGCGCACCGTCGGGATCGCGGTCCCCGCGCCCAATTCGATGACGACGATCTTCCGCCCCCCCTGTCGCGCCAGGAATTGCCGGAAGCACGCCTGCTGGCGCTCAGTCCGGTCGGCGATCCAGCTGTAATCGCCGAACATGAGGATGTTGGGACGGGCCGGCGCGCCGCAACGGGGACAGAGCGGCACGTGATCGGCCCTCATGCTTTCTTCGTCGATGCGGAAGAGTTCGCGGTTGTCCCAGATCCGGTTCGAGCAGGGCCTGGTGCACTGCAGGTGGTGGATCGAGCCGTGGAACTCCAGGATGTCGGCCTCGGCAAAGCCGGCCTTTTGAAACTGGCCGTCAACGTTGGAGGTCGCCACGAAGGGGTCGAGCTGAAGGCGCCCGATCCAGTCGAGCAGCAGCCGGAAGCCATGGTGGGGGACGGTGTCGCGGTACAGGTTGGTGCGGTGTCCGTAAAAGCCCCAGCCAAAGGCGGGATCGTGCTCGAAGTGCTCGGGGTTCGCCGCGTCGACGAAGCCGATGCCGAGCCTTTGGTATAACGGATAGGCGCGCCAGAAGCCGCTGTCGCCGCGGAAGTCCGGCAGCCCCGAATCGACCCCCATCCCGGCGCCCGCCGTTACCACCAGCGCCTGCGCTTGGCCGAGCAGCTCCGCCGCCTGCTGCAACTGCCGGGAAAGCTCCATCTTAGAACCTCGCTAGATTCCCACCTTGACCAGTACCGGTTTCAGAACCCGCACCAGCTCGCTTGGCGGCATGGAGACGAGGAAGCCCCGGCTGCCGCCGTTGATGTAGATGAGCGGGAGCGCCAGTACGCTCTCCTCCAGGTAGACCGGCATCTGCTTCTTGGTGCCGAAGGGGGAAGTCCCCCCGACCAGGTAGCCGGAGTGGCGCTGGGCGGTTTCGGGGGTGCAGGGGGAGATCGTCTTCGCCCCGATGGCGCGGGCCAGTTCCTTGGTGGAGACCTGCAGCTTGCCGTGCATGAGGACCACCAGCGGGGCCCTGGTTTCGTCCTCCATGATCAGCGTCTTGATCACGCTCTGCTCGTCCACGCCAAGTTCGCGCGCCGACACCGCGGTGCCGCCCTTTTCCTCGTAGTGGTACGGGTGCTCCCCAAACGGTACCCCAGCCTGCCGGAGCACCCGGATCGCAGCCGTTACCGGCGACTTGACCTTCGCCATTACCTTCTCCTTCCCTAATTTGCCTCTCACATGAAAAAGTCACTTGCCAGTAAGGGTCATTACGGCTATAGATTAATATCACGTCTTCCACAGCTTCACAACCGTGTAACTAGGGTATCTTCTTATGCTAAACGACAGTGCGCAACCAGTTGCAAAGGTCCTTGTCATGGACGATGACGAGATGGTTCGTTTCGTCGCGGGCGAGACGCTGAAGAGGTACGGCTTTGAGGTGGAGTTTGCCAACGACGGCTCCGAGGCAGTTGAACTGTACCGGGAACGACACCAGGCCGGCGCGCCCTTTGCCGCCGTGATACTGGATCTGAACATCCCTGGCGGGATGGGTGGACAGGAGGCAATGAAGCGTTTGCTGGAAATCGACCCCGGCGCCAAGGGTTACGTATCGAGCGGCCGGACCGACGACCCCGTCATGATGAACTTCCATACCTTCGGCTTCAGCGGCACCATCGAAAAGCCCTACTTTTACCTGAACAAACAACTAATGGAAGAGTTCAGCAAAAGCCTGCGCGGCAGCCACTGAAAATGCCGGGTCTCGAAAACTACCTGGCCCTGGTGAACCGGATCGACGAGCTTTGTCAGCGGACCGCGCAGACCTTTGAACAGCAGATCTCCTGCCGTGCCGGATGCGATGCCTGCTGCCGGCACCTCTCCATCTTCGCCGTCGAGGCGGCAGCACTGAGGCAGGCGCTGCGCGAACTCCCCCGGGAGGCTGCGGCCCTGGTCCGGCAGGCGGCAATAAGCGCCGGCCCGAACGATCCCTGCCCGCTGCTCGACAACGGGCTCTGCCTGTTCTATGCGGCGCGCCCGATCATCTGCCGCACCCACGGTCTGCCGCTTCTGGTGAACAGGGACGGTGCCAGCTCAGTCGACTTCTGCCCGGAGAATTTCCGGGACCTCCCCAGCATACCCGGCAGCGCCGTAATCGACCTGGAGCGCCTGAACACCATGCTGGCGGCAATCAACGCCCTCTACCTGCAGGAATTTCCGGGCCCGGAGCGCCTCACCATAGCCGAGGCACTTGCTCTCACCGATTGACTTTTTCCAGACTTCAGGATATAGGCTCATGTCCGGACCGCTTCGATCTGCGTCATCGTGCTTTTTGTAGGAGCGGCACATCAGCACCAATCGAGACATTACCGCCACCGGGCGAACACCCCGGCACTAAACAAGGGAGATCCAACAGAAAATGAAGCTTAGCTACCAGACCGTTGGGAGTTGCGCGTCGCGCATCGAGATAGAGATTGAGGATGGCGTCATCATGGGGACCGAGTTCGTCGACGGCTGCGCGGGCAACACCCAGGCCGTGGCTGCCCTGGTGCGCGGCATGGGAGTTGCGCGTCGCGCATCGAGATAGAGATTGAGGATGGCGTCATCATGGGGACCGAGTTCGTCGACGGCTGCGCGGGCAACACCCAGGCCGTGGCTGCCCTGGTGCGCGGCATGGCGGTCGGCGAGGCGATCAGCCGACTCAAAGGCATCGTCTGCCAGGGGGACACCTCCTGCCCGGACCAGTTGGCAAGGGCGCTGGAACAGACCCAGACCACGGTGACGGCTTAATGATGGGAGGGGGTATGGAAATCTTCGGCGGCTTCATGATGATGCTTTCTATCATCGGTTTCTTCCTGACGGTGATCTGGTTCATACTCCCATTCGTGATCTTCAACATCAAAGGGAGAGTCGACCGCACCCTGTCCATGGTGGAAGAGATGGACAAGCGGCTGGCTGCCATCGAGCGGAGCCTGCAGACACGCGAGGCTGTCGTCGTGGACGAGACCGAGCGGCCGCTCTCCCCTCCCCTTTGAGATAGCGGCTCAGCCCCCCCGTAAAGCACCGCGCACCCTCCGGCCCGGACGCGGCCAGAGGGGCATCCTCTGCAACCTCTCTCATGTGCACCGTCTTTGCGCCGAATCGGCCACCTCATTAATACCGTATCCGAGAAAACTCAGGCATATTGCTTGCCAAGGGTTTCTTTTTTCATTATGATATCCCGCTATACGTCGGCCAGCAAAGTAGAGAGCTTTAATGTGTTGGCCGGACAGGGGGCAATTAATGGGTTTACTTGATGGTAAGAAAGCGTTGATTTTCGGTGTCGCCAACGAAAAAAGCATCGCCTGGGCCGTGGCCGAGGCGTACCGCCGGGAGGGGGCCGAGGTGGCCCTGGCTTATGCGGGCGAGACCGTGGCAAAACGGGTGATCCCGCTTGGGGAGAGCATCGGCGCGAGCCTGATCCTTCCCTGCGACGTAAGGAACGACGACGACCTGGCCGCGCTGTTCGCGCAGGTGGGCAAGGCATGGGGGGGGCTCGACATCCTGATCCACTCCGTGGCCTTCGCCAATAAAGATGAATTGAAGGGGTCCTTCCTGAATACCACCCGGGAGGGGTTCGCCATGGCGCTCGATATCAGCGCCTATTCGCTGATCGCAATGGCGAAGGAGGCGGCCCCGCTCATGCAGGGTCGCAACGGCAGCATCATCGCCATGACCTACTACGGCGCCCAGAAGGTGTTCCCGAACTACAACGTCATGGGAGTGGCAAAGGCCGCCCTGGAGGCGAGCGTGCGTTACCTTGCGGAAGCGCTGGGGCCGGAAGGGACCAGGGTGAACGCCATCTCCGCCGGCCCCTTGAGGACCCTTGCCTCGGCCGGGGTCGGCGGCTTCGGACAGATTGCCGGACACGTGGCCGGGAAGGCGCCGCTTCGACGCAACATCAGCCAGGAGGAAGTGGCCAACGCGGCACTGTACCTGGCCAGCCCGCTCTCCAGCGGGGTGACCGGCGAGATCCACTTCGTCGACAGCGGCTACAACGTCGTCGGCATGTAGGTAAACCAATTCAATAACGGAGGACCACCATCAAAGGACCGCACGGCAATCTGACAGGACTCAAATCAAGCCAGGTTAAAAGGCTGGAAAGGCTGTTCCGCCGTCGGGTCAAACCCGGCGAGGTGATAACCCTGGAATTGGCCCGGGAACTGGCTGATATCTCGCTGGAGATCCGGCGCCAGATCGGCATCCTGGTAAGCCGTATCGGTGAGGTCGCCTACGTGGTGGTCGGCGACGAACGTGGATTACTGATCCCGACCCTCGACGAGTACCCGCTCGGCAAGAGGCTTTTGCGCGGTTTGCGCCTGGTGCACACCCACCTGAAGGGCGAACCGCTCTCCGACGACGACCTGACCGACCTGTCGCTTTTGCGGCTCGATATGGTCGCGGCGCTGCAGCTCACCCAGAACGTCGATCGCTTCTCCATCCAGACCGCTGCAGTTGCCCCGCCGGAAACGCACGGCCTCCCCTACCATGTGGAACCATCGATCCCCTTTGCCCGCTTCGACCTCGATTTCCGCGCCTATATCGAAACCCTGGAATATACGCTGGAGCGCGGACTGAAAGAGGGAACGGTCGTCGCCACCGGAGAGGAGCGCGGCATCCTGATCTCGGTCACCAAACGCCCCCTCGAGGAGGCGCTCGATTCGATCGAGGAGTTGAAGGAGCTTGCCAGAACCGCCGGCGTCGGGGTGCTCGACACGGTGATTCAGCGCCCGAAGGAATTCAACCCGCGCTACCTGCTGGGCGAAGGGAAGATCCGCGAGGTGCTGATCAAGGCGCTCCAGTTCGGCGCCACCATGCTGATCTTCGACCAGGAATTATCCCCGACCCAGGTGCGCTCCATCTCGGAGCTGACCGAGCTCAAGGTCATCGACCGCAGCCAGCTGATCCTGGACATCTTCGCCAGGCGTGCCACCACCCAGGACGGCAAGGTGCAGGTGGAGCTGGCCCAGCTGAAGTATTTGCTGCCGAGGCTCTCCGGGCGCGGCGTGCAGATGTCGCGCCTCATGGGCGGGATCGGCGGGCGCGGCCCCGGGGAGACCAAGCTGGAGATCGACCGCAGGCGCATCAGGGATCGCATCGCCCACCTGGAGCGCGAGCTGAAGGAGCTCTCCAGCGGCCGCTACCAGCGGCGCCAGAAAAGGGTGAAGGCGGGGATCCCGATCATCTCCATCGTCGGCTACACCAACGCCGGCAAGTCCACCCTGCTCAATACGCTCACTAAGAGCGAGGTCTTCACCGAGGACCTGCTCTTCGCCACGCTCGACACCTCGTCGCGCCGGCTGCGCTTCCCGTTGGATCGCGAGGTGATCATCACCGACACGGTCGGCTTCATCCGCAGCCTCCCGAAATCGCTGATGGGGGCGTTCAAGGCGACCCTGGAGGAATTGAAGGACGCCGATCTGCTGATCCACCTGGTCGACTGCAGCAACCCGCGCTTCGAGGAGCAGATCGGCGAGGTGGACGCCATCCTGGCGGAACTGGAGCTGGCCCAAAAGCCGCGGCTGCTGGTCTTCAACAAGGCAGACCTGTTACCCGAGCTGAAGAAGAGCGATCCTTTGGCCTTCATGAAAGTGCGCCAGCTGACGCGGAAGTTTGCCGCGATCACCGTCAGCGCCTCGGACCGCAAGAGCCTGGAGCCGCTCATGAAAGAGCTGCAGCAGCGCTTCTGGCACGACGTCGAGGACTACCGCATGCCTGGGCAAAACCACAACCACGACGATCAGGAGCAATAGCGGATCAATCGACAAATCATGAACAATCAAGCAGAAATCATCTACGCGCTCGACCTGCTCGGCACGGTCGCCTTTGCAGCCTCGGGGGCGCTCGCCGGTGTACGCAGGGGGATGGACCTCCTGGGTGTCATCGTGCTCGGCATTGTCACCGCAACCGGAGGGGGCGTCATTCGCGACGTCCTTTTGAACGACACGCCGCCGTTTTGCTTCAAGAACGAACTCTACCTTTACCTCGCGGTCGCCGCATCGATCATCGTTTTCCTGACCCCCCGCAGCTTCGAGAGGATGAAGCGGGCCATGCTGCTGCTGGACGCCCTCGGGCTCGGCACCTTCCTGGTGATCGGCACTTCCAAAGCGCTGCAGTTCCACCTCGGCTTCATGGGCGCCGTCATCATGGGGGTGATGACCGCGACCTGCGGAGGGTTGGTGCGTGACATCCTCAGCAACGAGATCCCGCTGATTCTCCAGCGCGAGATCTACGCCTCAGCCTGCGTTGTCGGCGGCGCCCTCTTCTATTTCCTGCATCTGACGGAGCTCCCCTCCTCGGTGAACCTCACCATTTCCGCCCTGGCCGTCATCGTCATCAGGGTTGCCGCCATCGTCAAGGGGTGGCAACTGCCGCGCGGCCAGGCGCTCTGAGCCATGGCCAAGCAGAGCGCGGGCTTGATCATGTTTCGCATCAGGGAGAGGGAACTGGAGATCTTCCTGGTGCACCCGGGCGGTCCCTTCTGGGCCAAAAAGGACCCGGGTGCCTGGTCGATACCGAAGGGGGAGTACACCGATGCAGAGGATGCCCTGGAGGTGGCCAGGCGCGAGTTCTACGAGGAGACCGGGTTCGAGGCTACTGGAGAATTCCGGGAGCTGACTGCGATCCGGCAGGCCGGCGGCAAGAGGGTCAGGGCCTGGGTCTTCCAGGGTGACTGCGATCCGGACGCGCTGAAAAGCAACACTTTCTCCATGGAGTGGCCGCCCGGATCCGGGAGGCAGGCGGAGTTTCCCGAGGTGGACCGGGGAGGCTGGTTTAGCGTTGAGGTTGCCAGGGAGAAGATACTGAAGAGCCAGATCGCGTTGATCGACGAGCTGTGCGAGGTGGTCGGTCAGCAGGGCGCATAGGGAAGAATCGCGATTTTTTACTGCAGCATCACCAAGAGGATCTGCACGCAGATGATCTTGAAGATGGTCGCTGCCGGATACACCGAGGCAAAGCCGATACTGGGGAGATCGTTGCCGGTCTGGTCCAGGGCATAGCCGAGGACGGCGGTCTGGGTCTGCATCCCGGCGACGATCCCCATGAGAAGGCTCATCGGGATCTTCAGGAACCGGTAGCCGATCCAGAGGGCTAGCAAGGACGCTGAGCAGGTTAAAGCGATACCGACGCCGAAGATGACAAAGCCCCCGCCGCTAGCGAAGGTCGATATGAAGCTGTACCCCGCCCGGGTGCCGATACCGGCGAGGAAGAGCACCATGCCGATCTGGCGCAGCATCATGTTCGCGCTGTAGGGGAGGTTCCAGACCATCCTGCCGGTGTGCCCGATGGTGCCGAGGATCAGCCCGGCCACCAGCGGTCCGCCGGCGAAACCGAACTTGAAGACGATCCCCCCCGGCAGCGGGATCGGCACGATGCCGAGCAGCAACCCGAGCGCCAGCCCGAGGCCGAAGGTCAGGACGTCCACCTCGCTCACCGCACGATAGGAATCGCCGAACAGCTTCGTTACCGCCATGAGATTGTCATGATGGGTCAGGACCCTGACCCTGTCCCCAAGTTCCAGTGCCATGTCGCCGCTCGGGAGGAAATCGTCGTCGCCGCGCCTGACCCGGGTGACGACCGCTCCGAACTTCTTGCGCAGGTTCAGCTCGCGCAGACGCCGCCCCGCTATCTGGGGGTTGGACACAAAGATGCGCCTGAAATCGAACTCGCTCCGGTCCAGGTCGATCTCCTCCTCGCTTTTCTCCCCCAGGTAAGCCGCGACACGCTCTATATCCTCGGCCGCCCCCACCACCGTGACCAGATCGTCGACAGCGAGCCTTTCCTCCGGGGTCGCCAGTTGGAACTCCCCGGCACGCTTCACGCGGCCGAAGATGACATCCCATCCCTGTTCCTGGCGCACCTGGTCCAGCGGTTTCGAGCAGCAGACGTCCCCCCTGGTGACGCGAACGGTGCAATTCTTGAGCGGCTCCGTGGGCGCCCCGAGGGCCCGCAGCTGCTTCGCCTCCCCGGCAAAGTTGATGCGCCAGACCCGCTGCGCGAGGGTTATGGCGAGGACCGTCCCGATCACCCCCATCGGGTAGGTGATCGAGTAGCCGACGACCGGCTCAGCCAGGAGCTGCTCCAGACCCGGGCCCGGGTAGTTGTGTTTCAGGGTGTCGAGAATCGCCGCCAGGGCTGGCGTGCTGGTGAGGCTGCCGGAAAACATCCCTGCCGCGATCGTCCCCTTCAGGTGCAGCAGCTTTGCGATCCCAGCCGTCAGGGCGGCGCAAAGCCCAAGGATGCAGAGCACCAGCAGGTTATAGCGCAGCCCCTGCCGCTTCAATGAGGCGACGAAGGTCGGACCGCCGCTCAGGCCGATGGAGTAGATGAACAGGCTGAGACCCAGCATGTAGACCACGTCCGGCAGTTTCATCTGGGGGTGGAGCGAGCCGAAGGCAAGGCCGACGAACAGGACGGCCGCCACGCCGAAACTGCTGCCGAAGATCTTGATCCGCCCGAGGGGATATCCGATGCCCGCCACCAGGAAGAGGAGCAGCAGCGGATTTTGCAGCAGTATCTCGATCATGGGAGCCTTTGCAGATCGGGGGATTGGACGACGCAAAGGATTATAGCAGAGATTGCCCGAGCGATAACCAAATCCCCCCAACGCCCCTTTTTCAAAGGGGGGAGACTACTCCGGAGCCCGCAACGCCTTTGCCAGCGGGCTCCAGTGGATGATGTCTATCCGCTTGCAGGCCCGGGTGATGGCGACGTAAAGCAGGTTCCGGTCCAGCTCGTTTTGCCGGTAGTCGCTCTCGCCCGGATTCCAGAGCACGACGTTCGTGAACTCCAGCCCCTTGACCTGGTGGCTGTTCACCACGACGGTGCCCGGCTCGAAGGTGATCACCCCCTCCCCGTGCAGTCCTGCCACGCCGTTCAGCGCCCCATGGATCAGCTTGATGTCCGCCTTCTTCTTGCAAATGACGGCGGTGAGCCCCTGCGGGTCGGCGCCGGAAAGCTCGCCCAGCAGCCGGCGCAGTTTGGCGGCGGCAGCGGCAAAGTCCCGCACCTCGTGGAAAAGGGCCACTCCCGGGCTCGCCTTCGAGGTATCGGCGGGCTGACCGCTCACCCGCGCTGCCAGTTCCATGATCTCCCTTGCCGAGCGGTAGGAAAGCGACAGGGTCTCCTTGTCGAGCCCGAGCGAATTGAGCGTCCCCTTGAAGTTCGCGAAGCCGTCTGCATCGACGAAGCTCAGTATCTTCTGCTTCTCGTCCGCGCAGATGGTCAGGCTGCGGCGTGAAGAACTGGCGGCGAGGATCGCCTCCAGCTCCAGCTGTCCGAAATCCTGCGCCTCGTCGACCACTATGTGGTCATAGAAGTTGAAGGCGCCCGCCACGGTCGATTC
>Ga0209212_1005674_pt1 | contig 14749 bp, 14 predicted proteins | sample RifGroC2_FD_183996 | JGI IMG/M metagenome (GOLD analysis project Ga0209212, IMG submission 183996) | Groundwater microbial communities from Rifle, Colorado, USA - Groundwater C2 (SPAdes) (version 2) | ecosystem: Environmental > Aquatic > Deep subsurface > Groundwater | place: Rifle, Colorado... | reverse complement strand
CCCGTACGCCGTGGGCCGGCCTTGCCGTGGGCCTCGGCCTGGTGCTGGGCGCCATCGGCCTGACCATCAGCTTCCAGCTGAAGATCGGCGACACCGACCCGGGCGCGCCGGAGCTGCGTGCCGATTCGCGCTACAACCAGGACAACGCGTTCATGGTCGCCAACTACGCGGCGAGCAGCGACGTGTTCATCGTCATGGTCAAGACCCCGCAATACGCCTGCGCCCACTACAGCACCCTGCGCGCGGTGGATGCGCTGGAGCGCGAGCTGCAGCAGCTGCCGGGGGTGGAGGCGACCAGCTCGCTGGCCGGGCTGGCCAAGGTGGCCAACGCCGGGATGAACGAGGGCAGCCTCAAGTGGTACGAGATGCCGCGTTCGCAGGACATGCTCAACGCCATCATCACCCGCGCCCCGCGCGAGATGTTCAACCAGAACTGCGACCTGCTGACGGTGTACGCCTACCTCAAGGACCACAAGGCCGACACCCTGACCAGCGTGGTCAACACCGTGGAAACCTTCGCCGCGCAGTACGGCAGCGACGACATCCGCTTCCTCAACGCCGCCGGCAACGCCGGTATCGAGGCCGCCACCAACATCGTGGTGAAGAAGGCCAACGTGCAGATGCTGTTCCTGGTCTACGCGGCGGTGATCGTGCTGGCCTTCATCACCTTCCGCTCGTGGCGCGCGGTGGTCTGCGCGGTGGTGCCGCTGATGATCACCTCGGTACTGTGCGAGGCGCTGATGGTCTGGCTGAACATCGGCGTCAAGGTCGCGACCCTGCCGGTGATCGCCCTCGGCGTCGGCATCGGCGTGGATTACGCGCTGTACGTGATGACGGTGACCCTGGCGCGGCTGAAGGAGGGCATGAGCCTGTCCGAGGCCTACTACAAGGCGCTGATCTTCACCGGCAAGGTGGTGGTGCTGACCGGCATCACCCTGGGCATCGCGGTGGCCACCTGGGCCTGGTCGCCGATCAAGTTCCAGGCCGACATGGGCATCCTGCTGGCGTTCATGTTCGTCTGGAACATGCTCGGCGCGCTGATCCTGCTGCCGGCGCTGGCCCACTTCCTGCTGCGCCCCAAGCAGGCCGTAGCGGCCTGAGGCGCAGGGCACCGTAGGGGCGAATGCATTCGCCAGAATGCTCGCACAGGCGAACGAATTCGCCCCTGCAAGCGCCAGGCCGTAGCGGTCTGACCAAGCGCTAATGGCGTACAGGCGGTCCGATGACGTAAGTTGTCGGCCGCCTGCTCCGCTTTTGCCGGAGCCATGAAGATAAAACCGGCCAAGAGCCGGGCAGGAGCGCGCCATGCCTTGCCCGTTCGGGAGCCGGTCGGGGGAGACGATACATGGCAGTACAACGCTCGCTCGAGCGCTTCAATCTGCGCTCGAGGCTACGCTTCAACATCGATGACGGGCAGATCTGGCTGGACGAGAGCCGCATGCTCCTGCTTCACGCCAAGGCGCTCGGCGCGCTGCGCCGCGAGCTGATCGACTCGCTCGGCGCCAAGCGGGCCCACGGCCTGCTGTTCCGCATGGGCTTCGCCGCCGGGCAGGAGGACGCCGAGCGCGCCTCCAAGCTGCTGGGCGAGGGCGACAACTACGACGTGTTCCAGATCGGCCCGGAACTGCACGCCTTCGAGGGCCTGGTCAAATCGACCATCACCGAGGCGCAGATCGACTGGGAGCAGGGCACCTTCTTCGGCGAGGTGGTCTGCGAGAACTCCTGGGAAGCCGAATCCCACCTGCAGCAGTACGGCATCGGCGAGGAAACCGCCTGCTGGACCCTGGCCGGCTACGCTTCGGGCTATGTGACCCGCTTCTTCCGCCGCTTCATCGTGTTTCGCGAGACCCAGTGCACCTGCCGCGGCGATCACCATTGCGTGCTGGTCGGCAAGCCGGTGGAGGCCTGGGGCGACGATGCCTACCTCGAATACTGCCGCCCGGCGGAGATGGACACCGCCTACCAGGAGCTGGCGCAGGAACTCTGGCAGCTGCGCGGCCGCCAGCGCGAGCAGATGCCGAGCGGCAAGCTGGTCGGCGGTTCGCCGGCGTTCCGCACCGCCTTCGACCTGTTGAGCAAGGCCGCCCGCAGCCCGATCACCGTGTTGCTGCTCGGCGAGACCGGGGTCGGCAAGGAAGTGTTCGCCCAGTGGCTGCACGAGAACAGCGACCGCGCCAACCAGCCGTTCGTCGCGGTCAACTGCGCGGCGATTCCCAACGACCTGATCGAGTCCGAACTGTTCGGCGTGCAGAAGGGTGCCTTCACCGGCGCCCAGCAATCGCGTCCCGGGCGCTTCGAGCGCGCCGACGGCGGCACCCTGTTCCTCGACGAGCTGGGCGATCTGTCGCCCTCGGCCCAGGTCAAGCTGCTGCGCGTGCTGCAGACCGGCGAAGTCGAGCGCTTGGGCGACGACAAGGCGCGCAAGGTCAACGTGCGCCTGGTGGCGGCGACCAACGTCAACCTGCAGCAGGCGATTGCCGATGGGCGCTTCCGCGCCGACCTCTACTACCGCCTGGCCACCTACCCGGTGGCGATCCCGCCGCTGCGCGAGCGCAAGGCGGACATCCCGATTCTGGTCAGCTCGCTGCTGGAGAAGTACGCGCCGACCTACAACAAGACCCTGAACGGCGTGACCGACCGCGCCATGCAGGCGCTGATGGCCTACAACTGGCCGGGCAACGTGCGCGAGCTGGAGAACCTGATCGAGCGCGCTGTGCTGCTGGTGCCTTCCGGAGGGCAGATCGAACTGGAGCACCTGTTCGCCGGCAGCGCACCGTCCGCGCCGCAGGGAGTCCCCGTCGATGGCCAGGGCCAGGTCGGCAATGCCGAGGAAGCGCGCCGCGAGCAGCTCTACGACACCCTGCTCGACGACGGTTTCGACCTGCAGGCCCACGAAACCCGCCTGCTCGAACTGGCGGTGCGCCGCGCCAACGGCAACCTGACCCACGCCGCGCGCCTGCTCGGCATCACCCGCCGCCAGCTGGCCTATCGGTTGAAGCAGGCCGGCGGCGAGGCGGGCCCCTGCGCCGAGCAGGCATGACCAAAAGGTACGCTTGCCGCTGACGTAAGCTCGGCTGCGGCGCGCCGCCAGCCTCCTTCGGGCGCTCCGCGCAGCGCAACCTGCCTCTCCACCGACAGGGACGTCGGTCCGCCAGCCTCCTGGCCGGTTATTCCCGCGCTTTTTACCCTCCATCAGCCTCATTGGCGGCGGTTTTACGTCGCCACGGCCGTTGCCGTCGCGTCGACGGCCAGGCGTGGCGGAACGCTGGCGCCTGTCGTGCGCGCTTTTGTGCGCTGCACCTTTACGTTTTTGTAAGGCGCCGGAGGCCCGTGGACAAAAGCGTCAGGCCAGCAGCCCCGGCCGGTTGCCTGTATTGCCGATAAACCCCTTTAAAAACAACCAGTTGTATATGTTGGCACTGTCTCTGCAATGTTATTGGGGCAAGACCAGTCTGCCGGACAGCCTGCCACAGGCCCGCGCAGACCTACCCACTGCATCAAGCCAAATAACGGAGACAACAAATGGCGATGACAGGTGTGCTGCGGCCGGGCCATGCCCAGGTTCGCGTGCTGAATCTCGAGGAAAGCGTCCGCTTCTACCGCGACGTGCTGGGCCTGGTGGAAACCGGCCGCGACGCGCAGGGCCGCGTCTACTTCAAGTGCTGGGACGAGCGCGATCACCACAGCTACGTGATTCGCGAGGCCGACGAGGCCGGCATCGACTTCTTCGGCTTCAAGGTGCTGGACAAGGCCACGCTCGAGCAACTGGACGCCGACCTGCAGGCCTACGGTCTTGCCACCACCCGCATTCCGGCCGGCGAGCTGCTGGAAACCGGCGAGCGCGTGCGCTTCGAACTGCCCTCCGGCCACCTGATCGAGCTGTACGCGGAGAAGACCATCGTCGGCAACGGCGCCGGTCTGGTCAATCCGGCGCCCTGGACCCAGGCGCGCGAGCACGGCATCGGCCCGGTGCGCCTCGATCACGCCCTGCTGTACGGGCCGAACGTGGCCGAAGTGCAGAAGATCTTCACCGACGTGCTGGGCTTCTATCTGGTCGAGCGCGTGCTCACCCCCGACGGCCAGGGCAACGCGGCGATCTGGCTGTCCTGCTCGCACAAGGTCCACGACATCGCCTTCGCCGAATACCCGGAGCCGGGCAAGCTGCACCACTGCTCGTTCCTGATGGAAAGCTGGGAGCAGGTGCTGCGCGCCGGCGACATCATGTCGATGAACCAGGTCAACGTGGACATCGGCCCGACCCGCCACGGCGTCACCCGCGGCTGCACCATCTACGCCTGGGACCCCTCCGGCAACCGCTTCGAGACCTTCATGGGCGGCTACCAGCCGTACCCCGACTACGAGCCGATCACCTGGACCTTCGACAACTTCGGCCAGGGCCTCGACTACCCGCAGCGCAAGCTGCACGAAACCTTCCTCACCGTAGTGACCTGAGGAGACCGGCCATGAACCGTCCCGAGCAACTGGTGGAAATGGTGCCGGCCAACCTCGACACCCGGCAGCGCTGGGTACGTGTGACCGGTGAGCGAGGTAACGGCTTCATCGAGTTCGACTTCGCCATCGGCGAGCCCGACCTCTGTGTGGAGATGATCCTCACCCCGGAAGCCTTCGCCGAGTTCTGCGCGGCCAACCAGGTGCAGATGCTGCCGCCGAAGGAAGAGGGCACAGGGACGGACGAGCCGAGCGACTGGAACTGGAGTCTCGCCGACGCCACCCAGACCCGCTTCAAAGCCTGAGCACTGACAAGAACAACAAGAACGGCGCTGCGTACCGCGCAGCGTCAGCAGGAGAACAAGTATGCAAATCGACCTTCGCACGGTGAGCATCCAGCCGCTGCGCCAGACCTTCGACCACCTGGCCCGCCGCTTTGGCGACAAGCCGGCCTCGCGCTACCAGGAAGGCAGCTACGACATCCAGGCCGCCGAGAACCTGCACTACCGGCCGACCTGGGACCCGGAGCAGGCGCTGTACGACACCGGCATCACCAAGATCGTCATGCAGGACTGGTACGCCCTCAAGGACCCGCGCCAGTTCTACTACAGCACCTACACCCTGGCCCGCGCCCGCCAGCAGGACAGCATGGAGGCCAACTTCAGCTTCGTCGAAAGCCGCGGGCTGACCGACCTGCTGCCGGCCGAGCTGCGTCAGCTCGCCCTCGACCTGCTGGTGCCGCTGCGCCACGCCGCCTGGGGCGCCAACCAGAACAACACCTTCATCTGCGGCTACGGCTACGCCACCACCTTCACCCAGCCGTGCATCTACCACGCCATGGACAACCTGGGCATCGCCCAGTACCTGTCGCGCCTGGGCCTGCTGCTCGGCGGCACCGAGGCGCTGGACGCCGGCAAGGACGCCTGGATGAACGGCGAGGCCTGGCAGCCGCTGCGCCGCTACGTCGAGGACTGCCTGGCACTGCGCGATCCGTTCGAGCTGTTCGTCGCGCAGAACGTCGCCCTCGACGGCCTGCTCTATCCGCTGGTCTACGAGCGCATCGTCGACGACTACCTGTCGAGCCGGGGCGGCTCCACCGTGGCCATGCTCACCCAGTTCATGAGCGACTGGTTCGACGAAACCAAGAAGTGGGTGGACGCGGTGCTCAAGGTCGCCGCCGGCGAGTCCGAGCACAACCGTGCCCAGTTGCAGGAGTGGATCAACGCCTGGCAGTGCCGCGCAGCTTCCGCACTGCTGCCGGTGGTCGAGCAGGTGTTCGGCGCCGAGGCCGACGACCTGGTCAGCGAACAAGTGGCCGCCTTCAAGGCGCGCATCGAAAAAACCGGCATCGCGCTCTGAGAGGCTCACCCATGTCCACCGTATTCATTGCCCTGCAAGCCAACGAAGACACCCGCCCGATCATCGAAGCGATCGAGATCGACAACCCCCATGCCGTGGTCAACCGCGAACCGGCGATGGTCAAGATCGATGCGCCGAACCGCCTGGTGATCCGCAAGGACACCATCGAGGAGCAGCTCGGCCGCAGCTACGACCTGCAGGAACTGCAGATCAACCTGATCACGCTGTCAGGCAACGTCGACGAAGACGAAGACACCCTGACCCTGACCTGGAATAGCTGAGAGAGGACTCCGCCATGGACATGAAAACCGCCGCCAAGAAGCTCAGCCTGAAAGACAAGTACAAGCTGTTCACCCGCGATCTCGGCTGGGAGCCGACCTACCGCACCAAGGAGGAAGTGTTCCCCTACGTGCAGTACGAAGGCATCAAGATCCACGACTGGGACAAGTGGGAAGACCCGTTCCGCCTGACCATGGACGCCTACTGGAAGTACCAGGCCGAGAAGGAGAGCGCAAGTTACGCGATCATCGACGCCCATGCGCAGAACAACGGCCACCTCAACATCACCGATGCCCGCTACCTGTCGGCGCTGAAGGTGTTCCTGCAGGCCATCAGCCCCGGCGAGTACAGCGCGCACAAGGGCTTCGCCCGCGTCGGCCGCGAGTTCCCCGGTGTCGGCACCCAGGTCGCCTGCCAGATGCAGGCCATCGACGAGATCCGCCACGCGCAGACGCAGATCCACGCGCTGTCCAACTACAACAAGTTCTACAACGGCTTCCACGCCTTCGCCGAGCATCGCGACCGCATCTGGTACACCTCGGTGGCCCGCTCGTTCTTCGACGACGCCATGTCCGCCGGCCCGTTCGAGTTCATGATCGCCATCGGCTTCAGCTTCGAATACGTGCTGACCAACCTGCTGTTCGTGCCGTTCATGTCCGGCGCCGCCTACAACGGCGACATGGCCACCGTCACCTTCGGCTTCTCGGCGCAGTCCGACGAGGCGCGGCACATGACCCTGGGCCTCGAGTGCATCAAGTTCATGCTCGAGCAGGATCCGGACAACCTGCCGATCGTCCAGGCCTGGATCGACAAGTGGTTCTGGCGCGGCATCCGCGTGCTGAGCCTGGTCAGCACCATGATGGACTACATGCTGCCCAAGCGCGTGATGTCCTGGCGCGAGGCCTGGAACATCTACGGCATCGAGAACGGCAGCGCGCTGTTCAAGGATCTGGCCCGCTACGGCATCCGTGCGCCCAAGGGCTGGGACCACGCCGAAGAGGCCATCGACCACATGTCGCACCAGCTGATGCTGGGCCTCTACCAGTGGAAGTTCGGCACCTCCTTCCACGTGTGGATCCCGTCCGACGAGGACATGGACTGGCTGTCGAAGAAGTACCCGACCACCTTCGACCAGTACTACCGCCCGCGCTGGGAGCACATCAAGAAGCACGAAGCCGCCACCGGTGCGCCGTTCAACAACTTCGGCCTGCCCAAACTGTGCCAGTGCTGCCAGTTGCCGACCCTGTTCACCGAGCCGGGCGACCCGACCCTGACCTGCCACCGCGAGTCGGTGTACAAGGGCGAGCGTTACCACTTCTGCTCCGACGGCTGCAAAGACATCTTCGACAACGAGCCGGAGAAGTACATCCAGGCCTGGCTGCCGATGCCGGGGCTGATGCAGGAGCTCAAGGGCGACCTCGGCGCGTGGATGGACTGGGTGTTCCTCAAGGACGGCCAGGACAACGGCGACTACGCCACCTCCCAGGACCGGCAGAACTTCGAGCAGTGGCGCGCCCAGGCCACCTCCAACCAGTAACCGCAGGACGGCAAGAAATGCTGTAGGAGCAGATTCGTCTGCGACCTGCCGGGAACCGGCAGCAAGAGCGTCGCGAATGAATTCGCTCCTACAGCACCCCCATCACCGCCGCAGAACAGAACAACAAGAAGGAATACGAACATGACCGTAGCCGCCCGCAAAGAATACGTCGGCATCCCCCGCGACCGCGTGGAGAACTTCCACGGCAAGCAACTGGTGTTCATCAGCTGGGACCACCACCTGCTGATCTGTGCCCCCATCATGTTCTGCCTGCCGCCGCAGGCCACCTTCGGCGAGCTGATCGAAAGCCACCTGCAGCCGCTGCTGCAGGCCGACCCGGACGCCGCCGCCCTCGACTGGAGCAGGGTCGAGTGGCTCAAGGAAGGCCAGCCCTGGGTGCCGGACTTCGCCGCCAGCCTGGCCGCCAACGGCATCGGCCACAAGGAACAGCTGCGCATGCGTACCCCGGGCCTGAACAGCCTGGTGCCGGTGAACTGAGGGGAGGGCGCGCCATGAGCTACGAACTGACCATCGAGCCGCTGGGCCAGACCATCGAGATCGAGGAAGGCCAGACCATCCTCGACGCCGCGCTGCGCGCCGGCATCTACCTGCCGCACGCCTGCTGCCACGGCCTGTGCGCCACCTGCAAGGTGCAGGTCACCGACGGCGAGATCGACCACGGCGAGGCCTCCAGCTTCGCCCTGATGGACTTCGAGCGCGAGGAGCAGAAGTGCCTGGCCTGCTGCGCCACCGCGCAGGGCGACATCACCATCGAGGCCGAGATCGAGGAAGACCCGGACGCCGAGAACCTGCCGGTGCGCGACTTCCCCGGCACCGTCAGCCGCATCGAGAGCCTGACCCCGACCATCAAGGGCCTCTGGCTCAAGCTCGACGATGCCGAAGGCATGCGCTTCCAGGCCGGCCAGTACGTCAACCTGGTGCTGCCCGACGGCATCGGCAGCCGCGCCTTCTCCATCGCCAGCGCGCCGGAGGAGGGCGGCGAGATCGAGCTGAACATCCGCATCGTCCCCGGCGGGCGCGGCACCACCTACGTCCACGAACAGCTCAAGGTCGGCGACCGCCTGACCATCAGCGGCCCCTACGGACGCTTCTTCGTGAAGAAGTCCGCCGACGTGCCGGTGATCTTCATGGCCGGCGGCTCCGGCCTGTCCAGCCCGCGCTCGATGATCCTCGACCTGCTGGGCGAGGGCTTCGCCAAGCCGATCACCCTGATCTACGGCCAGCGCAACCTCGGCGAGCTGTACTACCACGACGAGTTCCTCGCCCTGGCCGAGCGCCACCCCAACTTCCAGTACGTGCCGGCGCTCTCCCACGAGGCGGAAGGCACCGACTGGCAGGGCTTCCGCGGCTTCGTCCACGAGGCGGCCAAGGAATACTTCGCCAACGACTTCCGCGGCCACAAGGCCTACCTGTGCGGCCCGCCGCTGATGATCGACTCCTGCATCACCACCCTGATGCAGGGCCGCCTGTTCGAGCGCGACATCTACACCGAGAAGTTCATCTCGGCGGCCGATGCCCAGCAGGTACGCAGTCCGTTGTTCAAGGCGATCTGAGCCAAGCCTCAAGCCACGCGGCCGCCTCCGGGCGGCCTCTTTTTGGACACCTGCGGACCTGTAGGGGCGAATTCATTCGCCTTGGCAGGGTATTTGGGCGAATGAATTCGCCCCTACAGCAGATCGCACAGAGCGAGGATATACAGGATGAGTGAAAGGAAATTGGCCGGCGGCTGCGCCTGCGGCGCGGTGCGCTACGAATGCGCGGGCGAGCCGGTGCTGGCGGCCCACTGCCATTGCCGCGACTGCCAGCGCGCCAGCGGCGCCGCCATGTCCACGGTGTTCGCCGTACCCCGCACCGCTTTCCGCCGCGAGGGACTGACCAGCACCTACGCCACCGCCGGCGACAGCGGCAACTCGGTGGTCCGCCACTTCTGCGCCGATTGCGGCTCGCCGCTGTTCTCCGACGTGAGCGTACTGCCCGACCTGCAGTTCGTCCGCGCCGCCAGCCTCGACGACCCGGCCGCGGTCAGCCCCACCATGCACATCTACTGCGACAGCGCCCAGCCGTGGGGCAGGCCGCTGGATGATCTGCCGCATTTTGCGAAGATGCCTGGCTGAACAGGCATGGCCGAGGTGCGCGTCAGTGCGCCTTACGTGTCCCCTGAGTCCTTCCGCTGCCTAAAGGTGGCGGAATGCCCGTCATCACTGTGTAGCCGCCACTGCCTCAGGCGGGGCCTCAATCCTCAGCCAGCCCAGCACCCGCGAATGCTCGATGAACCACTTGCCGTTACGTTGGACGACGGGAAAGCGCTCCCGTGACTGGCCGAAGGGGCCCGGGTTCTGCTGCGCTATCTCTAACGCTCCGCCGCCGACGGATGCCACGATCGCCACATGGCCGTAGCGATTGAACAGCCAGGGCTGGAACACCACAAGGTCATCCGGCTCAGGCTGCGTGCTGCTGCCGTTGCGAAACTGCAACATTGCGCGGCGGCCGTTATGGGCGCCATCCGCCAGTGAAGGGTCGAAAAAGTCTCGGGCATGCCCGTAGGAGTCCGGCATACGATGGTTGTAGCGTTCGAAGTAGTAGCGCTTGACGAACTCCACGCATTGATAGCGCAGTCCGAGGTTGTAGCCATCCGGCGTCAGGTTGCGCCCCTCGACGGTGTTCACTCCGCCATTGAAATAGATGGCGACTCCGTTTAGATCGTCGATCTGTTCGCCGACAGTGTGTTCAAGGTTCGGGTTGAGGTGAGTGACCGCGACTTGGATTGCCAGTGCCAATGAGGCCAGTGCGGCCAGGGCAAGAGCCCATCTGCTGGATTTCAGGTCCCATCGGCGGCCTCCCGAGGCGGCAGAGTGTGAGGGGGTAGCTTCCATGTTGAGCCTCCTTGCTCAGTTTCCGGTCAAGGCTGATAAGGGTTACCGCGCCTCGCAGGCCTCCAGCTCTTCCTGCGTCTTTAGCTCAGTCTCTATGCCTGGGCGGTACTTGCAGTAGTTGATCACCGCTTGCCGCTCTTCGTCTCTCAACCGGTCGAGTGGCTTTTTGTCCTCATCACAAAGATTATCTTGGCTTTCATGGCGGCGACGGCGGTGGCGGCAGATGCCCTGTGTCCGCCATCAAGGCTGCTGCTGTGGTTCCTATTCTGGGCGACAAATGCATTTAGAGGTCAATCCAATCTTCGTTCGGTAATATACGTATGGTAGTATTCTGTTGTAATTGGTATCGGGATGGTGGTTGGAAAAACAGGGCGCCGATGACGCCCTTCTCTGAAGGCTATCGTTGCTCGCAGGATTCCAACTCTTCCTGTGTTTTCAGGTCGGTTTCAATGCCCAGGCGGTACTTGCAGTAGTCAATCACGAGATGTCGCTCCTCGGTGCTCAGTTCGTGCAATTTTTTGCTGTCGGCGTCGTTGGCGAAAAGGTTCACAAACTTCACTTGAAACGTAGGTTGCTTCTTGATGAAGAATACAGTGTTGATTTCTGCATCATCGATGGCTTTGTAGTAACCGATAAACAGAACAGCGAGAATGGCAAGAGATAAAAGGATGGCGAATTTTTTCATAAAGTGGGTGGTTGCAGTAGTTGAGTTTTGACTCGGATGGATTGAACCAACTCCATGCCGATATTGCCAGGGCATACCTTTCCTTCAGCCCGCTGGCCGGGGTATTCCTTATGGCCTCCAAAGCGCTTGATGAAAAAAACACTTTTTAATGCAGTGATAAGGTGGACCAGTGCATTCACCTGTGGTGCGGGGATTCGGTTGGTTGTGTTGACCCCGAAAGATTCCAGCGTCTCGCGGCCGAAGGCGACTAGATCATCGCCTTCCTCGGCAGTGGTCAGGCTGTTCAGCAGCACCACTCCAATGACGCCGGTATTGTATTTCAGAACGCTGGACCCCTTGAACCGGATGTCCCGGCCTTCGTAGACAATCCCTGAGCAGTCGATCCCGAAGTGGTAGCCGATGTCATCGTATCTCTCATCCTGATGACCCTCTTGGGTTTCCAGCATTTGTTCGCTGCCTCTGCCACAAGAGTAGCTCCTACCGGCGTGGTGTAGGGCGATCATGGTGTAGTCCCAATCATCGGTCAGCGATCCTTTGGCTTTATGGGCACCCCACTGAGAGCGCTCGACGAACTGATGCCCAAGCGAGCGCACCTTGCGGATGATCGCCTCGCGAGTTGCCGCCCGGTCGTTGACGGTGATTGCAACCGGCACGAGCGGCTGGCCAGGCTTCACTTCTTGTGCCTTGGCAGTGGTCTTGAAGGCGGCACCAGTCATTCGGCGCTCTCCGACAGCTCAGTGAGTGCGCGCGCCGGCGATTTGAACAGGACATGCAACGAAATGACCGAGTCCGCTGATGGGGTCTGTATGTGGGCCAGGCCGCTGGCATCGGTTACTCCGAACATCTCACGGCCATCTACAACCGCGACGAACTCCCGGTTGACCAAGGGCTGGCCGGCTTCGCTGTCGGTGATGGCGAAGACTTGGGCAGACGTCTTCGCGAAGCGAAGTGGGGGGGGGAGGCGTGAAGGGCGCAGGGGTGAAGTTGTGTCCGATAATGACCGTTCCAGAGCCGCCGATCACAACATTTCCATGCGTGCCACTACTGCCCACGGTGGCTGCAGGCCTGCCGTTGATGATTACAGTAGAGGACAACCCGGATACCAGCGGGCTGCCACACGCACTTGTATCGCCCAGCCGGGCAGCAGGGAGACCATCGAACAGGACGTCGGGAGAGCCTGCGGCTATTGGGTTTGTTCCATGCCCAGGCACTGGGCAACTGGTCGGATCGGAGAGACGAGCGGCTGGCTTCGCCATACGAGTTCCTTTCGTTGGTTTTTCATCCTTGAAAGACCCAGCCGTGAGATAAGACTGAGACCGCAGCACGTTACTGAAATCGGGGTTGCCTGACCATTTTCGTTCGAGGCGGGGTGTCGGCTTTGCGAGATAGGTCGCCATTATCTTGGCGTTCAGATGGACTCTAACCGCTGCTCGGCCGCGGACGGATATTCGAGATCGACGCCCAATGCCTGAGTGCATTTCTGTTTGCGTCATGCATATACGTCCGCCATGGGGCTCAGCTCAGGATGCTCAGTCTGAAGAGGCCTGTCAGGTACGCAGCCAGGAGGAATAACCCAAAGGCGAGTCCACTGATGATTTGGTTGGCCAGCACAGTGCGCTTGGCACGTATGCCTGCAATCGCAAAGCCGGCTGCAAAAATCAGCATCAAAGGCAGCGCAATTATCATGGCGCCAAGAGCCAGAGCTTTTTCCTGGAGCCATGGCTGGGCCCCATCGCCAGGCATGGTCATCATGCTTTCAAACAGCAACAGCATGCAGAACAGGTCGAGCAACACCAGTCCGAGGAGGCTCAGGGCGATAGCGGCGTATGGCCAGGGTTTCTTGTCGGGAATCATGTGAAACATCCATGTGTGAAGTTTTTCGGCGACAGGCCAGCCCGAAGAGATGGCCCGCGGCGGGAGGCGCGTCGTTTGCGGGCTTCAGCGCGATGGTAGCGACTTGCCGGGGGCGGGGCGGGGAACCCTTGCACAGACTCGGCGCGCAGGCATTGGTTGGCTGGTGGCATCCCACCCCGCCAGCAGGCAGAGAAAACTTCGCTACGCTAAAAACTCTATTCCACGGTTCAGCCTGCCGGCCGGGAAACGATGAACATCCAGCGGATTCTCACCTTTCTCCAGTTGCGCCGACTGGAAACCGGGTTTCGTCTCTGGCGCGGCTCGCCCCGCACGTTCGAGTACGAGCCCGCCCTGCGCGCCGAGTTGTTCAGCGCCGAGCAGATGGCCAACCATGGCGCCCAGCTGGCGCGGGAACACCGCCTGAGTTCGCGCTCGGCGGCGCACTCGCTACTGGCACGCCTGGGCGACAACGAAGCCCTGCTGGTGCACAGCTGCGAAACGCTGACCACCGCGACGCTGACCAGCCGACGGGTCATGCCCGCCGCGGAATGGTTGCTCGACAACTTCTATCTGATCGAAGAGCAGATCCGCATCGCGCAGAAACACCTGCCCAAGAGCTACAGCCGCGAATTGCCGCGGCTGGCGAATGGCCCGTCGGCCGGGCTGCCGCGGATCTACGACATCGCCCTGGAGATCATCGCCCACGGCGATGGCCGGTGCGACAGCGAGATCCTGCACCGCTTTGTCGAGGCCTATCAGACGGTCACGCCGCTGACGCTCGGCGAGCTGTGGGCAATCCCGATCATGCTGCGGCTGGCGTTGATCGAGAATCTGCGCCGGGTGGCCTCGCGGGTCATGGCCAAATGGAACGATCGGCGGCTGGCCGACGACTGGGCCGACCGGATGACCGAGGCTGCCGAGTGCGACCCGAAAAATATCGTGCTGAGCGTCGCCGACATGGCGCGCTCGAAGCCGCCGATGACCAGTTCGTTCGTCGCCGAACTGGTGCGCCGGCTGCAGGGGCAGAGCTCGGCGCTGGCCCTGCCGCTGACCTGGATCGAGCAGCACCTGGCCGAGGCGGGGCACACCATCGAGCACATGGTGCAGATGGATGCCCAGCAGCAGGCGGCCGACCAGGTCTCCATCGGCAACAGCATCGGCAGCCTGCGCCTGCTGTCGGCAACCGACTGGCGCGAGTTCGTCGAGAGCCTGAGCATCGTCGAGCAGGTGCTGCGCGCCGATCCGCCGGCAGTCTATGCCGCCATGGATTTCGCCACGCGCGACCATTACCGGCATGTCGTCGAGCGCCTCTCCAGGAACAGCGCGCACTCGGAGGAAGCGGTGGCGCGCACGGCGCTCGAGCTGGCGCAGGCCAACGTCGGGCCGGATCGCGCCGCGGCCGTTGCCGGTCACGTCGGCTTCTACCTGATCGACCAGGGGCTGCCCGAGCTGGAGCGCCGCCTCGGCGCGCACGGGACCCTGGAAGAACGCTACCAGCGGCTGCTGAGCCGCTCGCCGCTGACCTTCTACCTCGGCCTGGCCACGCTGCTGACCCTGCTGTTCGCCGCGCCGTTCCTCGCTGCGGCGCAGGCCAGCGGTTGGCATGGCCTGCTGCTGGCGCTGCTGGCGATTCCCGCGCTGCTGACCGCCAGCCGGCTGGCGAGCGGACTGGTGAACTGGCTGGTGACCCTG
>Ga0209212_1005672_pt1 | contig 14752 bp, 11 predicted proteins | sample RifGroC2_FD_183996 | JGI IMG/M metagenome (GOLD analysis project Ga0209212, IMG submission 183996) | Groundwater microbial communities from Rifle, Colorado, USA - Groundwater C2 (SPAdes) (version 2) | ecosystem: Environmental > Aquatic > Deep subsurface > Groundwater | place: Rifle, Colorado... | reverse complement strand
GGCCGGCGGCCTTTATAACGCGCGCTAAGGCTCGATAATTTTCAGTTTCATCCATACCCTCTATTTTCCAAATGTCGGCCTTGACGCCACCGGCTAAAATATTTTTAACCGCCCCAACTGTTAAGCCAGGCCTTAATTCCAAATCAAACCTGCTTTTATCCCCCTTAACTTTAGCCAATTGCTCGGCAGTTGCCGGAACAAGCAACTCAATTAAAAATTTATATGGTTGATTACTGCACCAGCCACTAAATTTTTTTAATTTATCTAACTGGCGCTTATTAAGTTCGGCGTCACCGGCAGGATTATAGCGCACCAAAGCCTTAACAAATGGCGGATTGAATTTATTAATGTGTTCGGCAAAGTCGCCGCCGTATTCTAAAGTAAATTCAGCCTGTCCGCTTTTTTCAACTGACAATACAAAATTTATACCTTGACTTTTAGCCTCGGCTATAATGGCACTGCCATATTGTTCATCTATTAAAATAGCCGCGGCCGCTTTAGGAATATCTTTGGCCACGGCCTGTTTAAAACCGGAAAAAATAATTCCTTTAAGTTGCTGTATTTGGGGTACTTCTTCCGCTGTCGGCTCGCCTGCCACAGCCAATAAATCTCGAGAAAAAGACGCCCGATGATCAAACGCTAATATAAACAACGGTTTGGTATAACCAATTTCTTTCATAATCTAAGTTTAACAAGTTTCCGCTATTACTTAAACTCGTCTAAACAAGTTTTTAAATCGGTTGTTTCGGTCCAACCACATTCACCATTTAATTGTCGTTCACAAACCGCCTTAGAATAACAAACGAAAGCTGGCTTAAAGTCGCATGTTGTAGTAACTTCTACATCGGAACAAACTTGGCTGCTACAACCAGTAACAATACAGGGCGATATAACTACAGGTGCTGACAAGTCAAATTTTACTGGTACAACTAATTTATCATCGTACTCAGGCATACCTGATGGGTTATCTTTATGTAAAATCAATTCACCAGTTTCTGCCGTTGGGGCAGCTATAAAAGTCAACGTTGACGAAAAAGGCACAAATTCAGTTGTCATCCATTCCCCTTGTGCAGTGGCAATCCCCTGGGCCACGACTACACCATTAGCGTCTTTTAATATCAGAGGGAAAGACGCTTCGAAAAACCAGTTCCCCCGTGCCTGTCCGCTAACTGTTAAAGGATCTGATACTAATTGGTTAGTAATGGGATTATCAACAACAATTAAATCGCTTAGTTCTTCTACTATTAGTGGGGTGGGGTGATCTAATAAATTATCTGGCGCCAAAGCAGGGCGTGAAAATAAATAATAAACACCTAAACCAATAATTATTAATACCGCCGCCGATAAAAAAATTTTAGTCGCTTTCATACCCAGTATATCAACCCAGTAGTAGAGCCAAGCTCACTACTGGGCTTAGCTTCGCTGGATTATAGTTAATAGTAAATTGATTATTCATGAATGGTAATTGTTAGGTGAATTAATGTAAGAAGCGGAACGATTGGCCAACCGGCCAAGAGTGGAGTCCGGTACTGTTCGCTGGCGCGAACTAGTACTGGGTTGTTAACTCGGGCATATTATTTTATCTTAATAAGTTCAATCTCAAAAATTAGTGTGGCATTAGGGGGAATGGCACTGCCCGCTCCTTGCTCGCCATAAGCTAATTTTGGCGGAATAGTTAGCCGCCGTTTCTCCCCCACTTTCATACCGGCTACACCCATATCCCAACCTTGTATAACTTGCCCGGCGCCTAAAGTAAATGAAAACGTTTGCCCGTGATCGTAGCTAGAATCAAATTTAGTGCCGTTGGTTAACCAACCGATGTAATTGACCTCAACCACATCCCCGGTCTTGGCCGCCTCGCCCGTACCCGGCTGTAATATTTCCCCTTGCATTTCTGACGGTTGATTAGTGTTGTTTGAAGTTGGTATATTAGTGTTTGCTTCCGTTAAAAAATTAATATCATCTGCCTTACTAGTTAAGGGTTGGTTGCGGCCAAACCCAAAAATAAAATATAACCCCACCGCCAATATGGCTATACCTAAAAGCGTGCCGGCTAAAGCGCCGGCTTGACCGGTATAGCCCTTATCTTGGTTATGGCCGTATCTATAATCCATATTAAGCTACTAATTTATTTTGGCTTTCCTGCGCGCGGCGTGATTGCCTTAGTTTTAGATTTTCCAAAGATTGATGGTAAAAATCATCATCAGAAATTAAGCGGGTAAATTCATTTTGGTCCCGTGAGGATAATCGCTTGAACCCCGTCTGTATATGGGACACGCTCTCGGCTTGCTCCGGTGTAAACTTATTAAGACGCCGCCCTTGGCCAGATTTAACATTCAAAGCTGCTTGCAAAGCGTCATGCCGGGCAATTAATTCCAGCATCTGCTCGTCAACAATACTGCGAAACGGACTAACCTGTATAGGCTCATTAATTTCGCCCCGCCGCACTTGATCCAACACCTCCTCCCAGTTAGGATTTAGCCAAGGAACCTCAACACCCGCTTCTCTAAGACGAAGGCCAATGTCGGCAATCGATCTTAGGCCGCTATGGCCCTTTTCTAAGATTTTTGCCCGCGATGTGTCTGGACTAGACGATAATATATTAAATAACCTTTCCACGTCTTCAAAAGCGAAACGCCGCGTTTCTGCTAATTGCGCCTTATAAAATTTTCCTTCCATTACAGGCAATTTATCTGCCGCCGTCTCCAAGTTAGTAAATAAATCCTCATCTAATTCTAAGGACTTGGGGGCTTGTTCTTTTCCCTCATAATGCCCCGCCACTTCGGTTGCCAAATCGCCCTGATCAATAGTTGGATATTCTCTAAACATAATTATGATAACCTTCTAGCTTTATCTATTCTTATATTTCCCCCGGGTTCTAATACCACCACATCGCGGCGAGTTAATTTACCAGTTAATAAGTAATTGGCCAAGGCGTTATCAACCTTGTCTTGAATCGCGCGTTGTAATGGCCTAGCGCCATAAAGCGGGTCAAATCCTTCTTGCGCCAATTCTTTAACCGCCGCGTCAGTCACCCGCAAGGTTATCCCCTTGGCCGTTAAAGTTTGCCCCACCTTGTTAAGCAACAGTTTGGTAATTTTAACCACCTCGTCCATAGATAAAGGCGTAAACACAACCACGCCATCGAAACGATTGATAAGTTCGGGCTTAAAGTATCTTTTTAAATCCGAGGTTAAAAGTTGACGACGGATAGACTCGACTGATTCCTTTTTCTGCAAACTGTCTTGAATAATATCACCCGCCGCATTAGAAGTGGCAATAATAATAGTATTCGTAAAATCAACTGTCCGGCCAGACGCGTCGGTTAAACGGCCATCATCAAATAATTGCAAAAATACATTTAAAATATCAGAATGTGATTTTTCAAACTCATCTAATAAAATTAAGGCATAGGGCGACTGCCGTACCGCTTCGGTTAAATACCCGGTAGCTTTTCCAGTTGGCGAACCAATTAAGCGATATAAACTTTCCGGAGTTTGGTATTCGGACATATCTAACCGAATCATTTTATTTTCGCCGCCAAAGTACTCGGCCGCCACCGTTTTAGCCAATTCAGTTTTACCAACGCCGGTGGGGCCAAGAAACAAAAAAGTAGCGATTGGTCGCGCGGCTGATCGTAATTCCGTGCGCGCCCGACGCAAAGCTGCCGCCACCAAACTTACCGCCTCGTCCTGGCCAATAATTCTTTGGTGTAATATCTTTTCCAAATTCAGCAATCGCTCGCCCTCGGACTTAGACACTTGAGTAATGGGCACATTTACTTTTCCCGCTACCAACTGCGTTACATCGGCCGCCTCAATAACCGCCTGGTCGCCTTTTTTTTGCTGAACATACACCGCCACTTCCTCACACAATCTAATAGCTTTCTCGGGTAGCCACTGATCGGGTAAATAACGGCGCGATAAATTTACCGCCTCGACCAAAGCGCCATAAGAGAAGTATATTTTTTGCTTATACTCTATTAAACCCACCGTCGCTTCCAGAATTTGAATGGCCTGATCAGTGTCGGGCTCATTTATTTTTACTTTTTGCATCGCCCGCCCGAGCGAGGTGCCGTCTAAGTAAGCGGCAAAATCGCGAGGACTGGTAGATGAAATGGTAATTATTTTATTGTCACTAATAAAATTAGCAATGAGTTCGGCCACATCTAAATTTTCTTTACCACCGGTACTTTGACCAACCAAATTATGAACGTCCTCAATATATAGCACAATATTTCCGGCGTGCACTATTTCATTCATGGCTTGTAATAGCCGCTGTTCCACTTCTTCGGCCGAGGCGGCGCCGCCTACTAATGTTGGCACAGATAATGATAATAATTTTTTATCTTTAAACAGTTCGGGCACATCTTCCGCTACCATCAATTGCGCAATCCCCTCCACTATGGCGGTTTTGCCAACACCCGCCTCACCCACCAATACCACACTTGATTGCCCACCGGTGATAACTCTAAAGATTTCAGATATTTCCTTATCGCGACCCAAGCAAGGCTTTAAATAACCGTGAGCGGCTAAGTAAGTAAAATCACGGCTCATCCGGTCCAAGAGCGGTGTGGCCACGGCCAAATATGCCCGGTCAAGGGCGTAGCGCGGACGCCAGGCGGCCTTGCGGGCGCGCCGTCTTATCTCTCGACTTAGTCTTTGGCGGACCGAAAACCAAATGGTTATATTAGCAATCATATTTGGCTCAACGGCTAATTCGGCTAGGACTTCGGTGGCCAGTGACTGACCGCGCGCAATACTCAAAATTATCTCACCCACTTCTATACTGGAACTTTTCCGTTCTAAGGCTAATTGCGCGCCCTGATTTAACGCCGCCACCACCCCCAAACTTAAAACCGCGTCACCGCCAGTTGGTAAAGCCGAGAAAGCGCGTGACAACGTATTAAATAGTTTTTCCGGATTAACACCTAGCCGCGAAAATATCGCCTGGCCGGTACGGGTTTTGAGTGCGGCAGCTAAAAAATGAACTTCGGTAACCTCGGCATGGTTAAATTTTCGGGCATATCTAAAAGCCTCTTCTAACATTTTCCAAACTTCCGGGCTTAGATACTTTTCCACGGTGGCTGTTCCAGTAGCCTGCTGAAGTGATGGTCGACTAAGATCTTTATTAAAGCGATAAAAAATATATCCCGCGCACAATACAAACAACCACCACCAGATCTTAATACTCGGTTCTAAAAATAACGCTTTATACACCGCCCCGCCGCTATTTAGAAAATTTATGGCTCGCCACAAAAATACCGCCACAAAAATCGCCGATAGTAGTACGATGAATCCCCCCACATACCGATACCACGCCATGCGTAAGCGTCGCGTCACCAAAGACGCGTAAGTAGGTCTAATTGTCCAAACAATCTGCGGCATTTAAAAAAATATAAAAAAGATGGCCACCGGCAAAACCGTGAGCCAGAACAATACCAACAGTAAATACCAACCTGTCCATAAAATCAAGCGGATTAATTTATAAATAATTAAAATAAAACGCATCACCAAACTGATAGCTCGCCCCGACCATGTATAATCGGAATACATGGGCTTAAAAAAGTACTTAAAAAACAAACCGATGGCTAATCGCTCCCAGGTGTCTTTGATGCTCTGCGCCGCCCAGTCGGCCACCATTTTAAGCCCCAAAGTGTACCACCACAACGGCCACCGCCATAAGTCGCTGATTGTTTCTAAGAGTAATTTGGAAACCTCTTCCCGCGCGTAAGTCATGGGTTTATTATACAATGTTTAATTACTAGCGGGAAGAAACAAAAAAAATCAGCAATTAACAATGGCCGCCAATAATATCTTTGTTACTTTTTGTCGAATCAAAATATTATGTATTAATGTGTTAATACATTAATACAAGGTGAAATAAAATATTAAATTATTCCACCCACGATTGATTGCCTGATTACTCTCATCAATTCCAAATAAAAATACAAATTATGCAGACTGGCTAAACGTTCGGCTAACACTTCTTCACTGGCAAACAAATGCCGCAAATAAGATCGGGTCGCTTTATGATTGCTACATGCCGGGCAAGCGCATTGATCGTCAATTAAATTATTATCTTTAGCCCAGGCGGCGCTTTTTAAATATAAGGTTGAATAAAACTTCTTTTTGCCATCAAAAACTAAATTTGGTTTTTTAAAATCCCCCACCACTTTACGATTCCAAACATACACCCGACCGTGCCTGGCCTCACGCGTGGGAATAACGCAGTCAAAACAATCGATGCCGCGTTTAACTGCTTCTAAAATATTTTCAGGATACCCCACCCCCATTAAATAATGAAGTTTGTCTGGTGGTAAAACCGGCACGGTATAATCTAAAACTTTATACATCTCCTTGGCTTCTTCACCCACCGCCAAACCGCCTATGGCAATGCCATCAAATGGTAAAGACGAAATTTCCGCGGCGCTTTGCAAACGCAAATCTTTATAAACCGATCCTTGCACAATGCCGAAAAGTTGTTGACCCGATTTTTTTATTTTCGGCCAAACCTCGGCTTGTTCACGCGCCCACAAAGTTGTCCTTGCTACTGCTTCTTTAGCCACGTCTTTACCGGCGTCAGATGCCACACATTCATCCAGCACCATAACAATATCCGACCCTAAATCAGCCTGAATCTGCAAAGCCAATTTAGGAGTTAAATGATGAGTAGCGCCATTGGAGGGGGATTTAAACTCCACGCCACTGTCGGTGACTTTTCTATATTTACTTAAACTAAAAACCTGAAAACCACCGGAGTCGGTTAATATCGGCCCCGGCCAACCCATAAATTTATGTAAACCACCCGCCGCCCGAATTATCTCCACACCCGGCTTAAGCCACAGGTGGTAAGTGTTGGATAAAATTATTGACGCGCCTAAATTTTTTACCTCGGCCATCGTTAATCCCTTAACCGCTCCGCGGGTGGCAATTGGTAAAAAGAAGGGTGTTGGTACACCCCCGTGAGCTGTTTTAAAAATACCCGCCCGAGCTTGACTTTTAGTAGATTGATGCTGTAATGTGAACATAAATAGAAAATAACATACCCTAGACCAAAAGAAAAACCTGGAGGATAAATGAACCTTGCCAACTATTTAGCTCAAGCGGAGGTAGGCGCTAACTATCTGATCCGAATCAAGGACCAGACACTGGGGGCATTTTTTGGCCTCCTTATACCCATCCCAACCCGCCGAAAATTTATCCGGCAAACCGTAGTGCGATTTTTCGCTTTTCTTTCCCGGCCACTGTCGCAGGCGGTAGATCGGGGCATCGAAAATGACACAATCTCGGTACCCAACCTGTTTTCCATCAGTCGAGCAATTATTGCACCTTTATTCATAATTTTTGTTCATTTGGACGCGGGGAAAGAGTATCTATTGATGTTGATTGGTTGGGCTATTTTCAGTGACTTTTCTGATGGCGTATTGGCGAAAAAAATGGGGCAGGAAACCGAGCTGGGTGGTCTTTTAGACGCTGGGTGCGATAAAATCCTTTACATTTCTGGACTTATCGCATTTCAGGCCCACATCTTACTGTGGCCGGTTAACGCAGCCTTCTCTATTTTATTAGAGTCAATACTAGCTACCTTAGCCTTGTTAGTGTGGCGGGCGAAAAAACGCGACACCTATGCCGGTTCGGCAGAAATAAAATCCAACTGGTTAGGTAAAACCAAATACTGCCTACAGGGAGCCGCTGGCCTGTGCTACATCTATGCACTACCAATTGAAGGCAATTGGTTTCTGTTGACCGCCAACTTTTTCGCGGCCGGTAGTATAATTCGGCATCTTGTTCCACAAAAAAAATAATCCGCGCCACAAAAGCGCAAAACTGGACCACGCAACTCGGTCCGGTTTTTTTATTTAAAAAAGGGCGCATGGTTTTTCAAACCACACACCCTTATAGTTCAATTGGCTTGCCGATAATTTCTTCGGCATGGTTTATGGCATAAATGCCATTTTTTAACAGGCTTTCGCCCAACTTACGATTCCAGCCATAATTTTCCAGTTGGCCCCAGACCCTGATTAAAATAAGCCGGATATTCTGATGGGTATAACCAAATTCATCGGCCACTTCATGGTTATTGCGTATGACCATACTGCCGTCCAAACCATACCGATGCTTAAAGATATCTAACCAATTACGAGTCTGGCAGGTAACGTGCTGTAAATCTCTCAACAATTTGCTAATTTGACTTCGCACATAATCAACCTTCTCTGATAAAAGCAACCATTCATCGGGCGACTTGGCATAAATATCAGGTAATAAATCTAACAACTTACCATCTGAACCCACCATTCTCGGGGCATCCAAAGATATAACTGCCATCACATGATCTCCGCGCATATACCTTTCAGCGTGCCGAGCAACCACATTCGCCGCTTTACTAACAGTCTCTAGACTGAGAACGGCACCTTTTCTGACCATAAGTTTATTTATGGCCTTAGTTACACGCCGCTTATCATTCGTCACATTTTGAGGTATATGAACTGGATGACTTATGTTATATACAAATAAATCCATTGAACCCTTGATATGATCTTTGGCATAAGTCAAAAAATGAGTTCGACGTTGTGGACTAAACTTTACTAACGCCTTGTCCAGTCCGATTACACCTTCGCTGATAAGATCAGACCACAAAACCTGATTATATTTTTTGGCTACCCAAATAATAAAGCGAAGACAATGGACTATTAATTGATTCCGCGCCTCATTATCACCGTGTTTAGCCTTTCTGACTAAACGGTTAGCCTCAGTTTTACTTAAAGATGTGGTATCCTGAACGTCCACATCCAATTGAAACAATCGGAAGATATAATTGTGCGGCTGGCTAATTCGGCTGCGTGAAGAAATTAACGGATCGGCCTTGGTAGACCGACGCGGAGTTTTTACTCGGTTGGTCTGCATGGTCCACCATATTGGCAATTGTTAAAAAAACAATGTGGATTATTCTTGCCTAAAAACATTACACCTTTTTAAGGTGTAATGTCAATACTTTTACATTTGTAATTATCTCGCCACCACGCCTTTACCTTGCGCGCCGAGGTCATTATCAAGTTCGGTGGTAACTAATTTTGCGGTGGTAATTAAATCGGCGCCCGACCAACTATCACGGGCGGTAACAGTAGTGGCCTTGGTTAGCACTAAAATTTTATCAGCATCCTGTTCGGTTGGCGTAATGGCAACTTCGAACGAGGCCTCGGGTCGCGCGAACTGAATACCCGCACCGGCCGGCAGTTTATTAATTTGCCACACTACTTCCCTAGTATTGGGATTATAAACCACGTTTTGGCCCGCCGACACAGTTGCCTGCCCAGTCCAATTTATATCTTGCGGCAAAGTGGTGGTAACTTCAATATTGGCGGCGTCGTTAATGGTATTGGCCAGGCGCCAAAAAATTACATAGGTAGTGGTATTACCAACTCGCGGCGGCAAAGGACCCGAACCGATTTTTACCAACTGATCAGTATAATATCTTCCCTCAACCTGCAAAGCCAGTTGGGTGTTAATTTTTGTAGTAATGGCGTTAGATTCACTTGTGACAGTTTGTGTGGTAGTACCAAAGGTCTGTTGAGCCGAGGTGGCAATTTTAGAGTCAAAACTGTATGGACCAGTAGAACCGCCCGGAGCCGTATCCACAACCGTCAATCGAAAATGGATACTGCCCTTGGCGCCGGGCGCCAAATTATTAAGCTGGGCAACTGTTTGTTTGCTCCAAATTACTTCGCCTTTATCTTCGTCCACGCTGCCAACGGTATCGGCTTGCCAAGTGGTCCAATCAAGTAAAGTAGTATTGAGTTGAGCACGCAGCACTACATTGTTTAAGTTTGCCTCACCCTCGTTGGCATAGCGCAATTCAAAATCGATTTGCTCGCCCCAATCAGCAAAACTTTTTATGGCCACCTGATTAGCGGTTAAAGTCAAAGTTAAGTGAGATTCTATAGCATTAACTACGGCGGTTTTTTCCTCCTGAACAGTAAAATTATTGTCACCATCAATTATACCAATGGCTACGGTAAAAGTTTGTTCGCCGGAAATAGAAGCATCGGTGAACCTGCCAACTAGGGCTAGTGTCCCCTCACTTTTGGGCGTCAAGTCTGGCAACCGCCATAAATTATCCTGGCCGACTACCGGATCGGCTGATGGCAAATCTAATTCAAACCCACCCGGTGCCGTGAACCTAATAGCTAAATTAGATAAATCATTGGCCGAGGTATTGTTATAGGTGACCTTTAGTATTAAATCCTGATCAATGGGTAATTGCGGCGGCGTCTCTAAGGATAAATTTAACACTGACGCCACCAGTTCGGTAGCCAAAGAGCTATTGGTGGCAAACTGGCCGCGGAAATTTGTCGGCTCGTAAGTAAACACAACCGTAAATTCTTTAATATCCCCCACCTCGCCAACTAACTGACCCGTCAATTTTAACTTTCCCCCCTCACGCGCGCCCACCCCACCTATGTCAAATCGCGTCCGATTATCGTCTAAGGCCGACAGATTAGCGTCTAATACCGTAAACCCTTCGGGATAGCGAAAGTTTAACTCTCCTGATTTTAATGCCACCCCCTGATCGTTGTCCCACACCACCTCATATTCAACCGTTTGTCCGGAAGGTGCTTGAGTGGGCCCGGTGAACGTAATTGTTACCGTCTCTTCGCCGAATTTACCTTGATTGCTGCTGAAAAAGAAAAACCACACGCCTACCAGGGCAATAGCCACCAATAAAAAAACTGTTAAATACAACCAGGCGCGCTGATGGGCAGCGCGACGTCGTAATGTTGTAAAGTCTTCTCGCCTACCACCACGATAAATGCGCGCCAATTCCCCGCCGCGGTCGGCCGGTTGTGGCAATGATTTTTTACTAATGGAAAGATTATCTAGATTTGGTCGCAACATTTTAGTTATTAGTTAATAGTTCACGGTTCACGGTGGTTTAAATTATCGCGCCAAAAACTGTAAACTATAAACTGAGAACTGTGAACTAATTTATAGAATACTACGTAATACCTTTAATGTATAGAGCGAACGACCAGCTTGACCCTGCACATAATCAACTAAAAATCCTAATAGTTCCTGGGGTAATTCCCGTCCTGGTGCCGGCTCGGCACGGCTAGCCAAAGTTTGTAAATAGCTTATGCTATCATCGATCAATAGATGTATATTATGATTATCACTTACACAACGCCGGTGAAAAAAACCATGCTCGGTAAAACTAAACACCACTGGCGCCGCTAACTCGCCCTGGCATTTTTGACATCTAGTGACTTGGATGGCCAACCCGGTAACTTTAAGTACTTTATAAATAAAGCGTCCCAAAAAAGTACGAGCGCGCTGCCGCCAATCTTCTTCCAAAGTTGGTAAATCTTTTAACTGACTTAAATAATACTTAAGGGATTTTAAAAGCTGCGGTTCGGGTGCGCCAGTTGATGTCAGTACATCGGTAATTTCTAAAAACGACGTACCGAGGATGGCGGTATTTAAATTGTATGGTGGCTTTAAATATATTTTTTTTAAAACCGCACCCGCCAGTTTATCATGTCGCTTGCCTGGCGCCACCACCAGTTCCACCTCGCCAAACATTACTAAATGAGGCGCCAATTTAGATAATATTTTACGCGACCCCGTGGCCACCAGTTCCAACTTACCTCGCCTTTCAGTAAAAACCGTATACAGACGGTCGTTTTGCTTATGACTACGGGCCCGTAAAACAACTCCAGTGGTAATGTAGGTGGACATGATACAAACTCAAAAGTCAAAAATCAAAATGTAAAATTGATGTTATATTTTTAAATCTATACCAACATTTTGGCTGCCAACCTCGATTTTCTCTGACAAATCATTATCAATATATTCTATTTTGGACGCTAAAGTTCGCTTTATTACTTGAACCTCATCGGCGCGAAGAGTTTTAACAATTTGATCGGGGGCACACACTTTTAATATAACCTTATCTTTAACTGTTAACCCTTTCTTCTTTCTTAAAGCGTTTACTTGCCTAATAAATTCCCGTACCAAACCCATGGCTTTTAAATCATCATCCATTTTTACGTCCAGATTAATTATCAATTCTTTGGCTGGCTTTGTACTAACACTTAAAACATTCACTTCATCAGCTAGAATCTTTTGCAAATCATTAGTCAATTCAAGACCGCTAACCTCCAGAATTCTAAGTGGCTGCCTAACCTTAATTTTGGCATCCGCACGTTTAGCCAGCGCCAACTCCACTACTTGCCTTAACTTAACCATATTTTCTAATAATTCCAATTGATCTTGGGAAACCTTTTTTACTTCCGGCCAGGTTTCCAAATGTACCGATTCTTTACCCCCCTTAACTCGACCATATAATTCTTCGGCCATAAATGGTGTGAACGGCGCGAGTAATATCGCCACCCGTCGCAACACGAAGCCCAATGTAGTTCGAGCCCGACCTTGATCTACCCCCGACTCCTTAAACCGATCGCGACTTCGCCTAACATACCATTGCGATAATTCGGTGGTAAATTCAGAAATTTTTCGCCCCGCCTCGGTAATTTCGTATTTATCCAAATGCGCCGTAACTTCATTTACTAATTTTTGCTGCCAGGCAATAATCCACTGGTCTAAAACATTATCAGTATGCGGGGCATGCTCGGGCGCTTCAGCGTGGTCTTTATGCAGTTCATAAAAAGCCAATACGTTCATTAAAATCAAAAAGTTCTTTTTTACCACTTCCCCTACCGCCAGGGGGTCAAAATTTTTCGGTTCGCCCGGCTGGTTCATAGTGTAAAAGTGAAGTCGCAAGGCGTCGCTGCCATATTTATTTATAATTTCCCACGGATCTATAATATTGCCTTTGGACTTGGACATTTTTTGGCCATGCTTATCATTAATATGCCCCAGGCAAATTACATTTTTATATGGCGGAATTTCTTTTATGGCTTTGGCCTTTTTAAGTAAGGTGGCCACGGCGAGCAGAGTATAAAACCAGCCACGGGTTTGATCTATGGCTTCGGAAATATAATCAGCCGGGAAACTTGCTTCAAATTGTTTTTTACTTTCAGGCAAATGCGGGTAACCCCATTGAGCATAAGGCATGGCACCAGAATCAAACCAACAATCAGCTACTTCGGGTATGCGTCTCATTTCCCCGGAACCGCATTTTGGGCAAGGCCACTTTACTTCATCAATAAACGGCCGATGCATATCAAAATCTCGATTCAATATTCTAGATTCTAAATTCTTATCGCCGACCAATGAAGCTAACTCTTTTAAACTCTCCACCACGACTGTATGCTTACAGGCTTTGCATTGCCAAATTGGCAACGGCGTTCCCCAATAACGTTCACGCGAAATTGCCCAATCTTTGGCCCCCTCTAACCACTCGCCAAAGCGCCCTTGTTTAATATGTTCCGGGTACCAATTTATTTTGGCATTGGCCGTTTTCATATCTTCACGCAGTGCCGACATTTTAATAAACCACGACGGTTTAGCATAATAAAGCAGCGGCGTGGAACAGCGCCAGCAAAATGGATAATCGTGAGTATACATTTCCTGCTTCAATAACAAACCCCTCGTTTCTAAATCATGCACAATTCCTTCTTCAACCTCTTTATTTTTAACAAATTTTCCGGCCCACTTATTTACTTCCTTGGTAAATCGGCCGTTTTCATCCACCGTGTGAAATTTTGGCAAACCTACCTCTGTACCCAATACAAAGTCGTCCTCGCCATACATTACCGCCGTGTGAACCACACCCGTGCCGTCTTGGGTGGTAACAAAGTCCGCGGAATAAATTCGGTGCGACTGATCGTTCTGTAAAGGTTTAATATCATAAAGCGGCTCATATTTAATGCCGGCTAATTCGCTGCCCGCCAGATTTTTTTTGGTTTCCGGAACACCCTCGGCACATACCATCGGTCGGCGCTCCGAAGCAATAATTAAAGACTCACCCTGTTGTTTCCAAATTTCATATCGTATGTCCTTACCAACCGCCAAGGCCACATTGCCGGGCAAAGTCCAGGGTGTGGTGGTCCAAGACAACACATAGGTTTTATCATTAGTCACGAAGTCGGATATGGTTTGACCGGGCAGCACTTTGAACTTTATATATACCGATGGCTCCTTGACGCTTTTATAGCCCAAAGCTACTTCATGGCTTGATAAAGCCGTACCGCAGCGCGGGCAATGAGGTAAAACTTTGTAATCTTGATAAAGCAGCTTTTCCTGCCAGACTTTTTTAAAAATCCACCACAAACTTTCGATATAATAATTTTCGTAAGTTACGTAGGGGTGTTCCAGGTCCAGCCAAAAACCCATGCGCTCGGTCAATTTTTCCCAGTCGGCTTTGTATTTCCAAACATCGGCTTTACATTTGGCGTTAAACTCGGCCACGCCGTACTTTTCGATATCAGGTTTGCCTTTGAATTTCAACTCTTTTTCTACTTGCAATTCTACTGGTAAACCTTGGGTGTCCCAACCCGCTTTGCGTTCTACAAAAAAGCCTTGCATGGTTTTGTAGCGTGGAATTAAATCTTTAAACGCCCGCGCTAGCACATGGTGGATACCGGGCTTACCATTGGCAGTAGGTGGGCCCTCAAAAAAAACAAAGCGCCCCATGCGCGCGTTTTTAGTTAGTGATTTATGGAAGATGTTGCTTTCTTTCCAAAAATCTAGAATTTTCTCCTCCAGTTCGGGAAATTTCATCATATAAATATACTATTATCATACTGATTTTAATGGGGTTTATCAAGCTTGACCTGTTTTTAACAAAATGT
>Ga0209212_1005671_pt1 | contig 14752 bp, 17 predicted proteins | sample RifGroC2_FD_183996 | JGI IMG/M metagenome (GOLD analysis project Ga0209212, IMG submission 183996) | Groundwater microbial communities from Rifle, Colorado, USA - Groundwater C2 (SPAdes) (version 2) | ecosystem: Environmental > Aquatic > Deep subsurface > Groundwater | place: Rifle, Colorado... | reverse complement strand
TTTCCCTTATCTGCCGATCCGCATCATCCTGGTCGACAACTGGGATAATATCGAAACGCTTCGAGGCTATCGGGGGAGGCTGGAGATTTTTGGCGCCCGTGCCGACGAAATCATACCGCTCGCCCATGCCAAGTCCCTGGCTGAAAGCAAGCCCGGCGCGACCTTCCACGTGATTGAGGGGGGACATAACGACTGGGCCGCCGAGGGGCGGGTCGCCATAAGGAATCCTTAATCGTCCTTGGCGCCATACGCTGGCACCCAATTCTCTCCCCAGTCAGAAGCCTCTGTTACCCGCCAAGGGTTGTTTTTCACCTTCTACTACTTAATTAAAGCTCTCCCTCGCCCTCCGGGAGAGGGTCGGGGTGAGGGAGTTGCCATGAGGCACCAGCTCACTTCGTACGTGGTTCCAGTCAAGCCGGCATAAAGATTATATTTGTCCGATATGGATACATTTCCCCCGGCGTCTCCCCGTAAGGGCGCCGCATTCTTGACATGCAACTGTTCTAATGTAATCTTCGGAAATGCTGAAAGAGGGTGGTGTCAGTCAGTTGTCGACGGTACTCCGAGGGGTCCAATATGACTCAAGAGATCACCAGTCTTGAGGAGATGCTCAATCGGATCGATGAGTCAGCGGACAGTGAGGGGCGCGTCTCCTTGGGGACGATCGTGGAATCGATAGGGAACAGGTCGTTTGGCCCGTTACTGCTCATGGTCGGTGTGATCATGACCTCGCCGCTCAGCGGTATGCCTGGTGTGCCGACCACCATGGGAGTTCTCATACTGCTTATTGCCGGGCAACTGCTTTTTGGCAGGGAGCAATTCTGGTTGCCGCGCTGGCTGCTTAAGCGCTCCATAGCGCAAGAAAAGGTCCGCAAGGCGGTAACTTGGCTGCGCCCGGCAGCGCGCTTCATCGACCGCTGGCTGCGACCGCGCTTGCCGGCTTTCATCAAGGGCGCCAGCATCTACCTGATCTCGCTTGTCTGTGCCGCCATCGCCGCGGTCATGCCGATGATGGAACTGGTCCCGTTTTCCGCACACGGTGCCGGCCTCGCCCTGACCGCCTTCGGCCTCGCGCTCATCTCACGGGACGGGTTGCTCGCCCTGCTCGCCTTCCTGGTAACCGCCGTCACCTTCGGCACGGTGCTCTATCAACTGATCTAAGCAGGTCCGATTACGGCAGATAATCCTCTCGCACCGGGGAGAAAACCTCGATCGCCACCGAGTCTGCCATGATCTCCGCGCAATGCTTTTCACCGCCTGGAATGCACCAGCTATCCCCCGGCAGCACCTCGTGAACCTGATCGCCGATGGTGAGCCGAATCCGCCCCTGCACCAGGTACCCGGTCTGTTCGTGGGGGTGGGCATGCAGCGGCAGCAAGTATCCCTTTTCCAGCAAAAATTCCACCATCAACGTCTGGGCGCCATGCACCAGCGTCTTCTGTCTGATCCCTTCCAATGCCGGCTTGTATCCGTTTTGGCTTCCTCTTTCGAACATCGCATCTCCTTTTAGATCTCTTCCAGCGCGCCTGTCTGGCGCAGTGCCTCGTACAGGACGATCCCGGCCGAGGTGGAGAGGTTCAGGCTGCGCACCTTGCCTATGATCGGTATCCTTACCGCCATCTCCGGGTTCGCTTCGATCAGCTCATCGGGGAGCCCCTTGGTCTCCTTTCCGAAAACGATGAAGTCACCCGGCCGGAATGCCATGGCGAGGTAGCTTTTCTGCGCCTTCTTGCTGGTGTAGATGAAGCGTCCTTCCGGGTACTCCTGCTGCAGGGTCGACAGGTCCGGCCAGTAGCGGATATCGACCTCGCTCCAGTAGTCGAGTCCCGCCCTTTTCAGGTAGCGGTCGTCCGTGGAGAACCCCAATTTCCCGACCAGATGCAACACGGTGCCGGTGGCGCCGCAAAGCCTCGCGATGTTCCCCGTGTTGGGCGGGATTTCCGGCTCCACCAGGACTATGTGAAATGGCTTTTCCAATGACATCTGTTACCTCTTTGTGTGTGAGTGGTACGGCTGTGTCAGGACGGTGAAAATCTCATCAGTTGCTTCCTCCGTGAGATAGATTTCCCTCCTGCAAAGATGCTTTTTGTGTCGCCCAAAATGCCATCAAATAGCGCCGATATTTGTATCTCAAAGCTGCAAATAAGGCAAAGATAAACGGCTAAAAGCCTGTAACTGCGGGGGCTTGGCGGGGTGGTGGATTCTGTAAGCTTGCAATTTATCTACGTATAGTCTATTATGCCTCCTCCATACACGCACTGGAGGGGAAATTGGACCTGCCTGACACTAGTGGACACTTCGGCCGTTTTGGCGGCAGATACGTCTCCGAAACGCTGATGCCCGCGCTCCTCGAACTGGAGGAAGCGTACAAACATTATCGCAACGACAAGGAGTTCAAAGAGGAGTTTGCCTACTACATGCGTCAGTATGTGGGACGGCCGAACCCGCTTTACCTTGCCGAAAAACTGACGCGAAAGCTCGGAGGGGCCAAGGTCTATCTGAAGCGCGAGGACCTGAACCACACCGGCGCCCACAAGGTGAACAACACCATCGGCCAGGGGCTTCTCGCCAAACGGATGGGGAAAAAGCGGGTCATCGCCGAGACCGGTGCCGGCCAGCATGGCGTGGCGACGGCGACGGTTGCGGCGCTTTTCGGCATGGAGTGCGAGGTGTTCATGGGCGAGGAGGACATCAGACGCCAGTCGCTCAACGTGTTCCGGATGAAGCTTCTGGGTGCCAAGGTGACTCCGGTCAACTCGGGCACCGCAACGCTCAAGGACGCCATGAACGAGGCGATGCGCCAGTGGGTGACCTACGTCGCCGATACCTTCTACATCATCGGAACCGTCGCCGGTCCGCATCCCTACCCGGTCATGGTGCGGGATTTCCAGAGGATCATCGGCGACGAGGCGAGGGCGCAGCACCTGGAGGCGGAAGGGAAGCTGCCGGATTATCTGGTCGCCGCTGTCGGCGGCGGCAGTAACGCGATCGGCCTGTTCCATGCCTTTACTAACGACAGCACGGTGCAGATGGTCGGGGTAGAGGCGGCAGGGTACGGCATCGATTCGGGACGGCACGCGGCGCCGCTTTGTGCCGGGACCGTAGGGGTTCTGCACGGCAACAAGACCTACCTGCTGCAGGACGAGTTCGGGCAGATAGCGCATGCCCACTCCATCTCGGCCGGCCTCGATTATCCGGGGGTCGGACCGGAGCACGCCTTCCTGAAGGAGAGCGGGCGGGCCAGTTATGTATCGGTAACCGATCAGGAGGCGCTTGACGCCTTCCAGGTCCTGACCCGCGAGGAAGGGATCATCCCGGCGCTCGAGTCAGCCCACGCAGTTGCCCACGCACTGCGTCTGGCGCCGACACTGTCAGCCGATCAGAGCATCGTGGTCTGCCTTTCCGGCAGGGGCGACAAGGACATCCATACGGTCGCAGACGTCATGGGGGTACGGCTTTAACATATGATATTCTGGGGGTTTAGTGTGGGAGGGCCGCTGGGCGGGCCTCCCTTTTTGTCGACAAACGTTACGGCAACTTAATGTATTGCTTGCAACGCTGTCGGTTTTGGTTACACTTGACCCTCAGGTTGGCGACGAGCCAGCTGTATTTTAATGAAAAAGGAGATGATTGGCGCGGGCTTCACCGACATTTATGTATCACTACCTAAAGCCGGCAAGCCATATCGAACGAAAAAATGAAAAAAAAATCTGTAATGCTGGTCGCGGTGCTCGTATTGACGGCATCGTGCGATCAGTCCCACCTGCAGCAGGCGCAGGTGCCGATCAGTCCGGGGATTTCCCAGGCGGATCGGGCGCTGTTCGCCTGGGCTGAGGGGAGCGAGAGGTCAGGGCGAAAGTCCCCTGACGCACCACCCGTTGCGCAGTTGGAGACGCCCAAGGAGGCGATACTGGACGGGAGGAAGAAACTGGTTCCCGCCATTTACACCGCTTTTGCCCGCAGGACGACACCCGCCCGGGCCAAGTGGTTGGCGGAGATCTGCTACGAGAAGACGGAGGGGACGATTTTCACACCGCTGGACCTGGCTGAGATAGCTCTGGCGGAAACAGGCGGGCACAAGCTATCGTCGAGGGCGGTTTCCTCGAAGGGGGCAGTTGGGGTCTGGCAACTGATGCCTGTGAGGGCAGCAAGCCATGGCTACACCCCCTCGGAGATGTGGGACGACGAGAAGTGTGCCGATGCGGCTGTGAAGGAGCTCAAGGAGAAGCTCAGCATGGCCAAGGGTAACATGGCGCGGGCCAAGAGGCTTTACTGCGGCATCGGCCCGGCTGCGGCGGCCTACGACAAGGTCCGCAAGCGCTGCCGGGCGGAGATACTGCACGAGATGAAGAAGGACCTCATGATGCAGGTCGCCAGTAATCGTTAGTCTTTTTGGTTTTTGAGCTGTTGTTGTGCTATAGTGGGCGGGTTCCGTTTCGGGATCCGCCCGTTTTTTGTTGCAGGTCGCGAGAACCCGAACGTCAAAAGCTATTTGCGGGGATGAAGGGGGAGTTTCGTCCCTTAGGAGTTTTCCTTTGAGAAAGGCCGTATATCTGCTGTTACTGTTCATACTGCTCACCGGGTGCACCAGGCTCGTCAATGAGCCGGTGGTGACGGTGCAGGATCTCAACGTGGTGTCGCTCGACCCTGCCGGGGCCGGCATGGAGCTTTACCTGAAGGTGACCAATACCAACAGCTTCGACGTCAGGCTTTTGGGCTACAGCTATGACTTGAAGGTTATGGCTATTCCGCTGGCAAAGGGGGGGGCGCGCGAGGAGATCAAATTTCCTGCCGGGGGCGTGACCGACCTGCGCATACCGATCCGCGTCTCCTACGGCGATCTGCTGGAGCTATTCAAGCGCAAGCTCGACCCGGATAAGGTCCCGTACCAACTGGCGGCCGGCCTCGATCTGGAAACCCCGCTCGGGCAACTGATCGTCCCGGTCAACCGCAGCGGCACCTATGCCATTCCGAAACAGTACCGCCCTTCGGCAATCCTCAATAAACTGGGCGGTTTTTTCCGGTTTTAACTTTTTAATCAGTCCGATCGGTCGGATCCGACGGGTCGGTCCGATATTATTTTTGGAGCCCGCATGAACGTTGTTGATATAACAGCCCTTTGCAAGAGCTTCGGGTCGAGGGAACTCCTCGACAGTGTCACCTTCGCCGTGGGCGAGGAGGAGAGGGTGGGGCTGATCGGCGCCAACGGTGCCGGCAAGTCGACGCTCCTGACCATCCTTGCCGGCATCGAGGACCACGACGGCGGATCTATCGCCATGAAGCGCGGCGCCTCCGTGGGCTATCTCAGCCAGGAACCGGTGCTCGATGACGACTCCACGGTTGCCGCCGAAATAGAGGGGGGGCTGCAGGAGATCCGCAGCGCCATCGCCAGCTTCAATGAGCTGTCGGAGCGGATGGCCGCCAACCCGCCGGACATGGATAGGCTCCTGGTGCGCCAGGGTGAGCTTTCGGTCTGGATCGAGCACCACGGCGGCTGGAATACGGACCACCGCGTGTCAGAAATAATGACCCACCTGCAGCTGCCGGATCGAGATCAGCGCATCGGCACCCTATCCGGCGGCACCAAGCGCCGGGTGGCGCTGGCGAAGCTCCTGTTGCAGGCCCCCGAACTGCTGCTTCTCGACGAGCCGACCAACCACCTGGACGCGGACACCACGCAGTGGCTGCAGGATCACCTGAAGGCGTACCCCGGGGCCGTGATGCTGATCACCCATGACCGCTACTTCCTGGACGAGGTGGTCACCAGGATGCTGGAGCTGGAAAGGGGAGGGATCCTCTCCTACCAGGGCGGCTATTCGACTTACCTTGAGCAGCGGGAAGAGCGGCTCATGGGCGAGGCCAATACCCGTTCGCGCCTTTTGAACCTGCTGCGCACCGAGACCGCCTGGATGCGGCGCGGACCCAAGGCCCGCTCCACCAAGCAGAAGGCGCGCATCGACCGTTTCTACGATCTCGAGGAAAGCGTCTCAGGACCAGCCAGGAGGGAGCTGAAGATCGGCTTCAACACCGAGGAGGGGTTCGGCGGCACCATCCTGGAACTGGCCCAGGTCAGCAAAGGGTACGGCGAGAAGAAGCTGATCAAAGGGGCCTCCTTCGGCATGAAACGCGGCGACCGGGTCGGGGTGATCGGGCCAAACGGCTGCGGCAAGACCACGCTGATCCGGATGATCATGGCTGAGGAGGAGCCGGACCAGGGGAAGGTCGTGGTCGGCAAAAAGACCAAGATTTCCTACTTCGACCAGCTGCGCGAGGTGCTCGACCCGGGGCAGACCATCTACGATTTTTTCGGGGAAGGGGACTACGTCACCTGCGCCGGAGAAAAGCGGCACAAGATCGGCTACATGGAGGATTTCCTCTTTTCGCCGGAGGACAGGAGGCGTCCCATCAGCAGCCTCTCCGGCGGCGAGAAGAGCCGGCTGATACTGGCAAGGCTCATGCTGCAGGACTCGAACCTGCTGATCCTGGACGAGCCGACCAACGACCTCGACATCCCGACCCTGCAGCTTTTGGATGCCTCCATCGCCTCCTTCCCCGGCTGCGTGCTGATGGTGACCCACGACCGGTTCTTTCTGGACAAGGTGGCGACCGGCGTGCTCGCCTTCGAAGGGGAGGGGGCTGTCACCTTCTACGAAGGGAACTACACCAACTACCGGGAGCGCAAGGAAGCGACCCGCGTGGCCAGTGCAGCGGAGCGTGTCGAGAAGCGGGAGGCGCAGGCACAGGCGAGCAGGGGCGACAAGCCGAAGAAGGGTCTCACCTATGCGGAGCGTATCGAGTTGGAGCGTTTAGAAGAGGGGATTGCCACCCTGGAAAAGGATTTCGCCGCGGTCGAGGCGATGCTGGCCGATCCCACATGCTATGCGGCAGCCGAGGGGGGTGTTGCCGGCATCTCGGCGAACTACAGCCGCCTGGAGACAGAGCTTGCCGCAGCCTACGCACGCTGGGAGGAGTTGGAGACTAAAAAAGCAGGTTGAGGTTGAGGTTGAGGTCAAGATAAAAGCAATAACAGACTCAAGCTGAGACAAGGTTTCGGGTTAGCCTCGCCCTCCGGGAGAGGGTAACCCGAAGGCCGGGTGAGGGAGCCTTTGATTATGGTTCCCGTGCGATATTATCGTTCCCATGCTCCAGCGTGGGAACGCAGTTTTTTGATGCTCCGGTGTCTTGTATCGACAGCAAACCGGAACGCTGGAGCGTCCCAGGATGCGTTCCAACGCTGGAGCGTTGGAACGATGAGTTTGTTCCCGTTGTCCATTGTCAATTGTCAATCGATTCTCAGCACCTCTTTCGCCAGACGCAGCCCGATCTTTCTCTTGGTGGCGATGGCGAAGCGGTTGATGGTCTCTAAAGCGTAAACCAGCGACGGGATGTCGCGCCGCACTCTCAATAGCATCTGGTCGATCACCTCGTCGGGCAGCGACATCTGACGATCCTCCGCCAGCTTCTTCAGTATCATGCGTCTCGACTCGTCATCCGAGACGTCCATCCGCGCCACAAGTCCCCACAGCAATCGGCTGGTCAAATGCCCGTCCAGGTGCGGCAGTTCCTTGGGCGGGGTCAATCCCGCAATGCCGATCTTTCTTCCCGACGTGTAGAACGCGTTGAACAACTCCCACAATTCCACCCTCACTTCCTGGTTGTCGGGAAGCAGATGCAGGTCGTCGAGGATCAGCGCGCTTGACTCGGCAAAAAGGTCGGCGAGCCTGGAAGGCCCTTCGGTATGATAGTCGCCGCAGTAGAGGGCATCGGCATCGCGGAAGGAGAAATATTTCCCCCCGATGGTGTTGGCGAGAGCGGTCAGCAGGTGGGTCTTGCCGGACCCTTCCGGTCCGTAGATGTAGAGCAGATTTTCGGTAGCGTCGCCGGTGGCGATCTTTTGCGCGAATTGGTAGGCGGTCTTGTTGCCGCTGCAGACCACGAAGTTCTCAAATCCAAAGCGCGGGATCACCGGAAAATCAAAGATAAGCTGCATAAAACCCCAATTGACAATTGATAATTGACAATTGACAACGTGTTAGCAAAAAGTGATCTAGCGACTGGAGCTGACAACACGCGGAAACGACAAGCATGTCTTTCATTGTCAACTGTACATTGCCTCTAACGGCAGACATGTCTTTCATTGTCAATTGTTCATTGTCAATTGTACATTGCCTCTAAAACAGTCTTCCCTGCGGCGGCTCAGGCGCTATCCTGCCGAAGTGGCGGTAGGCCGCGGCCGTCGCGACGCGCCCTCTCGGAGTGCGGTTCAGGAAGCCGTTCTGGATCAGGAACGGCTCGTAGACGTCCTCGATGGTGTCGCTCTCCTCGCTGATCGCGGCGGCAATCGTGTCGAGCCCCACCGGCCCTCCGCCGAACTTGTCGATGATGGTCAGCAGAATGGCCCGATCCATGGTGTCGAACCCCATGTCGTCGATCTCCAGAAGCGCCAGGGCCTGGTCCGCAACGGTGCGGGTTATCACGCCGTCCGCCCTTACCTGGGCGAAGTCGCGCACGCGGCGCAGCAGGCGGTTGGCGATCCTCGGTGTGCCGCGGCTGCGGCGGGCCAGTTCCATGGCACCGTCGGCGGCGATCGCCATGCCGAAGATGCGCGCGGAGCGGGTGACGATGAAGGCGAGTTCCTCGTGGGTGTAGAACTCAAGCCGCGAGATGACGCCGAAGCGGTCCCTGAGCGGCGAAGAGAGGAGTCCGGCCCGGGTGGTGGCGCCGACCAGGGTGAATTTGGGGAGGTCGAGCTTTATGGTGCGGGCGCTCGGCCCCTGGCCGATGATGATGTCCAGCTGGAAGTCTTCCATCGCCGGGTAGAGGATCTCCTCCACCACGTGTGAGAGGCGGTGGATCTCGTCGATGAACAGGACGTCGTGCGGTTCCAGGTTTGTCAGGATCGCCGCCAGATCGCCCGGGCGCTCGATGACCGGTCCCGAGGTCGATTTGATGCTCACCCCCATCTCGCAGGCGATGATGTTGGCGAGCGTGGTTTTCCCGAGCCCCGGCGGTCCGTACAGGAGCACGTGGTCGAGCGCCTCGCCCCGGCCGCGGGCGGCGTCGATGAAGAGGCCGAGGTTTCCCTTAGCCTTCTCCTGCCCGACGTAGTCGTCGAGCGCGCGTGGGCGCAGCGTCGCCTCGAAGCTGTCGTCTTCGGTTTTTTCAGGGGTGATGGTGCGGGTCATACCTCTCCGGTGCTGCGCAAGCAGCCGTTTGCTGCGGCCGAACCAAGTTATAACAGTTGTCGGTAAAGGTCAAGCGGGGAGCTATTCAGCGCGGGTCAGCAGTTGCATACACTCGAACCGACGCAGACCCAATAGGCTTCGGCGGTAACTTTTTTAGTTCCGATAATATCTCTTGACGATAGTATCCTTTCGAGATAGCATTGCCGAATGATCAAGTCCTTCCAGTGCAAGGAAACTGAAAAGATTTTCCAAGGACGATTTTCTGCCAAACTTCCGCAGGATATTCAGCGAACTGCTGCAATAAAGCTCAAAATGCTGAATGCTGCAACCCTCCTTGAAACGCTGCGGATTCCTCCTTCCAATCATCTGGAGTCGTTGCGTGGCGAGAGGGAGGGGCAGCAAAGTATCCGGATCAACAATCAGTGGCGCGTTTGCTTTGCATGGCAAGGTAACGATGCCTACGATGTCGAGATCGTTGATTACCACTGAGGGGTGACATTATGAGTAAACGAGATTTTCCACCAATCCACCCGGGCGAAATTCTGTTGGCAGAATTTCTGGAGCCAATGGGCGTGACCCAGTACCGGCTGGCAAAAGATATTGGCGTGACTCCTCGGCGCATAAACGAAATAGTTCATGGACGGCGCGCTATAACCGCCGATACCGCACTGCGCCTTGGTCGCTTCTTCAATATGGAAGCGCAATTCTGGCTAAATCTTCAGACGCATTATGATATGGAGATTGCGCTAGAAGCTTTAGAAGACCGCCTTGACAAGGAGGTCCACCCCTTTTGCAGAGCGGCTTAGACCTCAGCAGCCGAGTGCCATCTTAAAAAGGTGCGCCATGAAGGAAGTGACCTTTTCAGAACTGCGCAACCACGCAAAGCATTATTTCGATGAAGAACGCCACACCAACCTTTGATTGATGTCTGCTACTTCATCAGCACCTTGAGCGCCTGCTTCAGTATCGACTCCACCGTGGCATCCTCGGCAATACGGACCTCGCCCAGAGCCTTCTGCACCACAGATTCCTTGTACCCAAGATTGATCAAGGCGGAGATGACGTCCTCGCGGATCTCCTGCGTTCCCGCCACAGAAGCGGCACCAACCTGCTCCTGCGCCATGCCGAGCTTCTGCACTTTTTCCTTCAGTTCCAGCACCAGCCGCTCGGCGGTCTTCTTGCCGATCCCCGGGATGGCGGAGAGCCGTGCCAGGTCGCCGCGCAGCAGCGAATCCGCCAGTTCGGCAGGCTCGCTGTTGGAGAGGATGCCGTTGGCGAGTTTCGGGCCCACACCGGAGACGCCGATCAGGAGCTGGAACAGTTCCTTCTCCTTCTGGGTCCGGAAGCCGTACAGGTTGATGGCGTCCTCCTTGACGGAGGTGTGGATCTGCAGGGAGATGGCACCCCCTTCGGCGGGCAGACCGTAGTAGGTGGACAACGGGATCTGCACCCGGTAGCCGACGCCGTTCACGTCGAGGATGATGAAGTCCGGCGCCTTGTAGGCGATCTTTCCGGTGAGAAGGGCGATCATGGAACCTCTCTTTAAATCCAGATCTTTTTCAGGATGCTGTTCATGCCGGCGGAATGGGCATGGCAGACGGCCACCGCCAGGGCGTCGGAGGCGTCTTCCTGCGCCACCTCGGGCAGGTTCAGAAGCGCCTTGATCATCTGCTGCACCTGCACTTTCTCCGCTCTGCCGCTGCCGACTACCGCCTGCTTCACCTGCAGCGCGGTGTACTCAAAGACGGAGAGTCCGACATTCACCGCGGCAACGATGGCGGCGCCGCGCGCCTGCCCCAGCTTGAGCGCGCTCTGGGCGTTCTTGGCGAGGAAAATGTTTTCCACTGCGACCGCGTCGGGCTGGTACTGTGCAATGATTGCCGACAGCCCGGTGAAGATCTGTTCCAACCGTTGCGGGAAATCCTTCGCACTCTGGGTGAAGATCGCGCCGTTGTCGATATGGATCAGACGGTTTCCCTCTTTGGAGATGAGACCGTAGCCGGTGATCCGTGAGCCGGGATCGATACCGAGAATAATCATGCGATCCCCCTAAAAAATTCAGTCAAGCAAAGCCGCAAAGACCCAAAGAGAGCAACCTGGAAAATCTAATTTATCAGGTTGAACCGCCTAGCCGTCGGTTTTGCCTTTCTTGGCGCCTTTGCGGCTTTGCATGAGCGTTTTTGGTATTAAAAAAGCGCGGCAGGCGAAAGGTGCGAATTACCTTTCCGCGCTGCCGCGCTTTGCGTTTCCCGGGACGGTCATCCTTTTGCTACATCATCTTTTCCATCTCCTCCTCGGAGATGTCGAAGTTGGCGTACACGTTCTGGACGTCGTCGTTGTCTTCCATGCGATCCATCAGCTTCAGCATGTTTTCCGCCTGCTTTCCTTCCAGCTTCACCATGGTCTGCGGGATCATGGTGACTTCGGCGGATTCGGGTTTGAAGCCGGCCTTCTCAAGCGAACTCTTCACCTCGTTGAACGCGCTCGGCTCGGTCAAGACCTCGTACTGCTCGCCTTCGTCGGTCACGTCGTCCGCACCCGCCTCGATGGCGGCCTCGAACAGCTTGTCGAAATCGGTCCCCTTCGGGAACACGAGCAGCCCCTTCTTGTCGAAAAGCCAGGAGACGCAGCCGGACTCGCCCATGTTGCCGTTGCACTTGGTGAATATGCTTCTTACGTCGGAGACGGTACGGTTGCGGTTGTCGGTCATGACCTCAACCAGCACAGCGGTACCGCCGGGGCCGTACCCTTCGTAGGTGGTTTCTTCGTAGGTGGTGCCTTCCAGCCCGCCGACGCCTTTCTTGATGGCGCGCTCCACGTTGTCCTTGGGCATGTTCTCGGCTTTAGCCTTATCGATAGCCGTTCTGAGGCGCGGGTTGCCATCCGGGTCACCACCGCCTAGCTTTGCGGCAACAGTAATTTCCTTGATGATCTTGGTGAAAACTTTGCCCCGCTTGGCATCAGCGGCGCCTTTCTTGTGTTTGATGGTGCTCCATTTGTTGTGGCCTGACATGAGCTACTTCCTTTCCGATCATTTTGTGATAGAAACGCGAAATAGTATCACGGGTAAAAGAGTGTTGTAAAGTGAGAAAATGGCAGTTAAACTGTCACCGGGAATGAAGGCAGACGGGCATTTAACCCGAATACGGAGGGAAAATGAATATAATTTCCGACTCATGGAAAAGGTTGTTGCCGGCGTTTCTGCTTCTCTGCGCCATCCTCGTCACCTGTGGTTGCGCGACACTCTCTGCCGACATCGGGAACGGTCCGCCGATACTGGGCCAGGAGGAGCTGCTGCGCCCCTACCAGAAAGTAGGCACCATAGAGGTGCGCCGCTCGCGCTACGGCTCCCACGAGGACTTGACCCCGGCCGACTACGAATGGGCCCATGACGCCTTGCGCGCGGAGGCGGCAAAGATCGGAGCTGATGCTGTCATCTTTCCTGAGGTTACCGTCGAACTGCACACCTATATCATCTTTCCCAAAAGCGAAATGAAGGCTAAGGGAACGGCAATAAAATTCCGTTAGGCCACTTTACTGAGAGAATTCCATTGATCATTGCCGCACATTTTTGAGATAGTGTGCGCCTGTATACGGTATCGCCGTCGGCGAGCCGCTCGCATGAATTTAATCAAGCAAGGAGGCGGAATTTATGAAGGCTGTATTGATGGAAGGTTTTGGCGGTGTCGAGGTGCTGAAGTTGGGCGAGGTGGCTAAGCCTTCGCCCAAGGAAAACGAGGTGCTGGTCCGGGTTCATGCCACCTCCATCAACCGTCCCGACCTGGTGCAGCGGGAAGGGAAGTATCCCCCCCCTCCCGGTGACTCCGAGATTCTCGGGCTTGAGGTGTCCGGGGTGATCGAGGAACTGGGCCCCGGCGTATCCGGCTGGAACGTCGGCGACAGGGTCGTGTCGCTTGTCGGTGGCGGTGGTTACGCCGAGCATGCTGTTGCCTACGCAAACCACCTGATGCGCATCCCCGAGACGGTGAGTTTCGAGGAGGCGGCCTGCATCTGCGAATCTTACATAACCGCATTTCTGAACGTGTTCATGATAGGCGGCCTGCAGGATGGCGAGACCGCCCTGTTGCACGGCGGCGGTGGCGGTGTCAACACGGCTGCGATCCAGCTCTGCAAGGCGCTGGCGCCCAAATCGAAGCTGATCGTGACCGCCTCCCCGGAAAAGATCGCGCGGGTGAAGGAACTCGGCGCGGACCATGTCATCAACTTCAGGGAGACCCCGGACTTCACCGAGATCATCAAGGAGATCACCAACAAGAAGGGGGTGGACGTCATCCTGGATCACGTCGGCGCCAAGTACCTCGCCCCCAACATGAACTCGCTCGGCTACAAGGGGAGGCTGGTCATCATAGGGGTGATCTCCGGCATCAAGGCCGAGTTGAACCTGGCGCTCATGATGGTGAAGCGGCAGCAGATCATCGGCAGCGTGCTCCGTTCGCGCCCGGTCTCGGAAAAAGGGGAGATCGTCGCCGAGTTCGTGCGTCGCGCCATGCCGAAGTTCGCCGACCGCACCATCGTGCCGATCATAGAGAAGGTGTTCCCGATCGAGCAGGTGGCGGACGCGCACCGGATGATGGAAGAGGACAAGCATTTCGGCAAGATCGTGCTCAAGGTGAGTGCATAGTAACGGCTGGCTCACGCAAAGACGCCAAGACGCAAAGAAAGACGGACAAACCTGGATCTTTGGTTCAGGAAGTAGATGTTCTTTGCGTCTTTGCGGCTTTGCGTGACAGCTTTTTTAAAAAAGGAGAAGCAGCTTCAGGATGGAAACCTATTCAGATTTTTTCTTCACCGTGTGGATCAGATTTTTCTTCCTGCTGACTCCGTTTTTTGTTCTCTCGACCTTCCTCGCCATGACGCCGGAGTTGACTCCGTCCGAGCGGCGCGGCACCGCCGTCAGGGTGACGCTCGCCGTGCTGGTCACCTGTTTCGTGCTCTATTCCTTCGGCAACACCCTTTTCTCTCTGTTCGGCATCACCCTCGACTCTTTCAGGATCGGCGCCGGCAGTCTCCTGTTTCTCTCCGCCGTGCAGATGGTGCACGGCGACGACAGCGCGCCCCCCAGCGAGAAGCGCGGCGCCATCTCCGTGGTTCCTCTTGCCATACCGGTCACCGTTGGACCCGGCACCACCGGAGCGCTGCTGGTCATGGGTGCGGAGATCCAGCACAACTGGCAGATTTTCGTCGGCTGCGCGGCGCTTGCGGCGGCAGTCCTTTGTGTCGGAATACTTCTGGTCTGTGCCTCCTTTATCGAGCACATCGTCGGCAAGAAGGGGATCACCATCCTGAGCAAGCTGACCGGGCTCTTCGTAGCGGCGCTGGCGGCGCAGATCGTCTTCACCGGCGTGAAGAACTTCCTGCAGGTAAAAGCGTAAGGCCAAAAACTAATTGGACGCAGATCAAATCTGAAAAGTCGGATCGGGCCAAACAAACGGCAAGGGTTTAAAACCAAGCTTTTTCGGTTTATCAGATTTGATCAGGTAAATCTGCGTCCCCTTGCAGTTGCCTTTAGAGTTTCGCAAATAAAAAAGGGGACCCCGGCTTGGCAG
>Ga0209212_1005670_pt1 | contig 14754 bp, 14 predicted proteins | sample RifGroC2_FD_183996 | JGI IMG/M metagenome (GOLD analysis project Ga0209212, IMG submission 183996) | Groundwater microbial communities from Rifle, Colorado, USA - Groundwater C2 (SPAdes) (version 2) | ecosystem: Environmental > Aquatic > Deep subsurface > Groundwater | place: Rifle, Colorado... | reverse complement strand
TCTTTCTGTAGAGGATTTTGGCATTCATAACCCAAGCGCGCCAGTAGTCGGATTCACCGCCCAAATTAACAGATTTTTATCCTTATTTGAAACTTATAGAACAACTGCTTTCCCGCAATGTTTTAGTCAAATAGATAGCGAAAATGACATGACTACATTTTTACGCATATTTAGAGCCGGAGACTGTATTCAACAAGAGGGTTTAGAATACGCAGAAAATATAAGGAAGGGGGCTTGGAATCTTATGATGGGCTGTCCAACCACGGGCTGTATTCCTCCTGTATGCTTCCCGAGTTCTCCGACCGATCTTAGCTGTTATTAAACCATGACTAAAAAAATAATAATAAAACCTATCCATATATTCATAATCGCTCCGATAATTTTAGCTTTGTCTTTTTTTGTTATTAATCATAGAAACAATATTTTAAGATCAGCTATGGCGGCGCCAAAAACACTTCATCCTTTAACTCTTTATTGCGACTTAGATGAAAATTTAGCGAATACCATGTCAGAAAGGATGGAAATGGCAATTTTCCAGCTTGAAATGGAAAAATATCTTAGCATCGGCGCGTCTCTAGGCGGATCGCCCCCAATTGATCCACCTCCACCAGCAGACGGATTTTTCAGCTTACCGATGAATAACGCGTGCGTAACTTGCCCATATGAAGGTTATATGTATCCTAGCGGCAATTGCCACGAAGGCACGGATTTTAATGGTCCTGGCACGCCAGTAGGAGCTCCTATTTACAACGTCGCCCCTGGCATAATAAAAGGCTGGGGCCTTAGTAGCGCTTATGGCTATTGGGTAGCCATAGAACATTCATACACATTACAAGGAAATCCAAACGTAACAACGCTTATAAGCTTTTACGCGCACATGGTTGAGCTTCCTACCGACGCGGTTCAATCAGCTGGCGTAGGGGGATCTATTGATAGGGGCGTATATATTGGCAGAATGGGAAACACCGGAAACAGCCATGGCGCGCATCTTCACTTCGCATTACTGACTTCTATGGAAATTAATGGCCAAGAACCATGGCCTCGATATATATATTCAGTCAATCCCGAAGAATATCTTCCTACAAATGGACTCGGCCAATGCGTTATCTTGCCAGGATGTGGCGGATGTTATTAAATACATCTATTTATATGACCAATAAAAAAATATTTCTATTCTTAATTCTGATACTCGGAACAATTGTTTTTACTTATGGTAAGAATTTGAAAAGAGTTTCTGCTGACGAAGAAATTACTATTTGCCCTTTAAGCAAAATGGTGACAGTTGGCAGTTTGTTGGATCAATCGTTAATCAGTATTAATAATCTCCTTTTAGAAGCGGATATTATTCTAACTAATTCATCCCAAGTATATCAGTCAGCCAGCGACCTAATTAAGATAGGCGAAGAAGACTGCGTGCCTGAAAACTGCCAATCTTCGTGCGAGCTTGCCGCCCGCCCATGGCCACCATTAACAAGTTGCACTTACGGATATACCTGCTCCGACCCGAACATTTTGCCCGGTAGCGATTGGACTGTATCCCAAATCAACTGTGTCTCCTTGCCTAGCGGACCAATTATTATTGATCCTCAAAGATATTATGGCGTCTTTTATTGGCGTGGAAACCAAAGCTATCAATGCAACCCCTTTGCCTGTCCAGCCCAATATGCCTGGTGTTCCAATCATGGTAGCGAAGCCTTAGTCGTTCCATATGATGTTTATAGTTGGGAAGAATGCTTAGATTGGTGTAATCAGAACATGAATTCCAGTCAACCCCTCTGTCAGAAAAACGAGGGCGAGAGAAATTGCTGGATTCACTATCCCCCAGCCAATGGCGTTTCTAATTGTGATTGGCAATATACTTATCCGAATTCGCCTTTCGGCGCTCTTTGGAATAATTCAGGCGGCACTTGTTACGATACTTGCTACAATGAAGGTAATTGCAGTGTTGATTGGACAACCTGCGCACCGGGAACTTGCGGAGGAGAGGCCTGTCCGTTTGCTCTAATAGCAAGTCTGGTTGATGGCGTGGCCGCTAATATAACAGCCATTGAAGAAGCTCATCAAAAGATAAAAGACTTTTTTGAGAAAAGCATTACGCAATTCCCAAAACCAGATAATTACACGATTTTTGGCGAATTTTATAAACATTATATTCTGTCAAAGATTTGTTGGATGGGCTCATGCGAATCGGAATTTTACGCCTTAGCCGGCCTTCAGGACAAGGCCAGAACCGCTATACAAAAGTGTGATATAATAAAACCAGACGATCTTTTCACGGAAAAACAAGGGGAGATTCTTTTCAGGTGCGAAGACGTAAGGCCGTCCCCAATAAAACAATGTTGGCAAGATGATTTTTTCTGTTGCACCTCTGAAGAGCCAAAGTAATCAAGTTTAAAAATTAAAGAACGAAGATGAATAAAAAAATCATTCCGATTATTCTCATTGCTATTTTTATTGGCGCGATTGCGACAGGAATTACAATTGTCCAAGCGGCTGAAAGAGAACTTGAAATTGAATATCCTAACGTGCCTTCAGCCATAACGCCAAATACGATAAAAGCCCTGCTTCCCGATTATATCAAATATATAATATCTTTTGGCATTGTTTTCAGCGGTATAATTATTTTCGGTTCTATGTTATTCGCTGGTTTTCTTTATATGACTTCTTCCGGCAATCCAGCTTCTATGAAAAATAGCAAAGACAGGATGTTCTCTTCTTTTTTAGGAATAATTATTCTGCTTTCTTCTTATTTGATTCTTAACACAATCAATCCTAATTTAATCATCTTACAAATAAAGGGACTAGACTCAACAAAAGGAGTTGTTTTTATTGGCGTTGACGGTGAATATATAACACGCACTGATGTTTCCAATTTCGAAGATACGGGAATCGGTCCAGTACAACAAGTAAATATCTTATCGCCAAACGTAGAAGTAATTCCTTGCGAGGTGCCTTGCATCCGCGATAGTGAAGATCCCGGCTTTAATCCCGGCTTTGACTGTTTCAGTGATTCCAATTGCCCTGGTCCAGCCATAACAACATCAGGATCCTTTTCTGGTAAAGCAGCTAGAATAATCTGGAAAACACCTGGCGTTTATCTTTATGACAAGACGGGTTATGGTGGTGATTTAAGAGTCTACACGGCTAGTATGGGAACATTAGACGATTTTAACAGCAAGGCTGAATCAATTAAATTTTTAAGCTCTTCTATTGATGAAAAATTTGGCGCTATTCTGCATTATGGCGAAGGATTTGAAGGACAATGTAGGCTTATTATCGACGTAGATGAATTAGCTGATTTAGGCCCTTCAAATAATAATGCCAGATCAATAACTGTTTTTAAGTATAAAAATAGTATAACGTCAACGGGAGGCGGAGTTTATTTTTATGACTGGCCAAATTATACAAGCGCTGAAGCAATTCAGTTTTTCTCTGAATCAACAAACAATGGCTGGCTTCCTATTTCTGGCATCCTTGATCCTTTTAATAAAAGTGTTTATTCTATCAAAATCGATGGAAATTATTTAGCCGCTCTCTCTGAAAACGCTAACGGAGGAGGTAAGTGCGAAGTTTTCCTTAACAGCGATTCTGACCTTATGGACAATAAAATTAGCCAATGCACTGTCTTTGGTGATTGCTCTCCAGGATGCCCGGGTATTTGGGGATTTTGTCCTGTTTGCACCGGCTCTTGCGCTACTCATTATCTAGTCATTCCAATAACTAAATAGAGAGTTCTTTTGGTCTTATTAAAACACAACGATTAGGCTCTTGTCCTTTGCTTTCACTAACCACATCAGTTCTTTGGCTAAGAGATAAATGGATTATTCTCCTGTCTTGAGCTGGCATTGGCAAAAGCTCTTTTTCTTGCATTGTTAAAACAACCTCATCGGCAATAGTTTTAGCTAATTCTTCCAAATAGCTTGTTTTTTTCTTTTTATAGCCATTAATATCTAAATCAAAATAGATATCTGGCCCTATTTTTTTTCTCAAAATCAACCTTAATAGGTGCTGAATTTCAGACAAGGTTTGACCGTTTTCTCCAATTAATAATTGCGGTAATTCTGTCTCTATATTCATTCTAAAAAACTCTTTCTCATTTTCCGCCGATGAGGCGGATTCTTCTTGAATTTCCGTTGTTGATATATCAACAACTATTGTCGCCTTGTCAAAAAACTCTTTAACAACGTTTTTGATTATTTTTTGTTGTTCTATTAAAATCATGTTTTTGAAAAACCTGGCGATAAAATTAGCCGATCGGGCCTTTACGGCCAGGCTTGTCTAAAATATATTGCTGCAGGATTGTAAAAACAGAAGTGGCCAGCCAATAAAGGCCAAGGGCTGAAGGAAGCTTTAAGAGAATGAAAACCGTTAAAACGGGGAAGAAAAACATCATTTGTTTCTGCAAAGCGGCTGACATTTTTTCTTTCATATCTCCGCTGTCTTTATTCGCCTTAAGTGCGTTGGGAAACATCAAAGTCTGAACCAGTTGAGCCAGTCCGGCTAATGTCGCCAATATAACGCTTGGCTGGGAAAGGTCAATGCTAAAGAATAAGGGATTAATTATGTCCGGCCTGCTGACAAAACTATAAAGATGATTTTCCTGAACCCAAAGGCCTTGCCAAAAAAGCTGGTAAAGAGCGATTAAAATCGGCAGCTGTATTAGGATCGGGACGATTGGCCCGAGCGGGCTGATCTTCTCTCTTTTAAAAATCTCTGAAACTGCTTTGGCCTGCGCTTCGGGATTATCTTTGTATTTTTTCTGAACATCTTTAATTTCAGATTGAATCCCGGTCATTGCCCGCTGAAGCTTAAAAGCCTTAATATTGAGAGGTAGGGTTATTAACTTTATCGCTCCGGTCAGAACAATCACTGAAAGCCCTAAATTAGGCAACAGGTTATAGATAAAAATCAGGGCGTTAAAAAGCGGCTGATATATAAGACCTTGAAATGCCTGACTAAATAAATTTGAATTCATTTTATCTGTGTTTTAAAAAGTTTGGCCTGTTTTAAAATGGTCTCTAATAATTCTTTCGCTTCTATCGGTCTTTTATCTTCTATGCCTGGCCGGGCAATCAAAGCAATATCGTTTCCGGGCTTGATTAAGAATAATCTCTGCCCAATCAACTCTCTAAGCCTTCTTCTTATCTTGTTTCTGAGAACGGCTTTTTTAAAATTCTTTTTTGCAGCCAGAAAGCCGAAACGACTGTTCTGCTGGTTGTTGTCAATGAATCTTATTGCCAAGAACTGAGTGTTCTCAATCTTCCCTTTTTTCAGAAGACGATCAAAATCGCTTTTCTTTTTTAAGCGATATAGCTTGGGCAGCATTTTAGACGGTTAGCTTGGTTCTTTTCTTCCGGCGCCGGCGCTGGATAACTCTTTTGCCCGATTTGGTTCTATTCCTTTTTAAAAATCCGTGCGTCTTCTTTCTTTTTCTCTTTTTTGGTTTGTATGTTATAGACATAACAAATTTAGTTGTTAAATTTAAATAATAAACAACAAAGGTTCATCAACTAGTTTAGCAGACTTTACGCCATTGAACAAATTAAAACGAGTATTGACTTGTTTGATTTTTAAAATTTTGCTTAAATATTAAATCTTTGTTTTAACTGTTATTCCACGCCTTATCCACAAGTTATTGCCAGGCGTCAATGATTTAATCTCATTTTTGCCATTTACGCGTCTAAAAGATATAATAAACTATTCAAAAATCAAGATTTAACCTGAGAATATTGATAAAAATGACAAACGAAGAGCTTTGGCAAACGGTTCTCGCCCAAATCCAGCTGGTCATATCTCCGGCCAGCTTTGCTACTTGGTTTAAGCAAACTTCGATTGTTTCTCGGGAAAATGGCGAAATTGTCATCTCGGTTCCAAGCTCTTTTTCAAAAGAATGGTTAAAAGGCAAATACCATAAATTAATCAGCAAGATCATTGATGAGCAAGAAAGAGGAATAAAAGAGATAAAGTATATTATTGGCTCTATTCCTTTAGCGGTTAAGCATACTCAAGAGAGGAAATCCAACCAGGCAGCCTCAATTGAGCAACTCGATTTTCAAGAGCTTCAGGTGGACAAGGAAACTAACCTTAATCCCCGCTATGTCTTTGACAATTTTATTGTTGGCTCTTTTAATGAATTAGCCCATGCTGCCGCCACCGCGGTAGCCAAGACTCCCGGCCAAGCTTACAATCCTTTGTTCGTTTATGGAGGCGTCGGACTTGGTAAAACTCATTTACTGCAAGCGATCGGCAATGAAATCAATAAAAGTTTTGTTAAAAAAAATATTAGGTATTTACCCGCAGAAAGATTTACTTCGGAAATCGTCGGCGCTATTAGAAACCATCAAATTGAAACTTTAAAACTAAAATTCCAGAGAATAGATGTTTTAATCCTTGATGACGTCCAGTTTTTAGCCGGCAAAGAAAAAACCCAGGAAGAGTTTTTTCATCTTTTTAATTTTCTTTACGAGAAAAACAAACAGATTGTTCTTTCTTCTGACCGCCCGCCAAAGGCAATTGCTTCGTTAACCGAAAGATTGAGATCGCGCTTTGAAGGAGGCATGATTGCCGACATTAGTCTGCCAGATGTAGAGACGCGAATTGCTATCTTGAAAACAAAAATTTCTGAAAAGAAAGTGGATGTCTCTGAAGAGATAATAAATTATACCGCGCATACGATTCAAAAGAATATTCGCGAACTCGAAGGAGCGTTAAACCGCTTGATAACGCATCAAAAAATCTATAATAAACCTTTGACAATTGGAATGGCTAAAAGCCTTCTTGAAAGCTTTGCCGATATTCCTCAGAAGATTTCTTCTCCAAAGAAAATTGTTCAAATAGTAAGCGATTTTTACGATCTTAAAGAAAAAGAGATTTTTGAAATCACCAGGAAGAAGGAAGTTGTCAGGCCGCGGCAAATAGTTATGTTCCTATTGAGAAAAGAATTAAATTATTCTTTTCCCGCTATCGGCAGGATATTTAAGGGAAAAGACCATACGACCGCAATTCATGCTTTTAAAAAGGTTCAGAAAGAAATTGAGTCCAATGAAGATTTTTCTGAAGAGATTAATTCAATAAAAAAGAAGCTTTATGGGGTCTAATATCCTCTGTAAAAACTGTTATTTTCTTGTAGAATTCCTATGGAATTCCAAATGGAACTTTAAATCTTATCCACAAATATTAGAATGCTAGCCACAACTTTTTCACACCTTTGCCGACAAGGAATAACATCTTTTTAAAAGCAGATTAAGAAGAGAAAAGTAGTAGAAACTATCCCTCAACAACAACAATTAATTTATATTATTTAATAAACTTACTAAATATTATGAAAGTAGCTATTCTAAAAGAAAATTTAAAAGAAGGATTGGCCGCCGTGGCCAGGATCGCCCAAAAAAACCTATCTCTTCCGATTTTAAATTCCGTATTAATCTCCTGTGAAAAGAATTTTACCTGCCTGAAAGCCACGGATCTGGAAATGGGGATAAAATGGTGGACTCTTTCTAATACGGAAAAAGAAGGAGAAATAGCCTGCCCTCTCAAAATCTTTCAAGGATTGATAGACGGTCTGTCTGTGGAAAAATTGTCATTAAAGACAGAAGAGAAAAAAATCTTATTAGAAGCAGAAAACTTTACCGCTCAAATCAACGGATTAGACGCAGAAGAATTTCCAATTATTCCAGAGCCGGAAGTTAAAATCAGTTTTAATGTCCAGGCTTCTCTTTTAGCTCAGGGATTAGCCCAAGTGACAGATATGACAGCCGCTTCCTCTGTCCAGCCGGAAATTTCCGGAGTTTATTTTAATTTTTCCGGCAGACAGCTTAAAATGGCGGCCACCGACAGTTTTCGTTTAGCAGAAAAAACGATCACTTTGCCCGAAGAAATGAAGGAAGAAGTTTCTTTCATACTTCCTCAAAAAGCCTGCCGGGAAATCATTAATCTTTTCAGCGAACGAGAAAAAGATATAAAAATATATCTTTCTCCCAATCAGATTCTTCTGGAAATGTTAATGTCAGAAACTCCCCATCCAAAAATACAATTTTTCTCGCGCTTGATCGAAGGAGAATATCCTAATTATCAGGAGATAATCCCTCAAAAGTTTGATTTTAAGGCGTCTCTCCAGAAAAACACGTTTTTGCAACACTTAAAAACAGTCAGTTTGTTCAGTAATAAAATAAACGAAATTAAGATGAGAATCAAACAGGAAAGCCAGAAAATCGAACTTGAGGGACAGAATTCAGACATTGGCCAGTCGGCGAGCTCTTTGTCGGCTGAGATAGAAGGAAGCGGAAACATGGAAGTTTCTTTTAACTGGAGATTCCTAATAGACGGTTTAAACCAAATTAAAAACAAGGATTTCATTTTTACCATAAATAAAGAAGAGGGTCCGGCTGTTTTAAGGCCCAAAGGAGATTCTAGCTATCTTTATCTTTTAATGCCCTTAAGGACCTAGAAAGAGTCTGGTCTTGAAAACAGTTCTGGAATTCCCCTGGAAGAGAGAACTTTTTCCATTATCTGATGGAAGATTGGGCCGGCAAAAACAATGCCCGGTTCTTTTCTTGTCGGCGTATTATCGTTATTCCCAGTCCAAACTCCGATCGCAATTGACGGAGTATAGCCAATCGTCCAGCCGTCTCTATAGCTTTGAGTAGTTCCGGTTTTAGCAGCAACGGGATAGCCTTCAAAAAATAGGACTGATCTTGATCCGAAGATCGGGGCCCTGGAATCGTTATCAGAGAGGATATTATTAATTAAGGCAGCTGTTTTTGCGCTTAAGACTCTTCTAGGAGTGCTTTTCATCTCTTCGATTATGTTTCCTTGATTGTCTTCAATTTTTAAAATCGGCGCTGGTTTCAACCAAGAACCATTATTGGCAAAAGCGCTGTAGGCCGAGACCATCTCTAATAATTTGGTTTCGTATCCGCCAAGAACGATTGACGGCCCAAAAGGAGCGTTAAGAGTAGTAATGCCCAGACTTTCGGCCATCTGGATGCTATCTTCCAATCCGGCTAAGTTCATAAGAACTTTAATTGACGGAATATTCAATGATTGGGCCAAGGCTTGCCTTAAAGTTACCAATCCCCTGAAGTAGCCGTCATAGTTTCGGGGAATATATTCTTTTCCTCCCCAAATGCCAAAATTAGTTTTTTCATCATTCACGACAGTCTTATCGTCAAACCCTTTCTCAAAAGCAGTGGCATAGACAATTGGTTTAAAAGACGAACCTGGTTGACGGCCGGATAGAGCAACATTAAATTGCGGTTCAAAAAGACAATTTTTCCCGGGCTGGCAATTTTCCGGATAAGAATCGGCAAAGAAATCTTTAGATCCGACCATAGACAAAATCTCTCCAGTTTTTGGGTCGATTATCACCACGGCAGCGTTCGAGGAAAGGTAGTCTTGATTTATTTTGACCCTTTCTTCAACTACTTTTTCAGCATATTCTTGAAGATCCCAATCTAAAGACGTATATATTTTAGCCCCTTTTTCCCTTAAAAAATCCTCTCCATATTTTTCTTCCAAAATTCCCTTTATCCAAATCGTAAAATGGGGAGCTTTGATGAACTGATCAATTTTTACAAATTCTATAATTTCTTCTTTGGCAGCAATTGCCTCTTGGCTAGAAATAAATTTCAATTCTTCCATGCGTTTGAGGACATAATCTTTTTTTGTCATTAATTCGTCTTTGTTTGATCCATAGGGAGAAAGGCGGCTGGGAGCTTTTATCAAAGAAGTTAAAAGGGCCGCTTCTGCCAAAGAAATATCTTTAGCGTCTTTTTGAAAATAAGTTTGGCTAGCTGCTTGAGCCCCATAGGCGTTTTGACCAAAAGGGATTTGGTTCAGGTAAAATTCAAGAATTTCGTCTTTGGAATAACGTCTTTCGAGCTCCAGGGCAAGGATTATTTCTTTTGTTTTTCTTGCTCCAGTTTTTTCCAAGCTGAGGTATGAAGAACGAACCAGCTGCTGGGTGATGGTTGAAGCCCCCTGCGAAGGGGTAAATAATTTTATATCAGTCAGAATCGCCCTAGCAATGCCCTTAAGGCTTATCCCTTGATGATTATAAAAATCAGCGTCTTCGCTGGCGATAATAGCATTTTTTAAATGATCAGAGATCTGATCTAAAGGAACAACGGTTCTCTTCTCTTCTCCATAAATTTCATAAAGCAGGGTTTTTCCGTCTCTGGCATAGATTTTAGTTGACTGGGCAGTTTCTTTCTCGGTGAATTTTTCTGGCCTGGGCAAATCCCTAATATAACTGACGAATAACAGGGAAGCTGAAACCAATCCGATTAAAAAACAAAAACCAAGCGCCTTTAGCCAAGAAACATCTTTTAAAACCCTTTTAAAGATTTTTCGATATATCATCCTAAAATGCATTGAAAATTACGATGAAGATCATAGCTGCTGGTATGTCGAATCTTCGATTCGTCATAATCTTCTATTCTAGATTGATTTTTAATATAACTCAATATTTGGATGATAGGTAGCATTGCTGATAACAACAAAACCCGCTTTAACGGGTTCTGTCATTTTAAAAATTTGAGATTAACGATATTGATTTCTCGCTTCGCTCTAAATTAAGAAAATCCTATTCAAGCTCTTCTTCTTCTTCTTCTTCTTCTTCTTCCTCCTCATCTTCTTCCTCTTCTTTGGCGGGATCCTCTTCGGTCCCTTCTTCAACTTCTGGATCTTCGTCAGCCATTCCTTCTTCCCAAGCATTTCGGCCGGTTAAGAAAGACGAGATTTCTTTTTCTAATAGCATAAGTTTAAGCTTTGGCAAGAATAATTTTCCCGCATTTTTAATCAAAGCTCGGTTTAATGATTTAGTTCGACCTTTGCCGGTTTTTAAATAAAAGATATCTGACTAATGCAATTTTAATTTTTCAGGGAATATTGTCAACCCCCTCAGAGTGATAATAGTTAATAACTTTTATTTCTTCGATCCAGAACACTGAGAAGAAAAGAAGCCATTCCGTCGGTCGTCGTGAGGCTTCCCTGTTTTATTGTAGTTATTAACCAAAGAAAAAGCAGCGCAAAGGGCTACTCCCAAGGCATCGGCAATGTCGTCCGGTTTCGGGATCTTTTCCAGATTTAAGATCTCCTCCACTTTTTTCTGAAGATCTTCCTTTTCAGCCCTTCCGTAACCCGCCACCCTTAATTTTATCTGTAAGGGAGTAAATTCTATTATTGGGATATTCTTTTTTGCCGCTCCAAGGATAAGAACTCCCGTCGCCCGGCTTACCGGAATAAAGGTTTTTAAATTTCTAAAGAAAAAAACGCTTTCGATGGCGATTAGATCAGGCCTGTGTTTGTTGATTAAGCCGTTATAATCCCTGCTGATTTTTTTAAGCCGATTGGGAAAAGAATTTTCTGGAGTAGTTTCAATTAGGCCGTAGGCTAAACATTTCATTTTTAGTTTAGCCTTGCTTTTCTTCTTTTGAGGATAAACTTTAAGAATTCCATAACCGATAGTGGCTGTGCCCGGGTCAATTCCAAGGATAATCATTATTAATCTTTTAAATTAGAATAAATGTCTTGAACGTCATTATTTTCGTCAAGATCGCTGAGAAGCTTTTCCACCTGTTTTATGTCTGATTCTTCGACAGGAATTTCGTCTTTGGCTACCCAATCAGCGGAAGAAGATTCTGTCCTTATTCCTTCTTTTTCAAAATCTTCTTTTATTGATTGAATACTGTCTATGGGAACATGGACTTCAAGAAAATTACCTGGTCTCCAAATAAGATTTTGGGCGCCGGCTTCAATTATCCTTAATTCTAAAGCTTCTTTATTCTTCCATTGTTCGGGTTGATTATCCAAAAGCACGACGATTACTCCCTTTTTCTCAAACATCCATCTAACCGAGCCCTCCTGGGCTAATTTGCCGTTTCGCTGAGAGAGAATCTGTTTTATCTCTAGCAAGACGCGATTTTTATTGTCAGTAATACCTTCAATAAGAAGAGCGATCCCTCCGGGTCCATAAGCTTCAAAGATAAATTCGTTTAAGCTCTTGCCTTCTAAGCCCCCGCTGGCCGACTTAATAGCCCTTTCGATATTGTCATTCGGCATATTAAAGTTCTTTGCTCTTTCAAGGGCTATTTTTAATCTGTAGTTTGTTTCTACGTTCGGGCCACCGTCTCTGACGGCGATCGCAATTAATCTCGCCATTTTTGAGAAAATCTGTCCTCGTTTTTGATCGCTGATCGATTTTTGATGAGCGATGGTTTTTGCGTGAGAATGTCCTGACATATGTATTTTAAAAGTTGTTTATGCCTCCTATTAATCTTTTTAACATTAAAATAGCCATTCCCGAAAGAGCGGCAATCAAAACAGCTAATCCGAAAACTATCAAGAATCGAGAATCGCTTTTTTCAATGTTCCTTTGAAAAACGTTGGCAGTTAACGTAGCCAGCGGGATTTCTTCCGACGATTTTGCTATCGGGGTTGGATCGTTTACTATTATTATACTTGAGCTATTTTGCGCTTTTGGCGTTCCTCCGAAATTTTCGCTTGTCTGCCATTCCCGATTATTGTCCTGAGCTTGTCGAAAGGCCTCCATAGTCTGTTTCGTGGCGTTATCCCCAGTAATCCATTTTGTAGAACAAGCAACTCCGTCGATTAGATTATTTAAGTTATCATATAATTTTAAATCTTCTCCGGTATTGCTTAAAGCGCCTTTATAAATTAAATCAGCTGTGATGTTAGGAACCGTGGTATCGTCAGTTCTTTCTAATAAATAAAATCCTCTAGCAGAGATTACTCCTTTTAAATTAATTTTTAATTTTTCGTCAGCTGATTTTAAAATCCAGCCATCAAGGATTATAGGGCCAGTTGTATTATTAAACAACTCTAACCATTCGTCATTAGCCGAGACGGTTGTTCCCATCCATGCGATTTCATTAATAATGACGTCTGAAGAAGCTGCTAAAGCAGTCGACGTAGTCGACGGTAGAAAAATAATGACGAATAGAGAGAAAAGCAACATATCTTCAGCAAAAACTATTAAGCGTTTTTGCTCTTGACAAAATCAATGATATCTATTATAATTGTAATACAATTACTCTTTGAAAGAGTTAACCATAATGTTAATTAATAACATTATGGATTTCTCTTCCTTTAGGAAGAGTTAATTAACCATTGCCTTTTCGGGTGGGGACACCCTCTAAGGGGAGAATTTTTTTTGAAGGAGATTTCGGGATTCCTCTGGAACCTCTGGAATCTTCCTCGGAAAAATTTGAGACTCGTGACTGGCGTCCGGGTATGCCCCCACCCGAGGAGACATTTTTTATTTTTATTCTGTTCCAATCGTCCTTTCCAATTCTTCGATAGTAGTTAATCCTTCAATTACCCTAATAAGTCCGTCTTGATACATAGTAATCATACCTTTTTCAATCGCTTTGTTTTTTAGCGCGCTCGTGGGCGGGTTCGCGATGATAAACTTGTCCATTTCCTCATCTACTATAATGGCTTCAAAGACTCCTAGCCTTCCTTTATAACCGGTAAAACCGCAATTTTCACATCCCTTAACGATAGGGATTTTTGTTTGCGGCGTTATTTCAGCTATTTTTACATTTTTGGGCAAGGATCCCAATTCTTTACCGATTTTCTCTAATTGTTCAAGAGAAATATTTTTAAAGCCAACGCATTTTGAGCAGACCCTTCTGATTAATCTCTGGGCAATTATTAAATTTATAGCTGAGGCGATTGACGGCGGCGTTGTTCCTAAGTCGATTAATCTGGCAATTGTCCCGGCCGCATTATTGGCATGAATAGTGGAAAAGACTAAGTGTCCGGTTAAGGCAGCCTGAAGGGCAATCTCAGCGGTTTCTAAATCTCTTATTTCTCCGATCAAAATTACGTCCGGGTCTTGTCTGACAATAGCTCTTAACCCCGAAGCAAAATTGTAACCCTTTGCCGGTTCAACCTGTGTTTGTGAAATCCCATCTAGTCGATATTCGATCGGATCTTCAATGGTGACGACTTTGATAGTAGGGTCCTGGACTTCTTTTAAAAAAGCGTAAAGAGTCGTAGTTTTACCAGAGCCGGTTGGGCCAGTGACGATGATCATGCCATTCGGTTTCTTGATTTCTCTGCGGAATATTTTTGAAAGATCATCTCTTAATCCTAATTGTTCAATACTGATCAGGCTTTTAGGATTTAAGACCCTTAAAACTATTGCTTCTCCGTATTCGGCTGGCAGAGTCGAAGATCTGACTTCAATATTTTCTTTATCTCTATTAATAGAAAACCGACCATCTTGGGGCCGATCATTAATATTAAGCTTAATTCCAGATACTAATTTTAAGCGTGAAAGCAAAGGCTTATATTCCTGGTGAGAAATATTCGCAAGATCCTGTAAAACGCCGTCGATTCTCAAACGGATTTTAATCTGATTCTCCTCGGTTTCAAAATGAATGTCAGAAGCGTCGAGATCAATTGCTCCGGTCAAAATTATTTCTAAAAGCTGGCTGGTATTTTTGCCAAAAAACTGAGAAACAGTCTTGGCAAATTCTGTAACATGGGCAATTTTTTCTGCCCGCAGGCTGGAAATCTCGATCACTCCGGTGGTTTTTTTTGAAGCAGGGTCTTTTATCATATTAGGGCGTATTGATCTCTCAATAATTTGGCTTATCGACTCAACCCCGAGAAAGAGTTAGAATTAATATAGTAACTCAAGGTCATATTTTTACACTTTATCCTGCTTTATTCTATTAGTCAAACTTTTTGTTATGGAATCAGAGATTAAAAGGCATACGCTTGCCG
>Ga0209212_1005669_pt1 | contig 14754 bp, 12 predicted proteins | sample RifGroC2_FD_183996 | JGI IMG/M metagenome (GOLD analysis project Ga0209212, IMG submission 183996) | Groundwater microbial communities from Rifle, Colorado, USA - Groundwater C2 (SPAdes) (version 2) | ecosystem: Environmental > Aquatic > Deep subsurface > Groundwater | place: Rifle, Colorado... | reverse complement strand
AGATCAGCGCCGCCGTGGACAGCATCCAGAGGACGACGCGGGAAAGCGTGGACCTCTCCATTGAACTGGAGATCGCGCTGCAGACCCTGCGGGAGCGCGCCGGCGCGCTGCAGGCGGAATTGGGTAAATTTGCGCGGTGAACTCATCGGCAGGACGAAGGAAGGAGCATTCATGATACGGGCGTTGAAGGAAAAGCTGCAGGGAAGCATGGGTCTCAAGTTTGTACTTGCCGTGACCCTGGTGATCGCGGTGCTTATGGTTGCCGGGACGCTGTTTGTCGCCCGCATGCTTCAGGAGAGCCAGTACCGCACCCTCGAGATTCGCGGCCGCGAGCTCGGCCTGTTCCTCGGCAAAACCGTGGTGGACCCGCTCCTGTTCAAGGACTCGATGCAGATCGACGGCCTTGTGTCCGAGGCTGCCAGGGCGCAGGACGTGATCTATACTTTTGTGACGGACGCCTCGGGCGAGATCGTCAGCAGCGCCGAAGCGAGCTTTCAAACCGATGATCCGGCGGTCGCAAAGTTCCTGGACCAGGAAAAGACGAACGATATGAAGGCGCTGGTGGAACGCGCGAAACCGGCCTTTGACGTGCTGGAAGTGCCGGTAAGCATCAAGATGGAACAATCGGTCATTGGACAAGTTGTGGTGGGCTTCTCGCGGCAGAGCGTGAAGCGGGAAGCCGGGAAAGTGGTTGCCCTGCTGCTGGCAACAAGCGTTGCCATTGTCGCGCTTCTTGCCGCTTTGGTGTACGCTATGGTGCGCCGGATGATCGTGCGTCCTACGTCCGAGGCCGTTGCTGCTGCGTCCAGCATTGCGGCCGGCGATCTCACCCGGAGCGTCCGCGTCGAGTCTGCGGACGAACTCGGCATGCTGGGCCGCGGCATAAACCGCATGGTCATCGGTCTGAAGGAGATCATCGGCACGGTGGTCCAGGCCACGCAGAACGTGGGCGGCGTCTCCAGCCGGGTCAAGAACATCTCCGACAAGATGGCGGGAGGAAGCAAGGAGCAGTCCGAGGCCGTTGAGGAAGCTGCGTCGTCGGTGAATGAAATGCATTTTTCGCTCAAAGAGATCGCCGAGAGCGTGGAGACCCTGTCCCGCCACTCGGAGCATACCTCCTCGTCGGTGCTCGAACTTGCCGCATCGGTCGACGAAGTGGCCAGGACCACTTCGGACCTGTCTACGTCCATCGACGAGACATCTTCCACTATCGATCAGATGTCCGTGTCCATCCGTCAGATCGCCGAACACCTGGAGACCCTTTCCGCCGCCGTGGAGGAGACCTCGGCGTCGGCAACGGAGATCAGCGCGTCGGTGCGGGAGGTGGAGTCGAACGCACGGGAGTCTGCGTCCCTGGCCGAGGCCGTGGCCGCAGACGCCCAGCAACTGGGCATGAAGTCCATCGAAAAGACCATCGACGGCATGGGCCGGATCGAGACCGCGGCGCACAGGACGGGCGATGTGGTGAACCGGCTTGGGGAACGGGCGGAGAGCATCGGCAGCATCCTGACCGTGATCGAGGACATCACGGACCAGACAGCGCTTTTGGCGCTGAACGCCTCGATCCTGGCCGCCCAGGCGGGGGAGCACGGGAAAGGCTTCGGCGTCGTTGCCTCGGAGATCCGCGAGTTGGCGAACCGCACGGCAGCGTCCACCAAGGAGATCGCGGCGGTGATCGGGACGGTGCAGGACGAGGCGCGCGAGGCCGTCGCAGCCATGCGCGAAAGCTCGGAATTCGTCGCGCAGGGCGTGCGCCTGTCCAATGACGCGGGCGATGCGCTCAAAAAGATCGTGGAGCGCGCAGATCAGTCCCGGGACATGAGCAAGAATATCAGCAGAGCAGCGGCCGAGCAGACCCGCGGCATGAAGCAGGTGAGCGACGCCATCGACAAGATCAACGACATGGCGCATCAGATCTCACGGGCAACGCAGGAGCAGCGAACGGGAAGTGTGCAGATCTCCCGGGCAGCGGAAAAAATGCGGGAGATGACGCGCCTCGTCAAGAACGCCACGGCCGAGCAGTCAAAAGGCGGCAAGGACATCAGTTCGGCAGTCGAGGACATGAACGTTAAGATCGGCCTGGTGTTCCGGGCGTCCGGCGAGGTCCGGTCAGGAAGCGATCTCATCGTGCGGGCTATTGATCGGATCAAGAACATCGTCAGGAACAATGCGGACATGGCCGAGGAGCTGAACAGCGCCGTTGATACGCTCGCGACCCAGGCGGACGACCTCAAGCGCAATACGCAGAAGTTCAAGACCTGATCGGGGGGCGGCTTTTCTTAAGGCGAGGGACAGTCCCCCTGGAACCAAAGGGGACAGTCCCTCTTTCGGATGAAAGAGGAACATGGGACTCAGGAAGCAGGTGAAAAAACAGGAAGCGTCCGATGAAAGCGTACAGGCCCTTCTCTTCCGGATAGGGATGGAGGAGTACGCCCTTGAGATCGGGTCCCTTGTCGAGGTTATCCGGCCCTTCAAGATCACCTCGCTGCCGCGGATGCCCGAGTTCGTCGAGGGCGTCATCAACCTCCGGGGCGTGATCATACCGGCAGTGGACATGGGCAGGCGGTTCGGGCTCGTCGGGTCAGGCACTGCGCAGCGAACAGCGCGCATGGTCATCACAAAGGGCGCCATTGCGGCATCGCCGGGCCGGAAGGGGCAGGGCCTGCTGGCCCTGGTGGTGGACGGCGTACAGGACGTGATAGTCATTCCGAAGAAGCAGATCGAGCCGGCGCCGGAGGCGGCACGGGGCAGGAACGCCGACTTTATCGCCGGAATGGGCAAGGTGGGCGAGCGGCTCGTGATCTTTCTGGATATCGACCGGATCCTGAGCACGGAGGAACGGACGGCGCTGGAGGAGGCGGGCAAGGAAGAACCTGAGCAGGCGGACAGGTAAGATGGCGGGAAGGAACGATCATGGCAAATGAAAATGCAAGAAGAGAGCTTCTGGGAAAAAAACTCCAGAGCAGCGACGCTGAAGAACGGAGAGAGGCAGCCATTGACCTGGGCCGCTCCGGACGGGAGTCGGCGCCTCTGCTGCTCCGCGCCCTCGGTGATCCGGACTGGCGCGTGCGCAAAACGGCCGTGGAAGCCCTGGTCCTGTTCCGCGGCGTGGGCGTGATCGACGGTCTGATTCAGTTGCTCAGCGCCCACGATAACGCCGGTGCGCGGAATTCGGCCATCGAGGCGCTGGTGCACATTGGCGCCGAGACCGTCGATCCCCTGCTTGGGCATATCGCCACGCCCGACGTGGACGTGCGTAAATTCATCATCGACATCCTGGGAGACATTCGCGATCCTCGCGCCGTGCTACCGCTCATCGAGCGGTTGAACGATGCGGACGAGAACATCAGCGTTGCCACGGCTGAAGCCCTGGGAAAAATACGGGACCGGAGAGCAGTGCCCGCCCTGACCGTCTGTCTTGCGCGGTACGACCAGGGCTGGCTCGACTATGCAGCAGCAGAGGCGCTCGGTGAGATCGGTGATGAAAGCGCGCTGGGCCCGCTCATCGCCGCGCTGGGCCGGAGCAGCCTTCGGGAGCCCGTGCTCGAGTCGCTCGGAAAGATCGGGAACGTCAGTACGCTGGCCCCGCTCGTAGCGGGGCTTGCGGATCCGCTCAGGATCGTGCGGGAAGTGTCGGTGGTCGCCCTCGCCACGATCTATCGGAAGAGCGACGATGCGGACAGAAAGCGGGTCATCGAGGCGGTCCGGAACGCGGCCGGCGAGCAGGCAGTCGTGTTCCTCGAAGAACTGCTGCTTACGAGCGGCGGTGAACTGCTGAAGGCGTCCATTGCGGTGCTGGGGTGGGCGGGCAAGGAGAGCTCCATCACCAAGCTCCTGGATCTTTTGCGGGAAGAGGAGCTTGAAGACGCCGTGACCCGGGCGCTTAAGAATATCGACGGCGGACGGGTCAGGATCCTTATCGATCATCTGGCCAGCGAGAACGCCCTGGTCCGCCGTGTGGTGGCGCAGGTGCTTGGAGAAGTTAAGAGCGCCGAGGCGGAGCAGCCGCTCATCAAGCTCCTGTCCGACGAGAACGGACACGTTCGCAGCACCGCGGCCGAGGCACTCGGCCGTCTGCAGAGCAGGAAGGCGGCGCTCCTGCTCCTGCCGCTCCTTGAAGATGAGTATGAGAGCGTTCAGGACTCGGCGATAAGCGCCCTGGCAGCCATTGGTGATGATACGGTCCTTGAAGGCCTGGTGAAGGATTTCACATCGCACCATGAAGCTCTCCGGCGGAATATCGCCCTGCTGCTGGGCGCCTTTGCCACGGACAAAGCGGCCGATGCCCTGGCCTTTGCCCTGAAGGACGAGGAGCCGGAAGTGCGGAAGGCCGTTGTCCAGTCCCTGGGGAAACTGGCGGAGGCAAAGGCAGTGAAGCCCCTGCTGCTTGCCATCACCGACGACGATCCGGAGGTCAGAATGTTGGCCGCTGAGGCCCTGGGCAGGACGAGCGCGGCCGAGGCGTCGGAAGCGCTCGTGCCGCTGCTTGAGGACGAGGACCTGTGGGTGCGGGCCGCTGCAGCGCGGGGCCTGGGCCGCGTCGGCGGGGAGAAGGCCGGGGAACTGCTGTTGCGGCAGCTCGAACGGGCCTCGGATATCTATCTGCTCGCCCTTGTTGAGGTGCTCGGCAGGCTCATGCCGGCCGGGGCGCTTTCCCCCCTGCTGAAACTGTGCGGCCACGCAGATCCCGAGGTGCGTAAGACCGTGCTTTCCGCGCTCTCGGCCTACAGCGGCCCTGAGGTGCGGAAGGCGTTTCTTGCGGGTCTCGAGGATCCTCACTGGAGCGTCAGAAAAACGGCGGTCGAGCTGGCTACCGGCCTTGGGGACCTGTCAGCCAGGACGCTGCTCGCGAAGCTGGCCGGCGAAGACCCCGACCATATCGTTCGCCAGGCGGCGAACGAGGCACTGAGGAGCTAGATGTTGGAAGAACAGGTCATTCCCCTGCCTGACGACGTTTTCAGGCTTCTGCGGGACCTCATTCACGGCTACTGCGGCATTTACTTTGACGACGGCTCGAAATTTCTTCTCGAGCGGCGCCTGGGCCGCCGTCTTCAGCAGCGCCAGCTCCGCAGCTTCGAAGAATATTATCACTTTCTGCGGTACGACCGTAAGCGCGATGAGGAGCTGGCCGTCCTCGTGGACAACCTTACGACGAACGAGACCTATTTTTTTCGCGAGAGCGCCCAGCTTACAGCTTTTTCCGAGGAGATCCTGCCCGAGCTGCGCGAAAGGCTTGAAGGCAGGAAGACCCTGCGCATCTGGAGCGCCGGCTGCTCCACGGGCGAGGAGCCTTATACGATCGCCATGCTCATGATCGAGTCAGGCGACTGGTGGCACGATTGGCAGGTGGAGATACTCGGGAGCGACATCAACCAGCGGGTTTTGCACACGGCGCGCCGCGGCGTATATAAGAAGGGCGCTTTCCGCACGACCCCAGCCGAGAGGCTGAAGCGATTTTTTGTGGAGGAAGAGAATGGGGATTACCGCATCATCGATCCCGTGCGGGAGCTTGTCTCCTTCAGCTACGTCAACCTGCTGGACCCCTTCAAGACCAGCCTCATCCGGGACCTGGACATCATCTTCTGCAGGAACGTGATCATTTATTTCGACCGTGAGGCGAAGAAGAGGGTGATCGAGACCTTTTACGACAAGCTGCGCGAAGGAGGCTATCTCCTGCTCGGCCACTCTGAATCGCTCATCAATATCTCGAACGCATTCGTGCTGCGTACGCTGAAGAACGACATGGTGTACCAGAAACCGACGCGGGTGAAATAACGCAGTGCGGAGTTCGGAGTGCGGAATGCGGAATGAAATATTCCCTCTCCCCCTGGGAGAGGGGCAGGGTGAGGGTGTTCTTGCATGAAAAAGGTCAAAGCGCTCATAGTCGATGATTCGGCGTTCAACCGGGCGGCGATCTCGAAGATGCTCGAGAGCGACGTCGGGATCGAGGTGGTGGGGACCGCCCACGATGGCGTGGACGCCATCGCCAAGACGCTGCGGCTCCAGCCCGACGTCATCACGCTGGACCTTGAGATGCCGAACATGGACGGTTTCACCTTCCTGCGGTGGCTCATGAAGGAGCGTCCCACGCCGGCGATCATCCTGTCCTCCCGATCCGACAGCCGCAGTGTGTTCCGGGCCATGGAGCTCGGCGCCGTGGATTTCATTCCTAAACCCGAGGTCCGCATATCGAAGAGCCTGGAGACGATCCGGGATGAACTGCTGGTCAAGGTGCACGCCGTGCTGAACCTTGAAATGACGAAGGTTCAGTCCACGATGGAGCTCCTGTCGGAGCGGAAGGCCCCGCCCGAAGCGCGGAAAGAGGACGAGATCACATCGGGCCAGGGGGCCGTCGAAGTGGTCGCCATTGCCGCCTCCACGGGCGGTCCTCCCGCGCTCCAGGCGATCCTGACGGCCCTGCCGCCGGATTTCAGTGCCAGTATCGTGATCGCGCAGCACATGCCGCCGGGATTCACGAGAAGTTTTGCCGAGCGGCTGAACAAGCTCGCGCCGGTGGTCGTAAGCGAGGCCGTTACCGGTGATGTGCTGCGGCCCGGCATGGCGCTCATCGCGCCCGGCGGGTATCATCTTATCGTGAAGCGTGAGCGGCAGGGGCTGGTGGCCCAGGTTTTACCCCGCAGCCCTGCGGACAAGTACGTGCCTTCCGCGGATCTCCTGCTTGCCTCCGTTGCCGAGGCCTGTGGGCCTGCTGCGCTCGGTGTGGTGCTGACGGGCATGGGCAAGGACGGAACGGCAGGGGCGTTGGAGATCAAGCGCAGGAGGGGGCGGTGCCTTGCAGAGAGTGAGGAGAGCGCCGTCATCTTCGGCATGCCGCAGGAGGCCATCCGTGCCGGCGCCGTGGAACGAGTGCTGCCGCTCAGCCGCATGGCGGCGGAGATCGAGGCGCGGTGCAGGGCTCCCCGGCATGCCTGAAGCGGCGACTAAGAGAAATGTGCCTTGATAATTTTTGTGGACTCGACTATAATTGTCTCTATTGCGCGGGGAGAGCGGGGCGGATGTTGTGCCGGGCTGCTGAAAAGCCGAGCGAGACGACGCCCGAACCGTTCGGTCTTCAGCCGCATGTGGTGCTGGTGCGCGAACGCCGTTGCCTGAGCCATCCCGAAGGAGGGCAGTATGGACAAGGACTCCAACACGCTGAACAAAAAGGTCGAGGAATTTCTCCAGGTCTTCCGCAAGGGCGAGGAGTTCACCCATGAGCTGCTGACAGAGAATGAGCGGCTGCGGTACCGCGTCGCCCAGCTCGAAGAGGTAGGAAAATTTTCAGGCCGCGACGAGAACTTCAAGCTCAAGACGATGGAAGAGCGTCTGCAGTTCCTTGAAGATGAGAACAAGTCCCTCCTTGACCGCTACCGCCTGGTGGAGAAAGAGAATCAGGACTTTGCGAACCGCTACGTCGAGGTGGAGTCGGAGAACAACAACCTGGCGAACCTCTATGTGGCGAGCTATCAGCTCCACTCGACGCTGGATTTCAACGAGTCCCTGAAGATCATCCTTGAGATCATCATGAATCTGGTGGGCGCCGAGGAATTCGCCATCATGATGCTGGACGAAAAAACGCATGAGCTGTCGATCGTGGCCCAGGAGGGCATGGGGCAGGAGGCGCGGCCCAGCATCAAGCTGGGAGCCGGCATCATCGGCGGAGCGGCCAAGAGCAGCGAGGCCTTCTACCGCGACGGCGATCCCACGAACCTGAAGGGCGTCGATTATACCCACCCGCTCGTCTGCATTCCTCTGAAGATCAAGGAGCATGTCATCGGCGTGCTGGTCATATACAAACTGCTGGTCCAGAAGGCGTCATTCTCGGATGTCGATTACGAGCTTTTCTCCATGCTCGCCGGTCATGCTGCAACGTCCATTTTTTCGTCCAAGCTCTACTCCCAGTCCGAGCGGAAGCTGACCACGATCCAGAGCTTCCTCGATCTGCTGAAAGAGAAATAAGGGGGTTTTCCCGATGCCCGATTATCATTTTCTGGTGGTTGAAGATTCTCCAACGATGCGGCAGCTGATCACCTTTGCGCTGAAGCGGATCCCCGGCAGTAAGATCGTGGAGGCCAATGACGGGATCGATGCGCTGAAGAAGCTTTCGACCCAGAAATTCGACATTATTCTGACCGACATCAACATGCCGATCATGGACGGCCTGAAGCTTGTCTCCATGGTCCGGAACGACCCTGCCCACAAGGCCATTCCGATCGTCATCATCACGACCGAAGGCGCGGAGGAGGACCGCAAGAGGGGCCTCTCACTCGGCGCCAATGCCTACATAGCAAAGCCCATCCAGACGCAGGAACTCCTGAACGTCATAACCGAGATCCTCTCAAAAAAGAAGTAGCCCCGCCCGATCACTCCAGCCTTGCCGGGGAGGAGGCGTGGCCGCGCAGCTGGCCGCAGGCGGCGGAGATGTCCCTGCCGCGGGAGCTGCGCACGGGCGCCGCGATATGGCGGTCCAGCAGGACCTGCTGAAACCGGCGCACTGCATCGTCCGTGGGCCGCTCGTAGGCGCTGCCCGGAAAGGGATTGACGGGGATCAGGTTCACCTTGCAGGGAATGCCGCGCAGCAGCTTCGCGACGCGGCGGGCATCCTCGGGAGAGTCGTTCACGTTCTTCAGCAGCACGTACTCGAAGGTTATGCGCCGCCTCGGCTCAAGCGGATAGGCGCGGCACGCGCCAAGAAGCTCGGTGAGCGGATACCGCCGGTTCACGGGCATCACTTCGTCCCGCACCTCATCTGTTGAGGCGTTCAGCGATACTGCAAGGCCCACCCTCAGCCCCGTCCTGCCGAGCTTCTCAATCTCCGGTACCAGGCCTGCCGTGGACAGTGTCACCCTGCGGCCCGAAATGCCCATGCCCTGCCCGGAGAGCATGATCTCCAGAGCTTTTTTCACCTCAGCGAAGTTCGCCAGCGGTTCCCCCATTCCCATGAGCACGATGTTCGTGATCCTTCTGTCAACGTTCCCATCCTGCGTTTTTTCATCCGCCTGATGCTCCGCCGCCCGTCGATCGTCCTGCGGCCCGCCCTCTGACAGTAATCGCTCCACAGTTATGATCTGGTCCAGGATCTCCCCGGACGACAGGTTGCGGGTGAACCCCGAGGCGCCGGTCAGGCAGAAGCGGCATGCCTGACTGCAGCCGACCTGCGACGAGATGCAGAGGGTCAGCCGGTCCTCATCGGGAATGAGCACGCTCTCGACGGACTGGCCGTCGTCCAGCCCGAAAAGGAACTTGCGCGTACCATCAGAGGACTGTTCGGACCGGAGCACGGGCACGAGGGCCAGGGAGAACAGGGAGTCCAGGAGCTGCCGTTCCTCCTTCGGCAGGTTCGTCATCGCATCAAAGGAGGAGGCGCGCTTCCGGTAGAGCCAATCGAAGACCTGGTCGATGCGGTAGCCCTTCAAGCCCGTCGCTGCAAGGCGTTCGGACAGTTCGGCGTAGCTCAGTGATTTGATGGATATCTTCGAGGACATAATTATTTTCGATTTATACTCAGGACTATAAGTAACCACAGGTCCGGCATGCCGGACACACGGAAAGCGTTTTCGGAAATAGGTCAAAATACGTTCCTGATTTTAACCCGCATACATCTGTGTGTCGCGTTCGCGCGACCCGTGGTTATAAGGCTTTGATCTGAGTAGTTGCCCCTTTTTTTAATATAATGTCAAGCTCGCGTAAACGTATTTTAAGCTAAAGCTTGCCGCAAAGGCGCTGATAAAGGCTGAAATGATTACCAACGCAAGATTCTGGCCTGCCTATTGTCTTTCTTCGCGCCTTCACGTCTTTGAGTCATCAGTGGTACTGCTTTATCCGGGGTAAGCCACGCCACAGTAACACCCCGGCGCTCCAAAAGCAAGGGTGCCAAAAAACGACCGCCCAGTTTCCGGCGCTGGAGCGTTTTCGGACAGGCCGCAGGCGTCATTTCAAAAGTTAACACACTGAAAAATTAGTTATTCCAAAAAATAAGACCTTGGTATGATTATTGCTCTTAAAACAGTCTGTTAGATATGATTTCCGGGAGGTAAGAAGTCCATGGCAAGCCCAGACGAACCAAAGCGCGTTCTGATCGTTGACAATGAGCCGACCATTCTGCTGACCCTTTCCCATGCCCTGCGTTCAGAAGGCGTGGAAGTGGTCACCGCCAGCCGCCTGGAGAGCGCCGAGGAGGCGCTCAAGCGGTATTCCTTCGATCTCGTGGTAGCCGACATCAGGATGTCGGGGATGCTCGGCGTGGAAGGGCTGGAACTGCTGAGCTATATCAAGCGCTACTGGCCCCAGACGCTGGTGGTGATCATGACCGCGTTCGGTTCCGATGAGATCAGACAGGACGCTTATGACCGGGGCGCGAACCTGTATTTCGACAAGCCCATCGACATAGAAGAACTGACGAGGAGCATCAGCGATATGGGGGTGCTCCCGGGACGTGCAGAATTTAAAAATTGAACGATACAATCACCAGGAGGATGAAACAATGATCAAGAAGGTGCTGGTAGTAGACGACTCGGCGCTGATCCACCAGATGTATAAGATGGTCCTGATGCGGTACAAATGCGAGATCATTGACGCGCTGAACGGGCAGGACGGGCTCGAGAAGCTCGCTAAAAATCCGGACATCAGCCTGGTGCTGCTCGACATCAACATGCCGGTCATGAACGGCCTCGATTTCATCAAGAAGGTGAAGGAGGCGGGCACGTTCAACCACATCCCGATCGTCATCGTGAGCACCGAGGGCAAAGAGGAAGACACGATGAAAGGCCTCGCCCTCGGCGCAAAAGGCTACGTCAAAAAGCCCTTCCAGCCGAGCGATCTGCACGGGCTGATCGACAAGCTCTATCCTGCGACAAAATAGAAGCAGTCACCGGCCGTTTCGCTAAAAGCGGAGTACCGTGCTGCGACACGTGCAGGCGGCCGTGATCCTCGGAGGACATCAGTGGACACCTCATTTCTGTTGGCAGATTATCTTGACGATGCCCGTCAGCATATCGACGCGCTTGACGCCGCGCTCCTGGATCTGGAAGGCGCCCTCGAGGAGAATGCCGAGCTGGACCAGGAGCGGGTGACGGAACTCCTTGGTTCTCTCCACACCCTGAAGGGCAATTCAGGCATGATGGGGTTCGTCACGGTGCAGCAGTTCGTGCACCAGCTCGAAGGAGCGTTCAAGCGCATTCAGGATTCGCCCGAGCTGGTGAGCGCCGACCTGCTGAACTCCCTGTTCGAGAGCGCCACGACGCTTCGCACGGCCGTGGAACGTGTTGGTGACAATCCCCAGCCGGACCTTTCCCAGGAAACCCGACTCCTCGAATCACTCGCCGAGCGGCGCAGCGTTGATCAGCCCGACCGCCGGGGGCAGGGGCGCAAAGCCGCCCCCGCTGTGCCCCGCAACGGCGGCAACAACAGGGCGGCAGGGAACGGTCAGGCCGCCAAGTCCGGCATTCTCAAAGTGGATTTCGAACGCCTCGACCAACTCCTGAACCTGGCCGGCGAACTGGTGATCCACAAAACAAAGCTGAACCAGATAGTGAAAAACATGGAAGATCTCGTGGGGGCGGAGGAGTTCTTCGGCGATCTTCCCGAAACAGCGCAGATGATCGAGAAGACCGCGGCAGAGCTGCAGGAAGCGATCATGCGCGTACGGATGCTGCCGGTGCGGCATGCGTTCCAGCGCTTCCCCCGCATGGTGCGGGACCTTGCGAAGCAGAAAGGGAAGGACGTGGAGCTGTCCTTTTCCGGCGAAGATACGGAGATCGACAAGACCGTGATCGACGCCATCGGCGAGCCGCTGCTGCATCTTATCCGCAACTCCATCGATCATGGCATAGAGACGCCTGACGTCCGCCGCTCCGCCGGCAAGCCTGCGGCCGGAACCATCCATCTCTCGGCCCAGCAGGAATCGAACCACATCGTGATCTCAGTGCGCGACGACGGCGCCGGCATGAACGCCGCCCGCATCCGCCGCAAGGCCCTGGAGAGAGGGCTTGTAACGACCGATCAGTCCTTGTCCGATGAAGATCTGCACGGCATCGTATTCCACCCCGGCTTCAGCACAGCCGAGAGCGTTTCCGAGACATCGGGCAGGGGGGTTGGCCTTGATGTGGTCAAAAAGGTAATTGCCGATTTCAACGGCATCATAGAGGTGAGGAGCGAGGAAGGAATCGGGACGGAATTCACGTTGAAGATGCCGCTTACGCTGGCCATCATTCCGGCTCTTTTGGTCGAGGCGTCGAAGGACATCTACGCCATCCCGCTCTCCGCAGTGGTCGAGAGCGTCAAGGTCAGTGCCGCCGAGATCCACCATGCAGACGGAAAAGAGGTTGTGCAGCTCCGGGGCAGCGTCCTTCCCCTGCGCCGCCTGAGCTCCGCGCTCGGCCTGCCGCAGACGGAAAAGCCCTTCCACTATCTCGTTGTGCTTGCCCGGGCGGAAAAGCGCGTGGGGCTGCTCGTGGACCGGCTGCAGGGACAGCAGGAAGTGGTGATCAAGGCGTTGGACGAGTATCTCGGCGACGTGCAGGGAATATCAGGGGCCACGATCCTCGGCGACGGCCGCGTGGTGCTGATCGTCGATACGGCGAAAATCGTGGAGACCATGAAGGCACGATAGCCTAGTCATTTTGTCGCACCGGGAACATCGATTGGTCGCGGATTTTACGGTTCGCGTTGTTATTGCAGTTCACGTTATTTCAAGGAGGATGTGTCATGATGCGGAAAATTATGATCATTGCTTTAGGTGCTCTCGTGGCTGTTTCTGCGGCATCGTATTCACATGCCCAGGACGAGATCTCGTACAGTGGGTCGTCGACCATCGGCATGTCGGTGCTGGAGGCCGGAGCGCTCGCGGCATTCGAGAAGAAAACGGGGATGAAGTTCAAATCCGTCGAGATGCCGGGCTCGGGAAAGGGCATCAAGGCCCTGGTGGAAGGCAAAGTAACCATTGCCGGCGCATCGCGGTCCCTTGAGGCGGAGGAGAAAAAGCAGAAGCTGCTGGGTCATACCATCGCCTATGATGCCATCGCCGTTTTTGTGAACAAAGAGAACCCGGTCAAAAATCTGACCAAGGAACAGCTCAAGAAGATCTTTACGGGCGAGATCAAAAACTGGAAAGAGGTGGGCGGCAAGGACGCGGCGATCGAGGTGAACACGGAAATCGCGGGCGAGAAGCGGGCCACCATGCTGGCCTTCCAGGAAATGGCCATGGACAAGGCCCCCTATGGCAAGGGCTTCAAGGAGATCGATCTGCCCCGGGACCAGATCGTTGACGTGGCAACGAACCCGAACGCCGTCTGCAGCGTGAGCGCCGGGCTCCTGGCTGCCGTGACGCCCGACCTGCAGAAAAATGTAAAAACGGTCACCGTCAACGGGGTTGAGCCAAAGGACAAGAACATACAGTCAGGCGCCTATCTTATCTCCCGGCCCCTTCTGCTCGTCACGCATGGCCTGGCAAAAGGGAACGCCAAGAAGTTTATCGATTTCATGCTTTCTAAAGAGGGGCAGGAGATCGTCGGCAAGAACTTCGTACCCGTAAAACGATAGCGAGATGCGCCGGGCCTCCGGTAATGTTCGGAGGCCCGTTTTTAGAAAGAGGTGTTGTATGAAGATCCGCCTGAACCCGCTGGCTTTTATTCATAATCTGCGGCTGCGCAGCAAGATCGCGCTGATCATGGTCCTTGTGCTCGCCGGTCTCGGCGTGTCGCTGGGTATGGGCCTCTACGTGCTCGGCAAGGTACGGGTGGGCAGCGCGCTTTATACGGAGATCAAGGAAAAAAAGCTGACCCTTGAGCTGATCGCGAAGCTGGGCTCCGATCTGAATCACTACCGCGCCGAGATGGCGGTTATGATCGGAGTGCGCGATGCAGACAGGGTCGAGAAGATCAAGGGCCAGCTTTCAGAACTGAAGACGGAGGTCGAAAGCAAATTCGCCCAGCTCCTGGATGTGGTGAAGGCGCAGGAAAAGAAGCTGGCCATCCAGGACGCCCAGTCCACGTGGGCAGAGTTTCTGGTCACAACGGAGAACGAGATGGTCCCTGCCATTGTGCAGGGGAATCACGAGGCTGCGCGCGCCCTGGTCATGGGTATTCAGGACCAGCGATATAACCGCTACATCGAGCAGATCGACGCCATGGTCATGACGCTGGAGCTTGAGATCGAGGAAATGGAGCAGGCTGCTGCGAACACGGCCCTGAATATGCGCACATTGATGATGGGTGTCACAGTCGCGATCTTCCTGATCATCATCTTGATGCTGGTCCTGACGGGCCAGTCCATCATCGGCCCTGTTCAGAAGATCGCCGCCGCCGCCGGGATCGTGGCGTCCGGCGACCTCACGCAGACCTTTTCGAACGGGAGCGACGGCGGGGCAAAGGACGAGATCAGCCAGCTAGGCCGCTCCATGAACGCCATGGTATCAGGCCTCCGTAAACTGGTGAGCTCCATCCGGTCGAGCGCCGGAAAGACCGCTACTGCGGCCGAGCAGATCGCTGCCGGGTCGCGCCAGGTGAAGCAGGGCGCCCAGACAACGACGCAGGCCGCCGAGGAGACGCTTACGTCCATGGAAGAGATGGCAGCTTCGATCCAGAGCGTGTCGCGCAACGCCGAGAGCCTGTCGTCGAACGTGCAGGAGACGTCCAGCTCCGTCACCCAGATGATGGCGTCCATCGAGAACGTGGCGAAAAACATGGAGACCCTGTCGTCAAGCGTGTCGGAGACGTCGTCCACCATCGAGCAGATGACGGTCACCACGGACCAGGT
>Ga0209212_1005666_pt1 | contig 14759 bp, 17 predicted proteins | sample RifGroC2_FD_183996 | JGI IMG/M metagenome (GOLD analysis project Ga0209212, IMG submission 183996) | Groundwater microbial communities from Rifle, Colorado, USA - Groundwater C2 (SPAdes) (version 2) | ecosystem: Environmental > Aquatic > Deep subsurface > Groundwater | place: Rifle, Colorado... | reverse complement strand
CCCTCCGTCGGCCCCTACGGGGCCGATATCGCGCCGCCTCAAGTGAACCCGGAGCCCGCGGTGCAGGCGTAGCAATACTCCCCGATCGCGATCGGGGCCCCGGCGGGCGGGAGTTCACGGACGTCCGAGACGTGGACCTTGCGGCCCCCGGTGGGCCGGTCGACGGCGAGGTTGAAATCGCAGTCGTACAGGAACCCGTCCCACGAGACGGACAGGATCGTCCGGCACATGAGCCCATCGACCGCGGAGGGGTTGAAGCGCTCCGTCAGCGTTTTCACGTACCGCTCGTAATTCCCCGTCCGTAGCAGCCACGTACGGAAACGCCCCAGCGGGACGTTCGCGAACGTGTACAGGTGGTTGAATGCGACCCCCCATTTCCGCCGCAGGTCGTGCCGGAATCTCCGCTCGGCGGACTCCTGGGAAGCGGGAAGGAACGCCCCGACCGGGTTTACGACGAGGTCCAGTTCCAGCCCGGTCCCTTCCACTCCATACCCCGCGGCGTTCAGCTCCTTCAACGCGGCGATCGCCTTTTCCGTCACGCCGGCGCCACGCTGGGAATCGGCCTGGGACGGATTCGTCGATGGGAGGGAGGCGACCAGTACAACGCGATGGGCGACGCACTGCGCAAGCAGCGACTCTCTCGCGGCGCCGCTCAACGCGGAAAGGTACGTCCGGAGCATCAGGCGTGGCGCAAGCGGAGCCAGCCCGTCGATGAGATGAGGAAGGTCGGGGACCAACTCCGGCGCTCCGCCGGTGATATCGATCGCGCGGAACCGGAACCGCCGGGCGAACGAAACGACCGCCGCCATCGTCTCCCGGGACATGATCTCCGCTCTTCCCGGACCGGCCTCGAGGTGGCAATGCCGGCAGCGGAGATTGCACAGGTACCCCGTGCTCACCTGGAGAGTCGTGATCCCGCCGCGAACGAGCGAAAGCCCGTGGCGTTCGAGAGCGACGGCGAACGGCGCGACCCCCGCCGACTCCCTGACGCATGTCCCGATTCCCGGCGTTCCATCCCTGATCCCGGTCACGATGTCTTCCGCCAATTCGTTCCCATTCCTTCCTACATGGAAAGTTTTTCGGCGATCTTCCGCATCTGCACCCCGTGCACGAGGGAGGCTCCGCCCCGAATCGCCGCCGCCACGTGGACCGCCTCGGTCATCTCGGCCAGGTTCGACCCTTTCTCAAGCGACGCACGGGTGTACGCGTCGATGCAGTAGGGACACTGGACCGCGTGGGCCACCGCAAGCGCGATCAGCGCCTTCTCCCGCTCGGTGAGCTCCCCCTCCTTGAACACATCCTCGTAGTAGTCGAAGAACTTCTTCGCCAGCTCCGGGGCGTCCTTGCCGATCTCGCCGAACTTCGCGAGATCCGCGGGATCGTAATACGTCTCCATTCCGCGCCTCCATGATCCTGGTAATGACTCCACCGCGGGGGGTCTTCGATATTATGCCACCCGAACCTTCCGGTCTCACCCACGGATCCGTCGGGGGACGGAGATGCACAGGCTTCCCCCCCTCCCCGGCAGTCACGTTTTCCCGAGGCACCGGATGACCAGCGCGGTCCAGCCCGTCTGGTGGCTCGCTCCGAGTCCCTTCCCCGTGTCCCCGTGGAAATACTCGTGGAAGAATAACAGGTCGCGCCAGTCCGGGTCCCTTTCGAACGGCGGCACTCCGGCGTGGCATGGACGCGCGCCGCCCGGGCCGGGCAAGAAGATCCTCGCCAGGCGTCCGTAGAGCTCCTTCGCCACCGAGGCGAGATCCATCCACTGCCCCGACCCGGTAGGGCACTCCACCCGAAGGGTCTCCCCGTAGAAGCGGTGGTATCTCTCCAAGGCTTCCACGAGAAGGTAGTTCACGGGGAACCAGATCGGCCCCCGCCAGTTGGAGTTTCCACCGAAATACCCCTTGTCCGATTCCCCCGGGACGTACGCGACCCGGTGTTCCTTGTCGCCGAGCCGGAACACGTAGGGACGGTCCCGGTGGAACCGGGACACGGAGCGGATCCCGTACAGCGAGAGGAATTCGCTCTCGTCCAGCAGGTAGCGGAGGACCCGGACGAGCCGCTCCGTCGACGGGATTGCGAGGAGATGATGCCCCCGGCCCCCCTCCGTCCCCGGCGGCTCCATCCAGGCGACCGTCCGGGCAAGATCCTTCCGGTTCTCGAGGAACCACCGCATCCGCTTCCCGAAGCCCGGCAGACGGTCGACGACCTCGTCCGAAAGGATCTCGACGGCGATCAGCGGCAGGAGCCCGACCAACGACCGGACCCGAAGCGGAACGGATCGCCCGTCGACGTGAAGATGGTCGTAATAGATGCCGTCCTCCTCGTCCCAGAGGCCGGTTCCTCCGAGCGTGTTGATGGCGTCGGCGATGGCGATGAAATGCTCGAAGAACTTGGACGCCACGTCCTCGTAGGTCGGGTCCTCCGCGGCAAGTTCGAGCGCCATGGACAGCATGGTGGTGCAATAGAAGGCCATCCAGGCGGTGCCGTCGGCCTGTTCCAGGTATCCGCCGGTAGGTAGAGGCTTCGACCGGTCGAAGACCCCGATGTTGTCGAGCCCGAGGAACCCGCCGGAGAAGACGTGGTTGCCGTGCAAATCCTTCCGGTTCACCCACCAGGTGAAGTTGAGGAGCAGCTTCTGAAAGACCCGGGAGAGGAACAGCCGGTCGCGTCCGCCGCGGGGGCCCGTGATCTTGTAGACCCGCCAGGCGGCCCAAGCGTGGACGGCCGGGTTGACGTCCGAGAAGGAGAACTCGTAGGCCGGGATCTGGCCGTTGGGATGCATGTACCACTCGCGCAGGAGAAGGAGGAGCTGTTCCTTGGCGAAAAAAGGATCGACCTCCGCGAACGGAATCATGTGGAAGGCCAGGTCCCACGCCGCGTACCAGGGGTACTCCCACTTGTCCGGCATGGAGATGACGTCCCGGTTGTAGAGATGGGTCCAGTCGCGGTTCCTGCCGTGCCTGCGGCTCCCGGCCGGCGCGGGATGGGCAGGGTCCCCCTCGAGCCAATCCTTGACGGAGAAGTGGTAGAACTGTTTCGTCCAGAGGAGCCCGGCGTACCCCTGTCGCGCGATGCGGCGCTCTTCCTCGGTCAGGTGTCCCGGGAGGAGGGCGGAATAGTAGTCGTCCGCCTCCCGGATCCGATCCGCGAACACCCGATCGAACCCGTCCCCGAACGGCTCCCCCGGCGCCTCCTCCTCCGCGGAGAGGCGGCAACGGAGGGTGATCCCGGCGCCCGCCGGGACCTCCATCCGGTACAGCGCGCACGCCTTCGTGCCCGTTTTCTCCGGGTTGACCGCATCGGTTCGGCCCTGGACGACGTACTCGTGGAAAGCGTCCTTGACGAAGCGCGCACCGTCGGTCGAGCCGAACAGTTTCGCCGCGTTCGTCTCGTTCTCCGTGAACAGGAACCCGGGCAGCCTCCCCCCCGGCCCGGAGTCGGCGGCAAGACGGAACCGGCCGAGGGAGGCGTGCTCCGCGAGGAGCGACCCTACGTCGGCTTGACCGATCCGCGGTTTCGGCCAGTACCCTTCCCCCGTGCGCCCCCAGGACCAGGTGTTCCGGAACCAGAGGGTCGGCAGGACATCGAGGGGGGACGCCTCGGGGCCGAGGTTGGCAACGGTCACCCGGATCAGGATGTCGTTCGGAGAAGCTTTGGCGTATTCCGCGATAACGTCGAAATACCTCCCGCCGTCGAACACGCCCGAATCCCACAGCTCGAACTCCGGCTCGATCTTCGACCGCCTGCGATTCTCCCCGACCAGGAGGTCGTACGGAAATGCCGCCTGGGGAAGTTTGTAAAGGGCCTTCATATAGGAATGGGTGGGCGTCGAGTCGAGATAGAAGTAGACCTCCTTTACGTCCTCCCCGTGATTCCCTTCGGGTCCGGTCAGGCCGAAGAGACGCTCCTTGAGGATCGGGTCCCGCCGGTTCCAGAGCGCCAGGGAGAAGCAGAGACGCCCTTCCCGGTCGGTAATCCCCAGCAGGCCGTCCTCTCCCCAACGGTACGCCCGGCTCCTCGCATGCTCGTGCGGAAAATATTCCCAGGAAGATCCGTCGGGGGAGTAATCTTCCCGGACCGTTCCCCATTGCCGCTCGGAGAGGTACGGCCCCCACCGTTTCCAGTTCTTCGTTCGCCCCGCGTCCTCGATCAGGCGGATCCCCTCCGTGAGATCCATCCTCACACCGCCCACTTCAGCCACCAGGCGAGCAACTTCCGGACGAAGGGCGTCAAACGCGTACGGTTGTACAGGTCGCCGACCTGCTTGACGGCTTCGGCCTGTGTCGGATACGGGTGGATGACGCCGCCGAGGGCGCCCAGGCCGATCCCCCCCACCATCGCCAGGGAAATCTCGTTGATCATCTCTCCCGCATGGCGCGCCACGATGGTCGCGCCGAGGATCTTGTCGGTCCCTTTGCGGACGTGGACCTTGACGAACCCTTCCTCCTCCCCGTCGGCGACGGCGCGGTCCACCTCCTTCATCTCCCGGACGTAGGTGTCCACCGGAGTCCCCCGCTCCCGCGCGTCCCGCTCGTACATCCCGACGTGGGCGATCTCCGGGTCGGTGTAGGTGCACCAGGGGATCGTGAGGGCGCTGTAGCGCTTCCATCCCCGGAAGAGGGCGTTCTGGATCACGATGCGCGCCGCTGCGTCCGCGGTGTGGGTGAACTTGTGGGCCTGGCAGACGTCGCCCGCCGCGTAGATGCGGGGGTTGGCGGTCCGCAGGAAATCGTCGACCTCGACCCCCTTCCGCGGATCGTACGCGACCCCCACTCCCTCCAGGTTCAGCCCTTCGACGTTGGGCACGCGCCCGGCGCCGATCAGGATCTCATCCGCGACGACCGTGTCCTCGAAGCCGTCGGCTCTCCGGAGATGGACCCGCTTCTCCTTCCCGGCGGCGGCGACCCCCGTCACCACGGTGTTCAGCCGCACGTCGATCCCGTCCCGCAGGAACGCGCCGGAGACGATCGCGGCGGCGTCCGGGTCCTCCCGGGTCAGGAACTGGGTGGCCCGCTCGATGATCGTCACCTCGGAACCGAACCGCCGGAAGACTTGCGCCAACTCGCAACCGATCGGTCCCGCTCCGAACACCAGAAGCCGCCTCGGCAGTTCGGTCAGGGAGAAGACGGACTCGTTCGTCAGGAAGCCGGCTTCGCGGAGCCCCTCGACGGGAGGCACGGCGGCGCACGCTCCCGTGGCGATCACCGCCTTCGAGAAGCGGAGCCGCTTCCCGCCCACCTCCACGGCGTCCGGGCCGGCGAACCGCGCCTCCCCCAGGAAGACGTCCACTCCCAGCGAGGCGAAGCGCCGGACCGAGTCGTGACCGCTGATGCGCGCCCGGAGACGCCGCATGCGCTCCATGACGCCCGGGAAATCCGCCCCATACCCTGCCGGGGCGTTCACCCCGTAGCGGTCGGCCTCCTTCATATCGAAGACGGCGCGGGAAGAGCGGATCAGGCATTTCGACGGGACGCAACCGACGTTGAGGCAGTCGCCGCCGAGCAGGTGCCGCTCCACCAACGCCACCCTCGCGCCGATGCCCGCCGCTCCGGCGGCGGTCACGAGTCCCGCGGTGCCGGCGCCCAGGACCACCAGGTGGTATCCTTCCGCGGGCTCCGGGTTTTTCCAGTCGGGAGGATGGACGTTGGCGACGAGCTCTTCGTTGTACCGGTCTTCGGGAAGCACCCTTCCCATGGCGAGAACGGGCTCCGGCATCTCTTTCATGCTCTTATTCCCCTTTTATCTTCTTTATGATCCTGGGGATGAAGAAGGAGAAGACGAAGAGGGCCACGGAGAAGAGGACTTTTAGGGAAAGCAGGCCTCTCCAGTCGCCGCTCGCCCAGACGTCCCGGACGGCGCCCACGAAAAAGGTGAAGATGAAGACCCCGACGATGATGCCGAGGCCGGTTCCGAAGAAGTAATCCCGGAACCGCACCCGGGTCAGTCCCATGCCGAAATTCATGGGCGTGAAGGGAAAATAGACCAGACGCAGGTAAAGAACCGTGGCGAACCCGTTGCGTTCGATCGCCTCGTCGTACTTCTTCAGCCTGTCGCCGACGAGGGATGCGGCGAGATCCCGACCAAGGGTGCGCCCGATCCAGAAGGCGGCGCTGGCGCCCAGCATGGCCCCCACCCAGACATAGAGGAACCCTTGGTATGCGCCGAAGATGGCCCCGCCCAGCGTCGTCAGCAGGGTACCCGGGATGAACAGACAGACCCCGGCGGCGTACACCAGGGCGAAGATCACCGGACCCCAGATGCCGGCCGTCTCCAGGAACCGCCCCAACCCGGCCGGGGTGAGATAACTTTTTATCGGAGTGAACCGCACCATCGCGACGGCAGATAGTATGAAAAGCACGAGGAGGACGCCCTTTACGAGGGGGCCCTTGTCCCGCGGGGAATCTTCCTTGTGGAACGGTGCGGGTCCTCCCCCCAAGGTGTTGTCCCCCCGATCCGTTTCAATGCAACGGCTGCGTGCCCCCAGCCACCGCATTCGCCCCAGGCTGTCCCTACATACTTGTTTTCATTACGACTCCTATTCCAGGTTCGAGTTTCTCCCTATTCCGTTTTTTTCCTCAGCAGATACCCGGAGTAGGCAAACATCTCCTCGCCGTTCACGGTGATGACCCGGACCGTTTCGCCCATGTTGCGCCCGATCCCGCGGAGGATCGCCTCCGATTCCGAAACGGGAGCGACCGCGAAGCTCGCCGTGCCTGGGAAGAAGGGCGGGACGGCGAAATCGACGAACAGGAACCCGCCGTCCGCGCGGAGCCTTATCTTTTCCGGCAGGACGGCATCCTCTCCCGGGTTGACGATCTCGTACTCCCCCGTTCGCCCGAGCCACTCCGCGCGGACCGGCACCGGCCGGATCCGTTCTCCGATCGGGAACGTCCGGCCGTGCATGCGGGCCGCGAGGACCTCCCGCCCCGCCACGTCCGCCCGGGAAACGCCGACCCCGTCGATCGCTTCGATCCGGATGGGGAAAAGTCCCAGCAGCCGGAATTGCAGGCCGAGCGACCCGTCGGCGCGGGGGATCAGCCGCAGCGTCCGGTTCAGAACGTCTGCCCGCAAGCCCCCCGACGACTTTCGGATGTGCACCGCGCCGACCAGCGTGGCGTACCACCCCTCGTACCATTGCAGCGCCTCCGTCGAAAGGGAGCCCTCCCCTCCTTCGGACTTTTCCCGTTCCGGCGGCCGATGGCCGGTTTTCGCCTCGAGGGCGAGCTTCAGCGCTTCCGCCGCCACTTTCCTCACGACCGGTCCCGACGTGGCGGAGTTCGCAAGGACCACTACTCCCAGCGCCCGTTCCGGCAGGACGATCATCTGGCCGTGGAACAGGAGGGTGGCGCCGGCGTGGTGCGCCATCGGGCCGCTGTCGCGGATGTCGATGCCCCCGAGCTCCCCGAGCATCCAGCCCAGCCCCACGCGGAAATCCAGGTCGAGGGGAACTCCCGCGTTCTGCGGGCGGAGCATTTCTGCGAGCGTGTCGGGCGTTATGATTTGGCGGTCGCCGGCCTTCCCTTCCGCGAACACCATACGGACGAAACGGCTCAGGTCGAGCACGGTGGTGTTCATCCCTCCGGCGGGAACGTCGCGCAACGACGGATCCTCCGCCTCCTTCCCATTCCGGTACCCTTTCGCCGCAAGGGGCGTCCGGTCCACCGACGGGGAAAAGGAGGAACGGGTCATCCCCAGCGGGCGAAGGAGCGCGTCCCCGACGTGAGATGCGAAGTCGCGGCCGGCCACCTTACCGATCGCGTCCCCGAGAAGGGTCACCCCCAGGTTGGAGTAGGAGTATACGGCGCCGGGCGGATTCGCCGCGTATTCGTCCTTGAGGCGGGCGGCCACCCGTGTGAACGATTCGGGATCCCGCGTCCACATCCCCTTCAGGTAATCGGAAGGAAGACCCGAGTGGTGGGTCATGATGGAGCGGGGGGTGATGGGTGCGGCATCGGCGAACCGGGTGCGGATCGAGAACCCGTGGAGATAGTCGCCCAGCGGCCGGTCGATGTCGAACCTGCCTTGCTCGACGAGCTGCATGGCGGCGGTCGCCGTGAAAAGCTTCGAAATGGAGGCGGCCCGATAGATCGTGTCCGGTGAAGCCGGGACGTTCCCCGCCTTGTCGGCGTAGCCGAACCCCGCCGCCCACACCACCCGTTGGTCGTCGACCAGCGCGATGCTCAAGCCCGTCACGTCCCGCTTCCCCATCTCATGGCGGATCCGCTTCGAGACGTACTCCGCGACCTTCTCGTACTCGCCCCTTCCGACCGATTCCGGGCGCGTCGGCGCGCCCGAGCAGCCCACGACGAAAACCGTCAGCAGCAGAAACGTCCAAAGCCGCGAAGCGCCCTTCATTCATGCCTCCGATTCCCGCCGGATTTTCGGACCAGCCAACGCAGGAATGCGACCCGACGGGACCACGCCCTCGGCCGCACCGATCTGCAGCGGACGGTCGAGCGTCATGGCAGGCCACCTCTCGAGAGGCCACACCATGTCGCCGGCCGACCCGAGGGTGTCGATCATTCTCCCGACCGCGTCGGCACTCCCGGGAATCGTCCTCCGTCGCACACGGGCAATGCGGAATAACCGTTGACTCGAACAAGGCGCAGCGCATCCTGGACGCTTGTCTTCGATGAAACGACCGGCGGCGCCGGGTTCATGATTTCCGAGGCGCGTCTTTCGCAAATATTCCCGTTCATGATCCCTCCTTACTCGACGCGTACGCTCACGTGCGGCATGACTCCTCCTTCCGGGGCACGATCAGCGCGCGGGCACGGTCGAACACCTCTCCGGGAAACGGGCACGATTTCCTCAGCGCGGTATCCAGGTGTACCGCGGTCATCTCCGCGGTTGCCACGACCTCCCCCGTCTCGTCGTTGTACATCTCGTGGAAGAACCGGATCACCTTCTCCCGGATCTCCAGGACACCGGATCGTATCGATACGACGTCCCCCGCGCGAAGCTCGCGCTTGTACGTGATGTTCTGCTGGACGGCCGCCATGCCGCGACCCTGTTCCCGCAGGAAGGACGGCGTCAGGCCGAACATCGCGAAGAACTGCCACGTCGCCTCGTCGAACTTTCCGACGTACCACATCACGTTCATGTGCCCCATGTGGTCGCACTGCCACGGGTAGACGACGCCTCGATACGTGATCGGAAGATCCAACATTCCCCCACCTCCATGGATATTATTTCCCGAAGAACTTCCTCAACCTCTCCGCGACCTCGCGGAAATCCCCGACGCTCGAATAACCGTTGACGGTTTCCAGCCGCAGCGCGTCGTCCAGCGGGCGGCCGATGACCTCGAGGATCGTCTCCTTGGCGGACCGGATCGCCTGCTGGCCGTTGGCCAGGATCATCCGCGCCCAACGTTCGGCCGTCGGCAGCAGCTCCTCGTGCGGCACGACCTGGTTCACCAGCCCCAGCCGGTACGCCTCTTCCGCGGAAACCTCCCGCCCCGTCAAGGTAAGATCGAGAGCGGTTCCCACGCCGGCGACGGCGACGAGGCGGACGATCCCCCCGTCTCCCTGGTGCAATCCCTGCCGCACCTCGAACACCCCGAACTTCGCCTTTTCCGAGGCGATGCGGATGTCGCATGCGAGCGCCAACTCGAAGCCGCCGCCGATCGCGTAACCGTTGACGGCCGCGATGATCGACTTCGTGATCCGGTGCTGGCCCCTGGTGATGCCGCCCCCGATCCCCCTCGCGGCGTTCTTCCGCGCGTCGAGCATGGTGGCGTGCTCCCACTTCGGGATGAACGTCTTCAGGTCGGCCCCGGAGCAGAACGCCTTCCCAGCCCCCGTCACGATGGCGACATCGACGGTATCGTCCGCGTTGAAGTCGGCCCACACCTCCCACAGCGCATCGTTCAACGCGTCGTCCAGTGCGTTCCGCGCCTCCGGCCGATTCAGCGTGACGTACCCGATCCGGTCCCGCTTCTCGTAGACGACCTTGGCCATCGCTCCCTCCCTTTTCACGCGGTCGCTTCGCGCCCCACGGGGCACACGTTCATGCAGGCGAAGCAGAAGTATTGGGGGCCTATGTGGCCCGCCTGGTAGAGCCGCCAGAAATTCGGGTCCCGGAGCATCGCTTTCCGCTCCGCCGCGGGAGCCTCGCCATACTTGCTCCAGAAGCGGACCGTCCCGTTCAGCCCGTACGGCATGGCGTTCTTTACGCACTTCATCACGTCGGTTCGGCCCGGCTCCTCCAGCGCCTTTCCGGGACAACCCTGCACGCACAGCCCGCACGCCGTGCACGGATTCTCCGTGACGGGAGGGTCCGAGGGGATTTCGAGATCGGTGAGGATCGCGGTGAAGACAGCCCGGCATCCGAGGCGGGGATGGACCACGAGATTGTTGCTGCCGAACGCCCCGAGCCCGGCGGCGACCGCGGCGTGCCGGAGCGATACCTGCCCGACCGCTCCCTTGGTTTCCTCGTTCTGCGCCATGGGGTACGAGGCCGGGACGGTCATGACGCGGGCCCCGAAGATTCTCTCCAGGTGGCGGGCCAGCTTGTAGTTGCACGACCGGGAAAACTCCATCAGGTCCATGCGCCCGTTCATGGCGATGTGGAGATCCGGGCTGTCGCAGCTTCCGAGCTCCTTGTAGACGAGCACGACGATCGACCTCGCCCCCGGAAAGATCGATTCCAGGGGGGGCGACAGGGGGCTGCGGTAGTCCGATGCGGTCGCGAACCCCACGTCGTCGATCTCCAATCCCCCCACGAAGCTTCGGATACGCTCCTTCATCCGTCCGTACCTCCCTCCCTGGATCCGGATCGCCGTGAAGCATATCGTATGCGACCGGTCGGTATCTTTCCGGAGACACGCTATTCGTCGGCGCGCCTGCCGTTTCCTTCCCTATGCTCTCAGCGACTGTATGTAGGAATGGAGCTGACGCTCGCACGCCCGGGTGAACCGGCTGTCCCGGGTCGCGACGTACAACGCGGCCGCACCGTTGATGGAGATGACGATGAAGTCGGCGACCTCCTTGATCCTTACCCCTGGCTTCAGTTTGCCTTCGGACTTCGCCTCCTCCAGCCAGGAGGCCAGAAGGTCCGAGAACTGCATGAACCCCTCGACGATCCGGCCGCTCATCGCGGGGGACTGGCCCGAGAGCTCGACGAGGCTGTTGAAGAAGAAGCAGCCTCCCTCGAACACTTCCCCGCAGCAGTAGTCGCGCAGGTCGTTCTCGATCGTTTTCGCGATCCTGTCCAGCGGGTCGGAGACCTTCCGTACCCCCTTGAAGACGATCCCCCTCCAGATCTCGACCGCCCTCTCGTACGCGGCGTTCCAGAGCGCCTCCTTGCTGTCGAAGTGGGAGTAAAGCCCTCCCTTCGTCAGCCCGGTCGCCGCCATGATGTCGCTGATGGAGGTGTTGTAATACCCCTTCACGGAGAAGATCTGCAACGACTTCTCGATGACGTTGTGGCGCGTCTCCCTGCCGTCTTTCCGCATCAGATGAACTCCCCACCAAGGTACGGTTTCACCGCGTCCTTCAGCCGTTCCCTCTGGCGAAGGAACTCGTCCCGCTGGCCGATCAGCCACTTCCCGTGCGAGGTCATCTCCTCCTTCTTCCGCCAGGAGTGGGCGGGGGGGCCGATCATCGGACGGATGTTCCCGCCGTCCACGGACAACGTCCCGGTCCCGCCGCAGGAGAGGCAGTAAACGGCGGCCGCGCCGCGGAATTCGAAATACGTCCCCCTGCATTCGGGGCACGAGACCCCTTCGGGGACGTAGTCGTCCGGGGAAACCAGGGCGGCGGCCAGCCGGCGCGCTGCGCTCCGGCCTTCCTCGAATACGATCGCGTCCCCGGGGAAGGTGGCGCGGACGACGGCTCTCCCTTTCAGGGATAGCCCCAGCTGGCGAATGAAGTTTTCGACTCCCAGCAGCGCCGACCCTTCGCCGTCCTCCACGCCCGCTGTTGCGACGGCGACCGCCGGTTTTCCGTACAGGGCGTCCACGTGCCGGTACGCCTGGAGGCCCCGGTCCAGAAACCTCTGGAGGGAGGAGTGGGTCCCCCGGAGATACGCCGGCGCGGCGACGACCACGGCGTCCGCGTCCAGGATCGCCTGGAACACCCCATTGAAATCGTCCTGATGAGGGCAATCCCCGGTGAGACACCGGTAACAGGCCTTGCATGGCCGGATGTCCTTCTCGACGAGGCGCACCATCGAGAGTTCCGGAGACCCCGGCACCGCGGCGGCGATCTCCTTCACCATCAACTCGCAATTCCCCATCTTCCGGGGAGAACCGATGATCCCGAGCAGATTCTTCATCTCCGTCACCTACCTCCCTGCGTCGAAGACGGGACGATATGGTCCGAAAAATACCGCTTCCAGGGGCCGCACCCGTCGATGAACGGCTGCAGGACCGCCCTTTCCCCCTGGATCGTGTGCATCAGGTCGTGCCCGGCCCACTCGTGGATCAACTCCTCGAGGGTCACCATCCCAAGCTCCTGGTGCCGCGCCGTGCGGCTCAGATCGCCCTCCCCGACCTTCGACAGCAGCGCCAGGCTCTCCGCCCGTAGCCGGGCGAACTCCTTTGCCGATTCGATCGGGGTGATATCTCCCCGGGATCCTCCCCCCTCCTCGTCCGGGTTGAACGCCGGGAAATCCTCTCCGCGCAACAGATGGCCGATGCGCGGCGGGAACACCGCTCTCTCCGTGTCCACGATGTGCCGCAAGCAATCGTGCGCCGACCACTCCTTCGGGGCCGGCCTCCGGTGGAACAGTTCAGGCGGCAGCGTGGAAGCCAGCTGGATCCACCGCTGCGGCGTCGACTCGAGCACGGGAAACACCAACCGAAACAGGGGTATCATGATTCCTCCTCGAATGAATTCCCGTCAGGCGTCCTTCCGGTCCTTCACGCTGAGTTCAAGGACGATCCTGCCCCACCCGCCGCACTGCACCCCGACGTCGAAGCAGGCGGCCCGCTTGAACCGCATGTCGTTCGGATCGACACCGGCGTAGAAGAGTTCGTTCGATGCGAAAACCAGGGAGGTCGCCGCATTGATCGCGTAGACGCAGACCTTCTTCGGACAGCGCTCCGTCAGGAGGTTTCCGGCGCCGTCAAAGTGGAATTTGTCCCCGACCTGGTGTTGACTGTTGCACCCGTGGGACGCGACCACCTCCAGGACGATCGTCTTGTCGAGCAACTCCGGCGCTTTCGAGAGAACATCTTCGTTCCTCTTGTTGTCCCGGAATACCTTCATCTCGTCCTCCGTGTATCCGAGACGGTCTTTCATGACATTCCATTGGACGGCGCTCCGCAGATGGTTACGAATGCCCATGGATTTCCCCCGACATCGGTAGTTGGAACGGGTCCGCGCGCGCATTCGGCATCCTAATGGATACCGACCGGTCTTATTCTATCGAAGCCGCAGAAGACACGTCAAGTCCAAATGATTCCGGGCACCTCCCGCCATCACGAAGACCATGTTTCGAGTGCGGCAACCCGGGGGGTTTCCCCCCCCCCCCCCGGGTTGCCGCCGTTTCTCCAACCTACGCCGGATCAGCCGCAGCAGGCTGACTTCTTCGCCTCCGCCGGTTCAGGTTGGAATTCCTTCATGCTCGACGAGAACTGGTCCATCTTGGCCGACGCCCCTTTGCGGACCTGCTTCCCGACCTCGATGGCCGCCGTGACTTCCCCGGATTCCGCTTCGTTTGCCTGGGCCTTCTCCACGTGGTACTGGAGGCACGGTTGGCAATTTGCCGTGCAGGAAGCGGGAGCTGGTCGAACTGCTTGCGCGGCACGACATCCCTCTCATCGAGGACGAGGAGGCCCGGGAGAAGGGAGTCGGCATCGCCCCGGGCACCCTCTTCTCGACGGCCGGACGGTACGGCAACTGCATCCGCCTCAACGCCGCCTTCTGGTCGGAGCGGGTCGATCAGGCGCTGGAGACCGTGGGAGGGATGGCGGGAACGATGCTCGGAGGCGCGACATGAAAGCGCCGGTCCTGGACGGAAGCTACGAGGGAGATTCCCTCACTTCCGTTCGAGATCCCTCCTCACGCCCCTACTTCGAGCCCTTTACCGCGTGACCGCCGAACTGGTTGCGCATCGCGGCCAGGAGCTTGTCCCCGAACGGCGCTTCCTCGCGGGAACGGAAGCGGTTCTGGAGGGCCATCGTGATGACGGGAAGGGAGACCCCCGTCTCGATCGCCTCGATCGCCGTCCAGCGACCCTCGCCGGAATCGGGCACATACGCCGCGATCCCGTCCAGGCCGGGGTTCTTCGCCAGCGCGTCGGCCGTCAGGTCCAGCAGCCAGGAGCGGACCACGCTTCCGTGCCGCCAGATTTCGGCGATCTGACCGAGGTCCAGGCCGAACCCGTCCTTTCGGTGCATCAGCCCGAACCCTTCGGCGTACGCCTGCATCAGGCCGTATTCGATCCCGTTGTGGACCATCTTGACGAAGTGCCCGGCCCCGCTGGGGCCGACGCGCCCCCAACCCTTGTCGCTCGAGGGAGCCAGCGCTTCGAGGATCGGCCGCAACCTTTCCACGGCCGCCTCCTCCCCCCCGACCATCATGCTGTACCCCTCGGAAAGTCCCCACACGCCGCCGCTGGTCCCGACGTCGACGAACTGCAGCTCCTTTTCCTTGAGCGCGGCGCCACGCCGCATCGTGTCCTTGTAGTTGCTGTTCCCCCCGTCGATGAGGAGGTCCCCGGGGGAAAGGCGTTCGGCCAGAGCCGTGACGACGGCGTCCGTCGGCTTCCCGGCGGGAACCATCACCCAGACGGCGCGCGGCGCGGCC
>Ga0209212_1005662_pt1 | contig 14761 bp, 12 predicted proteins | sample RifGroC2_FD_183996 | JGI IMG/M metagenome (GOLD analysis project Ga0209212, IMG submission 183996) | Groundwater microbial communities from Rifle, Colorado, USA - Groundwater C2 (SPAdes) (version 2) | ecosystem: Environmental > Aquatic > Deep subsurface > Groundwater | place: Rifle, Colorado... | reverse complement strand
CGCCACCATGGCGCCGTTGTTGCGGGCCTGGATCGGCCCGTGCCAGGGAGCCCAGCCGTCGAACAACGCGTTCATGATTCCCGTGCCCCGCGTATCGGTGAGAAAGCGCGAGCGGAATCCGATCAATCCCCTCGACGGCACGGAAAACTCGAGGCGAACGCGGCCGGACCCGCCGTGAATCATCTTGGTCATCTTGCCCCGCCTGACCGCGAGTAGCTGCGAGACCACGCCGATGTAATCTTCCGGAACATCGATCACGAGCAATTCTACTGGCTCGTGGAGGGCGCCTTCGATCTGCCGTGTGACCACGGTTGGCTTGGAGACCTGCAATTCGTAACCTTCCCGCCGCATGGTCTCAATCAGGATCGCCAGCTGGAACTCTCCCCGGCCGGTGACCCGCAGGGCATCCGGCGAATCCGTTTCTTCGACGCGCAGACTAACGTTTTTCCGTTGCTCGTGCAGGAGTCGCTCGCGCAACTTGCGCGAGGTCACGAACTCTCCCTCGCGGCCGGCCCAGGGTGAGTTGTTGGCGCTGAAGATCATGGCGATGGTCGGTTCGTCCACGCGGAGCGCGGGCAACGGCCGCGGATGGTCGCGGTCAGCGACCGTATCACCGATCTGGATATCCTCAATGCCTGCTACAGCGGCGATGTCGCCCGCACTGACGGATTCGAGCTCGACCCGTTTCAATCCCTGCCAGCCATAGAGCTGCGTGATTTTCACCGGCGCCTGAGAACCATCGGCACGACAGAGGGTATACAGTCCGGCAGTCAGCGTCCCGTTCTTTAGCCTTCCGATCGCCAGTCGGCCGACGTAATCGCTGTAATCGAGATTGTTGACCTGAAATTGCGTCGGCACCATCGCATCGACCAGCGGACCTGGAAGGGCCTCGACAATCAGGTCGAAGAGGAGGTGCAGATCGCTCGATGGCTGCTTGAGATCATAAGTCGCAGTGCCGGCCCGGGCATTGGTGTACACCACGGGGAAGTCGAGCTGATCCTCCGTGGCATCAAGATCGATGAACAGGTCGTAGATCTCGTCCAGAACGGCGCTGACCCGGGCATCGGCCCGATCGATCTTGTTGATACAGATAATCGGCGGCAGCCCGGCTTCGAGGGCCTTCTTTAGGACGAAGCGTGTTTGCGGCAGCGGTCCCTCGGAGGCATCGACCAACAACATGACGCCGTCGACCATCGCCAGCGTGCGTTCCACTTCCCCGCCGAAATCGGAGTGGCCGGGGGTGTCGACAATGTTGATCTTGACCTTGCCGTAATGGATGGAGGTGTTCTTGGCCAAAATGGTGATGCCGCGCTCCCGTTCGAGATCCAGGGAATCCATGACGCGCTCCGCCACCTGCTCGTTGGCGCGGAAGATGCCGCTCTGATGCAGCATGGCATCGACCAGGGTTGTTTTGCCGTGGTCCACGTGGGCGATGATGCCGACGTTGCGGAGATCATCTCGGCGCTTTAATTTGCTCTCGGTCATACACCACTTATTGGGGAGCGGAGGGGTTTTGTCAAGCTCCCTTCCTTGCCAATAGTGTTTCCGTAGAGTATAAATTTTTTGATGGGCGGGATGGGACGATTAAAAAGTTATCTCTGGCGCTACTGGAGGCGTTATCTCCTGGGCGGCCTGTGTCTCTTCGGGACTGCGACCCTGGTCATGTGGATCCCATGGTGGATACGCGAGAGCGTGAGGATCATCGAACAGGGGGGGCCCATTGGGGACGTTACCTTCTATGCCTTGCTCATTGTCTCGGCGGCGGCGGCTCAGGGGATTATTCGCACCTTTTCTCGTTCGCTTATTTTCAACGCCGGCCGGGACATCGAATACAACCTGAGGAACGATCTCTTTGCCCATCTGCAAAAGCTGCCGATCTCCTATTATCAGTCGCAGCGGACCGGAGACCTGATGTCCCGTGTCATTAATGACATATCGGCGGTGCGCGTGCTCCTGGGTCCAGGGGTCCTGAATCTCGTCAATGCCCCCCTCTACTATCTTTACGCCGTCGTTCTGATGCTTTCGATGGATGTGCGGATGACTTTGGCGGCCGTCCTTCCCTATCCCCTCTTGATCTGGGCGGTGCGGAATTTTCGCGGGAAGATTCTCACCGCCTCGCTCAGGGTTCAGGAGCAAATGGCCGAGTTGAGTAATCATGTCCAAGAAAATCTCAGCGGGATGCACGTCGTGAAAGCCTATAACCAGGAAGCGAACCAGACCCGTGAGTTTGTCGGGCTCAACGAGGATTTCCAGGAGAAGAATTTGGAGCTGGCCAGGCTGCGCGGCCTGATCAACCCTTTCATGCAGGGGATCAGCGGTCTCACGATCCTCATTGTCATATGGTACGGCGGCATCCGGGTGATTCATGGGGACTTGATGGTCGCGGATATCGTGGCCTTTATTGCTTACCTTAATATTCTGGCCTGGCCAACCGCCGCCTTTGGCTGGATGCTCTCTCTAGTGGAAAGGGGCCGCGCGGCGATGGAGCGCCTCGAAGAGATTTTTAAGGTGGAGCCGGAGATTGCCAGTCCGTCTCTTCCTGACTCGCTGAGAGAGTGCGGGGAAGGCATCGAGTTTCGCGGCGTCTGGTTTGCGTACGACCATAAGGTGAACGGTCAGGCTGCCCTTAAGGACATCAACTTCGCTTTACCCCCCGGTCGTTCGCTGGCGATTGTAGGCCGGACCGGAGCGGGAAAAAGCACTCTGGTTCAGCTCCTCCCCAGGCTCTACGATGTAACCTCTGGAGAAATTCGGATTGGCGGAAAAGATCTCCGTGCGCTCTCCCTCTCCGAACTGCGGAAGGCCGTGGCCTATGTGCCCCAGGACCCTTTTCTCTTTTCCACATCGCTCAGGCGCAACCTGGCCTTTGGGAGAGACGGCGTCTCGGACGAGGAGATCGAAAAAGCGATCCGGGTTGCCCGACTGGATCGGGATTTGGAAATTTTTCCCCAGGGTCTCGATACGATCGTAGGAGAGCGGGGGATTACCCTGTCCGGGGGACAGAAGCAGCGGGCGACCTTGGCGCGTGCGCTGCTTTTGAAAAGCCCGGTCCTGATCCTGGATGACTGTCTCTCCAGCGTGGATGCCCAGACGGAAGATGAGATCCTCAAAGGACTCAAGTTGATCCTCAAGGAAAAGACCTGCGTGATCATTTCCCACAGGATCTCGGCCGTCAAAGAGGCGGATGAGATCCTGGTCCTGGAGGAAGGGAAGATCATCGAAAGGGGAAACCACCAGGAGCTTCTCCTCAAGGGCGGCTTCTACGCGGAGCTATTTCGCCGGCAGCAACTGGCAGAAGAGCTGGAGCAAATCTAATGCCGGGCCGATTAACTTCGCCTAACTTCGTTTATCGCCCCTCGGTCTCCCTGCGGCGTACTATTTCCAGTACGCCTCAGTCGCCTCGGGGCTCGCGCCTCGTTATGCTTGTTTCTCGTCCCGGCATATTGCCTTTATTCTCAGAAAATGACTTGAGGCAGCAGTAGATGAGCGAAGAAACCCACCAAGAAGAAATTTTCGGCAAGGCATACGATCTCAAGCTGATCCAGAGGCTCTGGCGATTCATGCTTCCCTACAAGAGGCTCTTCTGGTTCGCCATGCTCCTGCTGCCGCTGCAGCAGCTCTTTGGCCTGGCGCAGCCCTATATCATGAAGGTGGCCATCGATGGCTACATCGCAGGAGCAAACCTTTGGGGCCTCCAGGGAGTAGGGGTGCTCTTTCTACTCGCGATTGCAGGAGAGGCGGCGACTTTTTACTTTAACTACTACCTGACCATGCAGGTCGCGCAGAAATGCCTCGCCGATTTGCGTGTGGAGGTGTTTTCTCACGTGCAAAAGCTCCCCATGAGCTATTTTGACCGCAATCCGGTAGGCCGTCTAGTGACCCGGATGACCACGGACGTGGATGTGCTGCAGGAGATGTTTGCAGCCGGGGTGATGACGCTGGTTTCGGACTTCATCATGCTGGTCTGGATCGTCGTGATCATGTTTTACATGCATGTCCAGTTGGCCCTGGTCTCGCTGGCGTTGATTCCGCCGATGGCGCTGGCCATTAACTTCTTTCGCGTCAGGGCCCGGAAAACCTATCGCTTGATTCGCGAGCGGATCGCGCGCATCAACGCCTATCTGGCGGAGGCGATTTCCGGGATGGCTGTCACACAGCTTTTTGTCCGTGAGGAGAAAAGCTACCGGGAGTTCGACGAACTCAACGAAGCACATCGGGACGCCAACCATTGGTCGAACATCTATGAAGCGGGCCTTTTTTCTATGGTGGAGGCCGCCGGTTCGGTGAGCGTGGCGCTTTTGCTTTGGTACGGCGGCGGCGAGGTGTTGCATGGGGTGATCGGCATCGGCACCTTGGTGGCCTTCAAGGAATATATTCACCGCTTCTTCGTTCCCTTGCGCGATTTCAGTCAGAAATATACGGTTATGCAGTCGGCCATGTCGTCGGCCGAGCGAATCTTTCATCTCCTCGACACGCCGGTCACCATATCCAGCCCGTCCAGGCCCGTGATCCCCAAACCTTTTCGCGGCGAGGTTGTCTTCAACGATGTCTGGTTTGGCTATAAAGCGAGCGAGCCGGTCCTGAAAGGCGTTTCGTTCCGGATCGAGCCGGGAGAGAAGGTGGCGGTAGTGGGAGCGACGGGTTCGGGGAAGACAACCACGATCAAATTACTCAGCCGCTTTTACGACATTCAGCGGGGCTCGATCCGGGTCAGCGGCATCGATGTCCGGGATTGGGACCTTAACGAATTGAGAAAGCATATCGGCGTTGTGCTGCAGGATGTCTTTCTCTTTTCGGGGGATGTCCGGACTAATCTCTGCCTGGGAGATCAGTCGGTCCCGCTAGAGCGGATTGAGCGGGCCGCGCGCCACGCGAATGCCGAGGCCTTCATCCGCCGGCTCCCGGGCGGCTTCGATGGTCGGGTGAGAGAAAGGGCCAGCAACTTCTCGGCGGGCCAGCGGCAGCTCCTGGCCTTGGCCAGGGTGCTGGTGTTTCAGCCGGAAATTTTGGTCTTGGATGAAGCGACCTCGAGCGTGGACACGGAGACCGAGATGTTGATTCAGGACGCATTGGAGAAAATCATGCGCGAGCGCACTTCCCTGGTAATTGCCCACCGCCTCTCTACGATCCGTAACGCCGACCGCATCATTGTCCTCCATCGCGGTGAAGTGCGGGAAATGGGCTCCCACACCGAGCTGCTGCAAAAGCGCGGCATCTATTACCGCCTCTACCAGCTCCAGTACCAGCAGGAGGAGTTGAGGGTCGGGCTCCAGGACGCATCGCCTAAGATTCCGGGCTAGCCGTGAGCCGTTTTGCTCCATCTAATTTGAAATCGCTGCTTTTTGCCTGCCTGCTTTCTGCCGTCTTCCTTGCGGGTTGCTCTCCTTTTTATGTCCTCCGGGCCGCTTACGAGGAGGGGAAGATCCTCTGGCGGCGCGAGCCCATCGAGAGCGTTCTGCAGAGGCCGGATCTCGATCCGGAGACGCAAGAAAAGTTAAAGCTCGTCCTCGCGGTGCGCGAGTATGCGCGGGACATTCTCAAGTTCAGGGTCGGCGGGAGCTATGCCAGCTATTCCTATGTGGACCGGAGGGCGTTGTCGTATGTGCTGACGGTGGCGCCAAAGACCGATCTCACGCCCTATACCTGGTGGTTTCTTTTTGTTGGGCACGTTCCTTACAAAGGTTTCTTCTCCGAGGAGTCGGCCAAGACGGAGGCCAAACGTTTCGAGGCCGAGGGGTATGACACCTATATCCGCACATCGCCGGCATTCAGCACTTTGGGTTGGTTCGACGATCCTCTGCTCGCCCATCTTCTGAAATACGACAAAATCACGCTGACCGAGGTCATCTTCCACGAGCTATTCCACAACACGCTCTTTATAAGCGGGCAGGTGGATTTCAACGAGAGCCTGGCCAACTTCATCGGAAATCGGGCTGCGATCCTCTTTTTCCGCGATCGTTACGGCGAGGGAAGCGCCGAGCACCAGAGGGCGCTCCAGGCCTGGCAGGAAGAGCTGGAGTTTTCCGCCTTTATCAACGAGGTGTCCCGTTCTCTGAAAGATCTTTTTGGGAGGGATATCGCTGAAGAAGAGAAGTTGAAACTGAGAGAGAAGATCTTTTTCCAGAGCAAGAAGGAATGGTCGCGCCGGATCGCGAAACAACCCGCCCACCGGTTCCGTGGGTTCGGCCAACAGGAGATCAACAATGCCGTCATCGCCCATTATCTTCTCTATTTCAAAGATCTCCAGCTTTTCGAATCTCTTTATCAAGCGCAAGGGAAGGACCTGGCGCAATCCCTGGAGTCGATCATTCAATCGATTCCTGACGGCGGGGACCCTTTCGATACCGTCCGCGAGTTGGTCAGCAAAAAGAGCAGACCTGCTAGACCGCCATCACGATAGGTGACAGGACCTTCTCCTCAAGCCAGACCGACAGATCGACGAGACTTCGCTGACTGATCTGATGGCCTATCTCATATTCCCGATAGGTTACAGGAATGTGCAGGGTTCGCAGGGCCTCTACGGAATCCCTGGCCCGGTCCACTTCAATCAGCTCGTCGTGTGAACCGTGCTGGATGAGAGTCGGAGGATACCGGCTGTTTGTGATATTGGGCAAAGCCCTCACGAACTCCTGGGGCAGCCAGGAACTTAAGGCGATGAGAGCAGAGAACCGCTCGGGTTCCCCGAGGGCGAGGCTATAGGCCATGACCCCGCCCTGACTGAAGCCGAGAACGACGAGCTTCTTCCTATCAACAGGATAGCGGCTCATACACGAATCGAAAAATGCGCGGAGTTGCTCCCGGGCAGCCAGGATAGCCGGAAGATCGGGCGGCGCGTCGAGAGTGAGAGGAAACCAGCCGTAGCCCATGACCCCGGGACCGATCTCCATTTCCACCGGACCCTGAGGGCAGATCACCAAAAAGCGGCCGTTGCAGAGATGGGGCGCGAGCCCCTGTAGATCCAGCGCATTGGCCCCCCAACCGTGCAATGCGAAAATCGTGGGATGGGGGCCCTCGCCTTGTGGTTCAAAGACAGCGTGGATGAGATGCACTCCGGCTCTCCTTTATTGGACTAGACTTCCGGGCTGCCGTAGAAGACAGCGACAGCGAGAGGAATTTTCCGCACCTGTTGAGCGATTGTTTCGACTTCCTCATTGGAGAGGGGAGTAATATAAGGTTGGGCGGGCCGCCGGGCTACCGTATAGACCTGGACTAGATGGATCCTTCCGCCTTTTGCCGTGATTTCCCGAAGACGATTGCAGTAGGCGGTGATTTCCTTCTCGTCCGGCGGAACTCCGCGAATCCTCATGAACAGGCTCTGGATGGCGATGGGACGGAGCCGGGCCGCATCGAGGATATTGTCGAGAATCTTCCGAAAGGGAATCTTGGTTACATCCACCAGCTTGTAATAGTGTTCGGTCCCGGCGTCGAGTTTTGCCCAAATCTCGCCATTGTGCCGGTCCAATAGGGATAACGCCTCCTTCACCTTCGGCCGGTGAAGCATAGAGGCGTTCGTGATAATCACGATTTTTAGCTGGGCCAGGCCCGCTTCTTCTTTCGCGCGTATGGCCAGCTCGACCGCCTCCTTGAATTGGGGGCATGTGGTAGGCTCACCATCGCCGCTAAAGGCGATATCCTTCACCTCGCGCAGCGGCTCCGGGATGCCGGCAAAAGGCGGCCGCTCAAAGAGACTGCGGTTCTTGGCTCTTAAAAGGATTTCCTTGAGTTCCCGTCCGAGAATTCCGAGATCGACCCTGTGGTATCTTCCAGGGGTGGTACGATCCACCTGACAATAGAGACAATCGAAGTTGCAAACCTTGTCGGGATTAAGATTGATCCCTATCGAGATTCCGCCGGACCTCCGGCTTAAGACCGCGTAGACGTAGCGGTTCTGTTCCAGCTCCCTCGGGTGATCGTGAATGGTAAGCGCATGCTGCTTCATTCGGTTACTGCTTCCTTAAAGCGCCGTATGGCGTCGATGTGGGCGGACGGAGAGGATAACCCGGCCTTCATGGTGTTGAGGGAGAGGTGGGTGGCTCCCAGACTCTTCCATGCCGAGACGTCTTTGACCCAATCGTCGGGAGAGCGATCGGCGATGGCGACTCTTCCTTCGATGCCGATGCTACCAGGATCACGGCCCGCTTCGCGGGCGTACGACTGCATTTTCCCGATCAAAGCGCGGCCCTTTTCATCGGGCGGAAACAACGGCATCCAGCCGTCGCCGAGTCGGGCAATGCGCCTGATCACCGGTTCTGCGCTCCCGCCAAACCAGATGGGAATAGGTTTTTGAACCGGCAGAGGATTTAAGCCGGCTTCGGTGATCTTGTGCCACTTACCCGCAAAAGTCACAAGCTCCCTTGTCCAGAGCGCACGCAGGACTTCAATTTGTTCTTCCGAGCGGCGTCCTCTATTGTGAAAATTTTCGCCAAGGGCCTCGTATTCGACGTCATTCCAGCCGATGCCGATACCCAAACGCAGCCGGCCACGGCTCAGGATATCGACGGCCGCCGCCTGTTTAGCCACCAGCACCGTCTGCCTCTGGGGAAGGATGACGATCCCGGTGACCAATTCTATTTTTTTTGTCATCCCTGCCAGGTAACCGAATAGAACGAATATCTCGTGAAACTGATCCTTGTGGGTATAAGGGGGCTTCCATCCGGGGCGGCGTGCCGGGTTCGCGCCCAAGACGTGGTCATACGCCAACAGGTGATCATATCCCAACGCCTCGGCCGCTTGGGCGTAGTCTCGCACCCCAAGCGGGTCTGCGCCTATTTCTGTCTGCGGAAAAATGACTCCGATACGCATTGTATTCCTCCGTTGATTAGGCCGAAATTCGAGATGACTTTCCGTTCGTATTGTTCATTAACCGTATCAGCCGGCGCCGATGCTGGACTTTTCGCACTTCAGGGCTGATCTTTCAAGCCTTCCAGCCTGTTTAATCCCATCTTTATCGGGACGATCACTGCAGCTGTAGTGAGAGCCAGGACAACCGCCAGCGACGGTACGATGACCCAGCCGCCTACCTTCGCAGTGCCGGGGTTCAGTCCTTCCATGACGAGCAGGTAGACCGGCCAGGCCTCGATCATAACCGTGGCCCCGATAAAGGCGATGCTGAAAATCATGCAAATGACCCCGCCGAAACTCGTCGGAATCTCCGCCACGTTGCCGTGGTCGAATCTTGGGTAAAGGGCGCCGACCCCAACGCCTATCGCCGTGATCCCGAAGGTCATCAGAAAAATGGTGATCAGGGAGAGGGTCATCATCCATGCGGGGACGCGCAGAAGAGTGTTGCTCAGGAAGACCAGAAGTTCGCCGAGAAAAAGCAGCGGGATGAGGTTGAGCAAAAACTTGCTCCAGAGCAAGGATCGAAGAGCGATGGGCGTTGTCTGAAGAATCCAGAAGGCCCTTCCCTCCAGGCTCACCGCCGGAAAAGCGAACCTGATCGCTACCGCGCTGAGAACAAATCCGGCCAGCCCTAAATTGGTAAAGGAGATCACCGTACGCAACGTGGCGGTGGGGATAGGAGAACGATCCAGAGGGAGGACCTTGAAGTTGTAAAGATACACGACCATAAGGGCCAACAGAAGAAAGAGCTGGGACCATTGGGTCGTGTCGCGAAAAAAGGTCTTAATGTCTTTCACCATGATCGCCTTCAAAATTTCCGGGAAAGGATGAGTCATCCAGTTGAGCATATCGTCGAGCCGGTGGCCCTGGCGCCGTCCCTGCAAGGATTCCTGGGCCTTTGACCAGCCCGAAAGGTGAACGGCGGCGGAGATCCAGGACGCCATGAGGGGCAGGAAAAGCGCATAACTCACGAGCAAAGGATAAAAAAACCACAGCTCCACAGGCTTTTGGAACAGAACAGAGGCAAAAATTTCCGTCGCCCAGCTGCTCGGCAAGAAGAGCGAAGAGGGGGTTTCCATGGCGCTCAGGAACTCCAGAAAATGGCCGAAGGCCTCGGGCTGGACCAGCCTTTCGGGTCGGGAGAAGCGAAACAGGAAATAGAGAATGATGAAGGCGAAAAGGCCGATGAAGAAGAGAGTGTCCCGAATCCGCCTTGCGGGAAGGAAATAGACCAGCAAATGGGTGACGAGAGTCCCGATGGCCGCCGGTATGATCACGAACAGGGGAAGGACCAGGATCACCCAGAGATAAAAAAGGGCGCCGCTGCGAAATACCGAGCCATAAGCGGCGAATACCGGGAGGCTAAAGAAAAGCACCATCCAGGAAGAGTTGGCGGTGGTGGTGATCAGGCGCGAGTAGAAAAATGTCGCCGGAGAGGTAGGGGCGGAAAGGACGAGGTCGAGGTCATGCGCCAAAAAGAAAGTCGAAAGGGCGGTAATGAGATTGCTGAAAAGAAGCATGGAAAAGAAGGTGAGCAGGATGATCAGCAGGAGCTGGTAGGCGAGGGCAGGGCCAAGATCGTACACTGTTTGGAAATAGACCAGGACTCTTTTGATGGTCCAATAGGTCCCGATCCAGAAGGCCAGGGCCAGCGAGATGAGGACGGCCCGCCGGAGCCATTTTTTCTCGCCCCTTCTGAGGAAGTCGTTTTTCCAGGAGAGGAGATTCGGAGAAAGCAGGGTGGCGAGTGAGGACATTGGAGCAAGAAGTTTTAAATTTTTAGTGTTTAGTTTTGAGTTTCTAACTAAAAACTCACAACTTATAACTCATAACTGTTAAGGAGTTCCATCCTGGGTCAGATCGAGAAAGACGCTTTCCAGCCTTCCTTCCTTCACTTTGGCGAGGCGGTAGAGATCCGCCATGGTCCCGCTGGCGATGAGTTTCCCCTTGTGAATGATCCCGATCCTCTGGCAGATCTCTTCGGCGATGCTGATGCTGTGGGTCGAGAGAAAGAGCGTGGTTCCCTTTTTTGCCAGGGAGAGAAAGAGGTCCTTCAGCATCCTGGTCCCTCGGGGGTCGATTCCCACCATCGGTTCGTCGACGATGAGGATTTTGGGCTGGTGGATGAGCGCGGCGCAGAGAACCAGCCGCTGCTTCATGCCGTGCGAATAGCTTTCCACCAGCTCGTCTTTCCAGTCGGATAGTTCGAAGTGCTCCAGGAGCTCGGGGATTCTTCGCTGCAGCAGCGCGGCATCTACCCGATGCAGGCTGCCGACGAATTTGAGAAACTCTCTCCCGCTCAGCTTTTCGTAGATGAAGGGGCGGTCGGGGATAAAACCGGTGATCGCCTTGGCCTTCTCGGGTTCTTGCTCCACGTCATAGCCGCCGAGGGTGACCCGACCCGAAGTGGCCCTTAAGATTCCCATCATGACTCGGATCGTGGTGGTTTTCCCTGCGCCGTTCGGTCCCAGGAAGCCGAATATCTCACCGCGCTGGACCTCCAGATTCAGGGAATCTACCGCCGCCAGACGACCGTAGTGTTTGGAGAGATTTTCCAGACGAATCATTTTTTATCTTAGGCAACAGGCGAGAGGCGTTAGGCAACAGGGAACGCCCAAACTCTGTACTGAAAACTTCCGCCTCACGCCTACCGCCTCATGCCTTTCTTAGGAGGCCTCCACGACCTTGATCTTTAGTTTGCCGATGAGTTCGAGGATATCGATCTGCCGGTCGATGTCGCCTTCGAGGAACTTGATGTGGGTGACATCCGCCGGAAATTGATCCAGGACCGAATCGACGGAGATCCACTGGCCGAGCCAGACCTCGGACCAGGCGTGATAGTAAAAAGCGCCGCGCAGGTACACGACGCCAACGACGGTCCTGGCGGGGATCCCACCGGCCCGGGCGATAGCGTTAAAGAGAACCGTATGCTCGTTGCAATCGCCTCTTCTGGTTTGGAGCACCTCCAGAGCGTTGGGGATGCTTACGGTGGGCACTTTGACGAGCCCGTCGTAAACCCATCTCTTGATTCTCTCGACCGCCTTTAGGGCGTCCGTTTCTCCTCCCAGGACTCTCACCGCCAGGGCGCGAATCTGCGGGTGGTCGCTTTGCAAGAAAGGAGTGGACTGCAGATAGGGAGCCAAGGAGGCATCCCGGATCGGGCGCCGGTAGGAGCGGAGCCGGTTCAAATCTTCTCTTTGGATCTCCAACGTATCTTCAGTCAACCGCTGGCGGCCGCCGTTCAAAGGAAAGTGGGCAAGATTGAAACCCGAGAGCTTCACCTTGAGAAGGTTTTTTTTCGTCGGCTCCGCGATAGGGGTTTCTAAAGGGACAGAGGTTTGTGAAATGAGGTCCAGAGGGGTGGCTCTCGTAGCGAGGATTTTAGCCTCTTCTTCTTTCTGCCTGACGAGCGAGAGTCCCGTGGGGGTCTCTTCTTTAAGCGTTCTCCCGCTGCCATCGACCCAGGAGACCACGGAGATCCCCTTGAAGCGCTGGCGGATGCGCAGCGCCGGCTCTGTTTTGCCCCCGATTTTGATCTGCTCCCTTCCCTCAACGGTGACGGTCGTGATCTGTTGCGATAGGGTCGAAGGATCGAAGGTGGAGAAGAGTTGTTCCTTACCTAACTCCAGGTTTTGCGTTACGATATAGGGCTTGAGGGCGGCGAGCAGGTAGGGAGGCTGGCTCATGGGAAGCTCTTTATCCGTGCGCTGGCCGCCTGATTCCACCTCCAGATGAAGCTTGCCCGCGGCAACCTTTCCTCGGGCCTTGAACCTGACGTCCTCGGAACGGAGATCGAAATCAAATTCTCTCAGCGCCCAATTCGCGGCTGCGGTCATTTGCAGCCGGGTCTCTACCGTTTTAACCGTCCCCAGGAGGTTGAGTCGCAGGAGCGAAGAATCCCACACGAGGTATCCCTCCGTCTCCGGCGTGATCTTCTGCGCCGCGTAACCGATCTTTTCTCCGCGATAGTAAATTCCCCACCACTCTTCCATCGGCTCGGTGATTGCGGTTACGGTATGGAGCAGGACCGGAGCAGGCGGGGCCCAAAGCTCGCGTCTCAGGAGGAGGATGTTCGTGAGACACCAGAAAAGAACGATGGCTATGCTGAAAAATCTCTTCACAATCATGCGCCAAAAAATTATATACTAGCCCGGTGCTAAAAAAAACGATGCCGATGAAATTTGTTGCCGACAGAATGCTTGGAAAGCTCGCGCGCTGGCTGAGGGTGATCGGTCAGGACGTGACCTACGGCCCGCACCTATCCGGCTATGGGTTGATCCGTGAGGCGCGCCGGGAAGGCCGATTGATCCTTACGCGGGATCGCAGCTTGGTCAGAAAAAATCCGCCGGATTACCTGATGATCGAAAGCGATCAGTTTCGCGAGCAGCTCAAGCAAGTGGTTTCCGCCTGCGGCCTGGAGCCGTTCAAAGAGGCGTTTACCCGATGCACGGAATGCAACAGCCCGCTCGAGGCCGTAGCCAAAGGCGGGGTCGAGGGGAAAGTCCCTCCGTATGTCTTTTCCACGCAGCAGAAGTTTTCTCTCTGCCCGGCTTGCCGGCGCGTTTACTGGCCGGCCACGCACCAGCAGAAGATGGTGGAGCAGCTAAAGGCCTTGGGTTTCGGAGGTCGCTGAGCAGCCACTGAAAAACACTCTGGTCAATCTCTCTGACTGAACGCCCTGCCAGCTTCCTCTAGCTTTCGACATCGAAGAGGAGGCCTGGAGGGTGCCCCGCTGTTAGCGGTCAGCCGATGACAGTCAAGCCAAGATCGAGGAAATCTTTATCGAACGCCAGGCATGGCATGTGATCGAGAAGCGTGGTTACCACGACGAAAGAAATAGCGTCACAGAAGGAAAGGCGCCGGCCGCGGCCGCGCTGACGGAAAGTCTGCTCAGCTGCGTCGTGGACTCCTTTCCCGTACTCGGCAATCCTTAGATTCGGTTTGACCTCGTCCAGAAAAGTCAGGGCGGCTTTGTACCCTATCCGGTAACGCAAGAGCGTGACAGTCTCGCTGACCATGTCCCAGGTAGTGAAAAAGACTACGGCTGAGGCAGCAGCTTCACGGGTTAACTCCCCGGCCCGGTCATGGTTTACGTCATCGGGGTCGAGGCAGGCGTAAAAGAATGATGTATCGCAGAAAAGACGGGCCGGGAGCGCCATTACCGTTTTTTCCCGCCGAGCCCGTAGAGGTATTCATTGACCCGAGTGGAGACATCGGTCTTGCGCCGCCGCCGCTTCGGCAACCGCCGCATCACCTCGAGCAACTTCCTGGCAGCGGCCCCCGGCTCGGGCTCCGGCAGCGCCGCCCGCAGCTCCGCCACCACCTCATCGTGGACCGTGATCTCGACCTTTGCACCCGTGTCCCTCCGGACGTGGCGGACCAATTCCGGTAGCCTCCGCCGGGCTTCGCTAATAGAGAGCTTCATGGCGTGGAGTGTACAAGAGTGTACAAAATGAGTCAACAATGAAGCGACACCATGCGTAGAACAACGCGATCTGATACGACCCAGGAGAGATTCTCGTTCTGCCTGAGATGCCAGCGCATCTACTGGCCGGCAACGCACCAGCAGAAGATGCTGGAGGAGCTGAAGGCGTTGAGATTTGCAGCCAGTGAATAGTGCGCGCCGGGCGGCGTTGACATAACCGCACTTTATCGAATATTGTCCGGCCTCAACAGGGCGGGCGGGTCAGTGTGCTTGCGTGTGGTGGGCGCTAGAAGCCGGAGAAGGCGGGCTGACACCGGGCCGTCGGCGGTAATTTTGAGTTCTCGACGTCTGAGACTCAAAAGGAACTTCCTATCACTTACACTTCACTTTATGTTCGGAGAGCTACCAGCAGATAAGGTTAAAATCCATAATTCCACGAATAGCCGTAAAATCATCGGCATCGCAGGTAATGAGATAGGCTCCGATTTTCCTCGC
>Ga0209212_1005661_pt1 | contig 14761 bp, 13 predicted proteins | sample RifGroC2_FD_183996 | JGI IMG/M metagenome (GOLD analysis project Ga0209212, IMG submission 183996) | Groundwater microbial communities from Rifle, Colorado, USA - Groundwater C2 (SPAdes) (version 2) | ecosystem: Environmental > Aquatic > Deep subsurface > Groundwater | place: Rifle, Colorado... | reverse complement strand
ACCGGCTCGACAAGCACCGCAACGATGTCCGGGTTCTCGGCCGCCGCTGCACGGACCGCCTCTATGTCGTTGTAGGGCACCCGGATAAAGCCCGGCATCAGGGGAAAGAAGCCCTTGTGAACGGCCGGGTTTCCGGTTGCGGCGAGGGTTGCCATCGTCCGGCCGTGGAAGCTGTTTTCCATCACCAGTATCTGCGGTGCGCCGACCTGCTTGTTGCTGGCGTGCAGCCGAGCCAGTTTCAGCGCGGTCTCGTTGGCCTCGGACCCCGAGTTGCAGAAGAACACGCTCTCCATGCCCGAGCGCTCGCAGAGCAATTCGCCCAGGCGCTCCTGCCAGATGATCCCGTACATGTTCGAGGAGTGGAGAAGCTGGCCGGCCTGCACAGCGATCGCTTCGGTTATCTCCGGGTGCGAATGCCCCAGATTGGTAACGGCAATACCCGCTATTGCATCCAGATACTCAACGCCGTGCTCGTCCCACAGGTAGGCGCCGCGACCGTGAGAAAATGCGACCGGCTGCCGCGCATAAGCCGGCATCAGCTTTGAGGAGGCAGGATTCATGTCTTCTGTCCAAGAGTCAGTGTCGTACTGGCAAAGGTGCGTTCGGCGTGGATCACGCGAACGCCATCGGGCCCGGCTTCAAGCAGCCGGCGCTCCCCGCACGACTTGAGTGGCGAAACGCTGTAGCCGGATTCGGCCGGGAAGCGGGCGGCAACATCCCGGGCCGCCTCTTCGGCCCAGGGCGTGTCGGATTCGAAGTGGCCGAGCAGCTTTCCATGTCGGCTAATCATCAAGCGATAGATGGCCATGACGTCATCCTGATTGGTGGTGATTCGAGTCGGGGAGCAGCAGTTCGGCCGAGCCCGAGGCCGCGGTCAGCTCCAGGGCGCAGAGCACTTCCGCGCACGCCCGGCCGACGGCCTCGACCAAGCTGGCCCCCTTGAGCAGTCGAGCGGTGAGGCTGGCGCTGAAAAGGTCGCCGGTACCCTTGGCGCGGCAATCCAGGCGGGCGTGTCGGACCACGTCGGCGGAGTCGCGGGTGACGACCACCACGAGCATCTCGCCTGGTGGCCAGGTGTCGGGTGCTGCGCTGGTCACGACCACCCAGTCCGGGCCTCGTCCGAGGAGCACACGAGCGGCTTGAATGACTTCTTCGAGCGTATCCGTGGGGAGGTCCGTCAGGCAGCTCAACTCGAAGCCATTCGGGGTCGCTCCCGCGGCAAAGCCCAGCAGGTGTGCCCAGTAGGCGTTCGCCATCCGGGGATCGACATAGATGCCGTGGTCATAATCCCCAAGAACGGGGTCGACGAAGAGCGCTAAGTCGGGATGAGTGCGCCGCAAATCCCCGATCCAGCGGCCCAGCAGCGCCGCCTGGGTGGGGGAGCCGAGGTAGCCGCTGAGTACGGCTTTGACATGGCGCAGCGCATCGCGGCTGTTGAGGTCGTCCAGATAGCCACTGAACCACTCGCTGGGCACGACCCCGCCATGCATCGTTGGGTAGTGGGGGGTATTGCTGAGCAGGACGCTAGGGACGGCGGCTACCGTCAGACCATGCGCTTGCAGAGTGGGAACGGCCACGTTGTTGCCAACGCGGCCATAGACCACTTGCGATTGGATCGACACCACATCCAGGCGCAGTGGGGCCAGCCGGCCCTCCGCGGCAGGCCCCAGAGGAGGGGGCGTTCCCATCACGATAGCGTTCCGGGGTTGTCGACAACCACCTGATCCAGCCAGGCCGCCATGACATTGCGGGATGCCTTGGTCAGTTCCCCATCGAGCGCTTGGGCGTGCTCGCGGATTACGCGGGGGTCGATCTCCAGTTGGCCGAGCTCGTTGGCGTGGCCTACCAGCCATTGCTCGATCCGTTTCGTGTCCGCTTCAAGGTGGAATTGCAGGCCCAGGACGTTCTCACCATAGGAGAAGGCCTGGTTCGGGCAATCGGCGGTGCCGGCCAGGCGGGTGGCTCCGTCGGGGATTTCGAACCGATCGCCGTGCCAGTGCAGGACCGGCGTATCGCCCAGGGCCGCCAGGGGGCTGCCGCGGCCTTCGGAGGTCAGCGTCAGTGGCGAGAAGCCGATTTCCTTGTACCCCATCGGGTAGACATGGGCGCCCAGTACCCGAGCAATGAATTGGGCGCCAAGGCAGATGCCCAGTAGCGGGCGCCTGCTCTGGAGGCGAGCTTTGACCAGGGCGATTTCCTGGGCAACAAACGGGTAGGTGTCATCATCGAACGCCCCGATAGGGCCGCCCAGCACCACGACCAAGTCGGGGGATACCACGTCCAGCGTCTTGAGGTCGGCAACCGTCGCATCGACGTACCGAACCCGATAGCCGCGCTCGACCAGCAGCGGTTCGATGGTGCCGAGGTCTTCAAATTGCAGGTGGCGGAGAGCAATAACAGACTTCATAGATCAATCCCTAACTCATGAGTTTGTTCTGTGCTGCGGCCCGGGCTGCGGGCCGCAGGGGGGCAGGCTTAGTGCGTGATTTCTAGATCAACCTCGATTTCACCGGACTGCGGGAAGGCGCAACAGGCGAGGGCATAGCCTTGGGCCTTGTCCCGGTCGTCAAGGCAGAAGTCCGGCTCGCTGCGGATCTTTCCCGCAGCCTTGATGCGGCAGCTGCCGCAAATGCCAGACCGGCATTGGCTCTTTACGGCCATGCCGTTTTCTTCGAGGTTGTCGAGAATGGATTTCGCGGGGCTGGCGCTAATGACCAGATCGGTGCCGGCTAGGCGCAGGGTGGGCCTGTCGGCTGCCGGTGCTACTGTTGTGCTGGCGACAGGCGTCGTGAATGCCTCGATGAAGAGCTCGGCATCGGGATACAAGCCATTGATGGTGTGCCGGAGTGTGTTGGCAAAGCCATGCCCTCCGCAGATCACGACAGCCTCTGGGGAGCTTGCGAGCAAATAGTCCATCCCCTCGGGGCGGCCAGGCCGGAAAATCTCCGTACGGGCAACCGGCTCCCGAGTGATATAGGCCTCGAAAGTGAACCAGGCCCGCGTGAGGCTCAACTGGATAAGTTCGTGCAAGAAGGGAATGTTCGCCACATGGGGAACGCTGAGTATCAGCTTTACATTCGGCACCCGCTGGCCCGACATGTCCATCCGCGTTAGCTCATTGAGTAGCGCCATGGGCAGGGTGATCCCAATCCCGGCCGCAGCCATCAACACATGCCGGGCGCCCTTGATGGACGCAACCGTGATGTTGCCTGCCGCGTACTCGACCCAGATCAATGAGCCTTCTTTCAGCGTGGAGTGAAGGCTGTCGGACATGCCCTGGTTGCCTGACTTTTTTACGGCGATCTCGAAGGTATCGTGCCCCTCCTTGCGGACTATCGAGTAAAGGCGCCGCTGTTGTTGGCCGGAAAGGTCGGGGTACAGGATGGCAATGTGGCGGCCAGGCTGAATCCTCTTCAAGGCGTCCGTCGAGGGTGTATCGACTTTCAGCCGGAATACCTTCACTCCGTCAGCTTTGAGGGTCGTTTGCTCGCAACGTGCCTGAGCAGGGGTCATCATGCAGAAACCCCCTCACTGACATGTGCATGCGCACTTGCTGAGTGGGTGGGCAGGATGATGGTGGACGGCTTGGTAGCCAGACCGATGCGGTCGATCAGGCGTTCAACCGAGTCGGTATAGACGCTCACTTCGTTCGAGTCGCCTGTGTCGTGAATGAGCTGGTCCGCGAAGGGCATACCAACCATTTGAAATACCGTGGCCCAAGCGCCCAATTCGTTGTTCGTGAACATTTCCACGGTTTTGCGGATGATCGCGCGGAAGTAATCCCGCTCTTTTTCAGACAGCCCCCGAATTACGTCCATCGCAGAGAAACTGAACACGCTGGAATGATTCCATTCGTCCATGGCATGAGTGCGCGTGACTTCGTGGCAAATTCGCTGAACGGAGTCATCCTCGGCCATGGTCTTGAGGTAATCGGTAATCAGCGTCTCGCTTGCGCAGGCGATGCCGAAGCGGGTCAGCCGGCGCTCCCATTCAGCCCCACAGGACGCCAGTTGCTTGTGGCGCCATTTCACGAGGTTGAAATCGGTGAAATCCAGAGGCGTGAGCTTCCGCTTGTCGTAGATGTAGTTGCACGCCATCACCGACATCCGGGTATGCAGAGCCTCATCCAGCAAGGCCTCGGACATCACATCTTGCAGCAGGTCACGGTTCTTGCTCTGCGGGGGAGTCTTGATGATGTCCTCGCAGGCCGGAGTGACGATGTCGCACTCGATATAGATGGTTTTGAGGTTGTAGATGCCCCACGCATAGGCCAGGCAGGCCGTCTTGATTTCTTCCGAGGCTTCAAGCCATGCGCCGTGTCCCCGGAATGGAAGTAGAGCCTCAGTGAAGTCGGCCTTGGAGGCATCAAACTCCAGCTCGGAGTAGACCGGAATGTCCTGGTTAACCGCTGCGCGGGTGCGCCAGAGCGTGGTGAGCTTTTGCAGCATTTGTTGAACCGAGTCGTCCTGAGAGTTGCTGAACTTTTCCATGTTCGTTCCCGTGTGGTCTGAGCAGGTTGTGTGGTGGGCTTTCGAGTACAAAACGGTGGCTAGGGCTTCGCCCGCAGGTGTCCTGTCCCGGTCTATGCGGTCTCTCCTGGAAAGGCGGCAAGGCCGGGGGATCTGGGGTGTCCATATGGCTAATGAGTGGCGTGCAGGGTTGGCATCCTGAGCAGTAGGGTTCGAGGGGATCAGTTGTGCCCTTGGGCTTCGCTGGTGGGCCAGTAATAGCTGTCTGGAAGGGCTCGGGCGCCGAAGATCGCCTGACCAACGCGGACGATGGTCGCGCCCTCCTCGATGGCGATCTCGAAGTCGCCGGACATGCCCATGGACAGGTCGTGCAAGCAAATGCCATCGGGAGCATCTTGTTGCAGCTGGTCGCGCAGGGTGCGGAGCCGCTTGAAGCATGTTCTGACGCGCTCGCCTTCCGCCGAGAGCAGGGCCAGGGTCATCAAGCCCCTGACCCTCAGCGAGGAGAAGGACGGAAGTGCCTTGAGGAATTGCCGCACCTCTTCTGGTGGCAGGCCATATTTGCTGGCCTCGCCAGAGGTGTTCACCTGCACGAAAACATCCAGTGGTCGCCCTTCGCTCTGTAATCTGCGATCGAGGGCATCCGCGAGCCGGATGCTGTCAAGTGCTTGGAATTCCGCCGCGAAGCGGGCTACCAGCTTGGCCTTGTTGGTCTGTAGGTGACCAATGACGGACCATGTGAGATCGGAGAGATCGGGCATGCTCTCCCATTTTCGACAGGCCTCCTGAGCTTTGTTCTCACCGAGCACTCGACATCCTGCGGCATGCGCGAGACGTATGCTGGCCTCATCCATGGTCTTGCTCACGGGGAGCAGGCGAACCTCCGATGGCGAGCGGCCTACCCGCTGGCAAGCCCGTTCAATGCGCGCGCGCACGCTGGCCAGGTTGCGCCGAAAGTCGTCAATCGAGCTGGCTTTGGGGTACAGGCCATGCAGCTCATGCTGAGGTTGGGTATCCAGAATCCCTGAAGCGTGCAGTTCACTCAACGTACCGTCCCCTTGTCGCAGAGTGGCGAGCTGCTATGGGTAGCCCGACCATGTAGAATTGTCACATCACAGAATATACATTGGCATAGGACATAATGAGAATAGCCGGAAAGACTGCCGCCGAGATTTTTGACAGCGTCCGCCTGATGACCCAGTCGAAGGTGTTGCGACCTGGAGATGCTTTGCCGCCAGTGCGTGACCTGGCGGTGGCATTGGCGGTGAACCGCAACACGGTCGCTGCCGCATACAAGCGGCTGGTGGCCGCCGGGATCGCCGTCAGCCAGGGAAGACTCGGCACGCTGATAAGGCCGCCAGAGCGGATCGGGGAGCAGGAGGGCGCCCTGCCTGGCTCGCCGCTCACGGATGTTGCCAGCGGCAACCCAAACCCCATGTGGTTGCCGGACGTCGAGGCAGCCTTGGCACGTCGCCCCTACCGGAAGCGCCTGTACGGCGAGCCTACGGTCTGTGCTGAGCTGGGGGACTATGCGCGCCGATGGCTGGGGCCCGACATGCCCGGGGCCTACGAGATAGACCTGACCCACGGTGCAGTGGATGCCATCGAGCGGCTGCTGGCCGCCGAGCTGGTCTGCGGCGATAAAGTCGCAGTCGAGAGCCCGTGCTTCCTCAGCAGTATCAACACCCTGCGCATTGCCGGTCTCTCTCCCGTCGGAGTCCGGGTGGATGAAGAGGGCATGCAAGCGGATGCGCTCGAGAAGGCGCTGGCAACCGGGGTGCAGGCGGTGATCATCACCCCTCGTGCGCACAACCCGACCGGATTCAGTGTCAGTGCGCGCCGGGCTCGGGAGATACGAGCGGTGCTGGAAAAGCATCCCCATGTCTTGGTCATCGTGGACGACCATTTTGCGCTTCTGTCCACCGAGCCGTACAACTGCGTGATCCCGGCAGCGGCCAAGCGCTGGGCCTTGATCCGATCGGTCTCCAAGGTGTTGGGCCCGGACATGCGCCTCGCTGTGGTGGGGAGCGACCCGCAAACGTCCCAGCGGCTGCGGCTGCGGCTTGCCTGTGGGACGAACTGGGTGAGCCACCTGCTGCAGGATATTGTCATTGCGACCCTCGCCTGCCCGGTTTTCCAGGCGCAGATCGGGCTCGCCAAAGAGGACTATGCGCGGCGCCGGCAGCTTCTGGTGGATGCCCTGGCCGAGCAAGGCATCGATGCGTCGTCCCCTTGCGACGGCTTGAACTTGTGGCTGCCGCTCGACCGGGAGACGCAGGCCATCACCCATGCCTTGGCCAAGAGAGGCTGGCTGGCACGAAGCAGCGATTCATTTTGTGTCGACGACATTGTGCCCGGTCTTCGTCTCACGACTTCGGCTCTGGAGGCAGGTGAGGCCAGGAAGCTGGCACGCGACATCAGCGAGTGCCTCGGTTAGGCCGGCGGGATCGTCTCTTGCCTCGGGCGCTAACTGATCTGGTCCAGCCTCCGGGGCGCCGAAGCCGGCGCGGGGTTGCTCAGCGGCAGGGCGACCCGCATCGGCAGCGCCACGGGGGGGGGGGGGGGGCGAGCCGTTGCCGGTTCACGGCTCAGGGATAGCCGAGCACGGCCTTGATCTGCGCCAGATGCGCGGCGACCCAGCGCTTGTCGATGGCGCCCCAGTCGCGGATTTCGTAGTGGCCGGCGTTGTGCCGCTCGCCGTCGTCCTGGCGGAACTGGCAGTCGATATCCAGCTCGGCCAGCGCCGCCAGGGTGTCCTGGGCGGTGCGCCGCGGCATGCCGGTGGCGGCCATCAGTGCCGGCACGCTGGTGGCGGTGGCGCTGTCGATCAGCCAGGCCACGTACAGGCGGCGGTAGAAGCTGGTGCGGGTCTTGCTCACGTCCATGTGCGGTGCTCCGTCAGATCAGGGTGCGCAGGGCGATGTAGGTGGCGGCGCCGCCGAGGTAGCCGAGCAGGGCCAGGCCGCTGATGTACTTGAGGTACCAGAGGAAGTTGATCCGCTCCATGCCCATGGCGGCGACGCCGGCCGCCGAGCCGATGATCAGGCAGCTGCCGCCGGTGCCGGCGCAGTAGGCGAGCATTTCCCAGAAGGTGCCGTCGGTGACGAAGTGCTGCAGCCAGCCGGCCTCGCTGCCGGTCACCGCCGCGGCGCTGGCCAGCGGGTACATCTTCATTGCGCCGGCCACCAGCGGCACGTTGTCGACCACGGCGGAGAGCAGGCCGATGGCGATGTTGATGGCGTAGACGTTGCCGAGGCTGTCCTTCAGTGCGCCGGCGACCTGGGTCAGGTGGCCGGCCGTGGCCAGGCTGGACACAGCCAGCAGGATGCCGAGGAAGAACAGGATGCTCGGGGTGTCGATCTTGCGCAGTACGCCGATCACCGACAGCGGGTGCTTGTCCTCGTCGTTCTTGCCGCGGTGGATCACCTCGGTGGCCACCCACAGCACGCCGAGGCCGAACAGGATGCCCATGTACGGCGGCAGGTGGGTGACGGTCTTGAACACCGGCACGAACAGCAGCGAGCCGAGGCCCAGCGCCAGCACCAGCTGGCGCTCGAAGGCGGTGGTCGGGTCGCGGCGGCCTTCCTCAGGGGTGATGACCGCCTGTGGGCGCTCGGTTTCGCCGTTGAGGATGAAGCTCAGTACCAGCAGCGGCACCAGCAGGCATACCAGGCTGGGCAGGAACAGGCTGCTGATGATGCCGCCGGTGGTGATCTGGTTGCCGATCCACAGCATGGTGGTGGTGACGTCGCCGATCGGCGACCAGGCGCCGCCGGCGTTGGCCGCGATCACCACGATGCCGGCGTAGAACCAGCGCTCGCGCGGATCGCCGATCAGCTTGCGCAGCAGCGAGATCATCACGATGGTGGTGGTCAGGTTGTCCAGCGCCGCGGAGAGGAAGAAGGTGATGAAGCCGATCAGCCACAGCAGCTGCACGCGCTTGCGGGTCTGGATGCGGTCGGTGATGACGCGAAAGCCCTCGTGGGCGTCGACCAGCTCGACGATGGTCATGGCGCCGAGCAGGAAGAACAGGATCTCGGAAATCTCGCCGAGGTGGTGGCGCAGCTCGCCGACCACGCCGTGGTCGCCGGCGGCACTGGCTGCGGCGGCCTCCGCGGCGGGCAGGATGCTGTCGGCACCGAGAACCAGCGCGGTCCAGCACAGCACGGCGGTGAGCAGGGCCGAGGCGGCCTTGTCGATTTTCAAGGGGTGTTCGAGGGCGATGCAGAGGTAACCGACGATGAAGATCAGGGCCATCCAGGCGTACATGGGCGGATTTCCGGTGGGGCAGTGATTGGAGGTTGTTGTGATAAGCGGCGGAGCATGCCTGACGGCGGGCGGCACTGAAAAGCGCTGCGCTGTCGCAGGGGCAGAAAAAAGGCCCGCCCCTTGCGTGGGGCGGGCCTTCGGTCTGCAGGGCGCGGTTTAGAGCGCGGCGATCTTCGCGCGCTGCTCGGCCAGCTTGGCCAGCGCCTGCTCGGCCTCGGCCAGCTTGGCGCGTTCCTTCTCCAGCACCGCTTCCGGCGCCTTGGCGACGAAGCCTTCGTTGGCCAGCTTGCCGCCGACGCGCTGCACTTCGCCTTGCAGGCGCTGCAGCTCCTTGTCCAGGCGCGCCAGTTCGGCGTCCTTGTCGATCAGCCCGGCCATCGGCACCAGTACCTGCATGTCGCCGACCAGCGCGGTGGCGGCCAGCGGGGCTTCCTCGCCGGCGGCCAGCACGCGCACCGATTCGAACTTGGCCAGCTTGGCCAGCAGCGGCTCGAAGTCGGCCAGGCGACGCTGGTCCTCGGCGCTGGCGTTGGCCAGCACCACGTCGATGCGCTTGGCCATGGAGATCTTCATCTCGCCGCGGATCTGCCGCACGCCGAGCATCAGCTGCTTGACCCACTCGATGTCGCCTTCGGCGGCCGCGTCGATCCGGCTTTCATCGACCTGCGGCCAGGGCTGCAGCATCAGGGTGTCACCGGACTTGCCGGCCAGCGCCTTGATGCGCTGCCAGATTTCCTCGGTGATGAACGGCATGAACGGGTGGGCCAGGCGCAGGATGACTTCCAGCACGCGCACCAGGGTGCGGCGGGTGCCGCGCTGGCGCTCGACGGAAGCCTGCTCGTCCCACAGCACCGGCTTGACCAGCTCCAGATACCAGGCGCAGTACTCGTCCCAGACGAACTCGTAGAGCGACTGGGCGGCGAGGTCGAAGCGGAACTGGTCGAGGTGGCGGGTGACGTCCTGCTCGCAGCGCTGCAGGGCGGAGATGATCCAGCGGTCCACCGGCGACAGCTCGACCGCCTCGCCGTTGGCGCCGCAGTCCTTGCCGTCGGTGTTCTCCAGCACGAAGTTGGTGGCGTTCCACAGCTTGTTGCAGAAGTTGCGGTAGCCCTCGACGCGGCCCATGTCGAACTTGATGTCGCGACCGGTGGAGGCCAGCGAGCAGAAGGTGAAGCGCAGGGCGTCGGTGCCGTAGCTGGCGATGCCGTCGGGGAACTCGGCACGGGTCTGCTTGGCGATCTTCTCGGCCAGCTTGGGCTGCATCATGCCGCTGGTGCGCTTGGCCACCAGGGTTTCCAGGTCGATGCCGTCGACGATGTCCAAAGGATCCAGCACGTTGCCCTTGGACTTGGACATCTTGTGGCCCTGGCCGTCGCGCACCAGGCCGTGGACGTAGACGGTCTTGAACGGGATCTGCCCGGTCAGGTGCAGGCTCATCATGATCATCCGGGCGACCCAGAAGAAAATGATGTCGAAGCCGGTGACCAGCACGTCGGTGGGGTGGAAGGTCTTCAGGAACTCGGTCTGCTGCGGCCAGCCGAGGGTGGAGAAGGTCCACAGGCCGGAGCTGAACCAGGTGTCGAGGACGTCGTCGTCCTGGCGCAGGACGGCATCGCCGAGGTTGTGCTTGGCGCGCACTTCAGCCTCGTCGCGGCCGACGAAGACGTTGCCGGCCTCGTCGTACCAGGCCGGGATGCGGTGGCCCCACCACAGCTGGCGGCTGATGCACCAGTCCTGGATGTCGCGCATCCAGCTGAAGTACATGTTCTCGTACTGCTTGGGCACGAACTGGATCTGGCCGTCTTCCACGGCTTTGATCGCCTTCTCGGCCAGCGGCTTGGTGGAGACGTACCACTGGTCGGTCAGCCACGGCTCGATGATGGTGCCGGAGCGGTCGCCCTTGGGCACCTTGAGGGCGTGGTCGTCGATCTTCTCGAGAAGGCCGGCAGCGTCGAAGGCGGCGACGATCTGCTTGCGCGCCTCGAAGCGGTCGAGGCCGGCGAACTGCGCCGGCAGGCGGCCATCGAACGTGGCGTTGACGCTGCCATCGAGGTTGAACACCTGGGCGCTGGCGAGGATCGCCGCGTCCTTGTCGAGGATGTTGATCAGCGGCAGGTTGTGGCGCTTGCCGACTTCGTAGTCGTTGAAGTCGTGGGCCGGGGTGATCTTCACGCAGCCGGTGCCGAACTCGGGGTCGCAGTAGTCGTCGCCGATGATCGGGATGCGCCGGCCGACCAGCGGCAGCTCGACGAACTTGCCGATCAGCGCCTGGTAGCGCTCGTCCTGCGGGTTCACCGCCACGGCGCTGTCGCCGAGCATGGTTTCCGGACGGGTGGTGGCGACGATCAGGTAGTCAAGGCCCTCGGCAGTCTTCTCGCCGTCGGCCAGCGGGTAGCGCAGGTTCCACAGCGAGCCCTTCTCGTCGTGGTTCTCCACTTCGAGGTCGGAAATCGCCGTGTGCAGCTTGGTGTCCCAGTTGACCAGGCGCTTGCCGCGGTAGATCAGGCCGTCCTCGTGCAGGCGCACGAAGGCTTCCTTGACCGCCTCGGAGAGGCCCTCGTCCATGGTGAAGCGCTCGCGCGACCAGTCCACCGAGCTGCCGAGGCGACGGATCTGCCGGGTGATGGTGCCGCCGGACTCTTCCTTCCACTCCCAGACCTTCTCGAGGAACTTCTCGCGACCGAGGTCGTGGCGCGACAGGTTCTGCGCGGCCAGCTGGCGCTCCACCACCATTTGGGTGGCGATGCCGGCGTGGTCGGTGCCCGGCTGCCACAGGGTGTTGCGGCCCTGCATGCGGCGGAAGCGGATCAGCGCGTCCATGATCGCATTGTTGAAGCCGTGGCCCATGTGCAGGCTGCCGGTGACGTTCGGCGGCGGCAGGGCGATGGTGTAGGACTCGCCGGAACCTTGCGGTGCGAAGTAGTTCTTCGCCTCCCACTCGGCGTACCAGCGGGATTCGATTTCGTGGGGTTGGTAGGTCTTGTCCATGCGCGGCGGGACCCTTGCGGCAGCTGATCGGAAAACCGCGAAGTATAACGGGGATCGGGCGCAGGGCGTAGGGCGGGGGCGTAGGGTGCGCGATGCGCACCACTCGGATTGAACGGTGCGCATGGCGCACCTTACGGTGTCGTTCAGCGGCGGCCGGCGCGCAGGATGCTGGCCAGGTGGTCTTCCAGGCGGCGGTGCAGTTCGGCCTCGATCTGCAGCATGTAGTCGTCGATCACTTCCTGGACGATCAGCTGCGCGGCGGCATGCAGCTCGCGCTCGATCTGGGCCAGGGGCATGGCTGCCGCGGCGGGCTTGTCGGCCCTGGCGGCAACGCTGCTCGCCGGCTCCGGGGTCGCAGGTGCCGCCGGCGCTGGCGCTGCGGCGGGCACCACCTCGGACAGCAGCGGGATGGCCGGTTCGCCCACGGTGTCGGTCAGCAGCGGCAGTTCGCCGAGGTCCGGCTCGGGCCAGGCGGCGGGTTTCGGGGGCATCGGCGGGGTGTCCATCGGCGGCTCGCGGCGTTACAGGTGCAGATGTTGAGGAGCATAGCCGCGTTCGCGGTAGAAGCGGTAACTGGCGCGCAGGGCGTCGCGGGTCTGCGGGTCCTGGTTGACCACCTCGGCGATGCGGGCGAAGCGCTCGAAAAAGGCGGGCACGCGACTGGCCAGGTTGATCAGCAGGCTCTGCTCGCCGCCGGCGTCCGGCCCCCAGGCCAGCAGCAACGGCGCGTCGTTGCCGGCCTCGGCCAGCTGGTGCGGCACGAAGCTGGCGCTGCTGAAGCGCCACAGGCGCTCGTCGAGCGCCTGGCACTGCCCCCGGTCCTGGCAGTTCAGGTAGATGCGATGCCCCTCGCGCCAGGCCTTGGCCGCCAGCCGGCAGGCGTAGGTCAGCCGCGCGTCGGCATCGCTGTCGGGAAGAATGTAGAAGTCGATGCGTTTCATTGGTCAGATCCGGCCGGCACGCTTGGCGCGCCGGCCGGAATGGCTCAGGCCGGGCAGCGGTCGAGGAGGTATTGGGTTAGCAGCGGCACCGGACGGCCGGTGGCGCCCTTGTCCTTGCCGCCGCTGATCCAGGCGGTGCCGGCGATGTCCAGGTGCGCCCAGTGCAGCTTCTTGGCGAAGCGCGACAGGAAGCAGGCGGCGGTGATGGTGCCGGCCTTCGGCCCGCCGATGTTGGCGATGTCGGCGAACGGGCTGTCCAGCTGCTCCTGGTACTCGTCGAACAGCGGCAGCTGCCAGGCGCGGTCGGCGGCCGCCTCGCCGGCCTTGAGGATCTGCCGGACCAGCGTGTCGTCGTTGCCCAGCAGGCCGGAAGTGTGGCTGCCGAGGGCGACGATGCAGGCGCCGGTGAGGGTGGCGATGTCGATCACCGCCTGCGGCTTGAAGCGCTCGGCGTAGGTCAGGGTGTCGCACAGCACCAGACGGCCTTCGGCGTCGGTGTTGAGGATCTCCACGGTCTGCCCGCTCATGGTGGTGACGATGTCGCCGGGGCGGGTGGCGCCGCCGCTGGGCATGTTCTCGGCGCAGGCCAGCAGGCCGACCACGTTGATCGGCAACTGCAGCTCGACCAGGGCGCGGAAGGTGCCGAGCACGCTGGCGGCGCCGCACATGTCGTACTTCATCTCGTCCATGCCCAAGCCCGGCTTGAGGCTGATGCCGCCGGTGTCGAAGGTGATGCCCTTGCCGACCAGGGCGTAGGGCTGCTCGTCCTTCTTGCCGCCCTTGTACTCGAGCACGATCAGCCGCGGCGGCTGCTCGCTGCCCTGGGCCACGGCGAGGAAGGCGCCCATGCCCAGTTCCTTGAGCTTCTTCTCGTCGAGCACCTCGACCTTGAGGTTCTTCGACTGCTTGGCCAGCGCCTTGGCTTCCTCGGCGAGGAAGCTCGGGTGGCAGAGGTTCGGCGGCAGGTTGCCGAGATCGCGGGTGAGGGCCATGCCGTTGGCGATGGCCTGGGCATGACTGGCACCGCGCTCGGTTTCGGCGACCTCGGTCTCCTCGACCAGCAGGGTGATCTTCTTCAGCGCCGGGGCGTCGGCCTTCTCGCTCTTGAAGCGGTCGAACGCATAGCGGCCGTCGGCCAGCACCTCCACCTGCAGGCGGGTGCGCGCGTAGAGATCGCGGTCCTTGACCATCAGTTCGCCGAGGGTGAAGGCCGCGTCGCTGCCGCCCAGGCTCTTGAGCACGGCGAGGGCGGCGGAAACCATCTTGCGGTAGTCGCGGTCGGAGAGTTCGCGCTGCTTGCCGCAGCCGACCAGCAGCACGCGCTCGGCCTTGATCCCCGGCAGGTTGTGCAGCAGCAGGGTCTGGCCCAGCTTGCCGGCCAGGTCGCCGCGCTTGAGCAGGGCGCTCAGCGCCCCCTCGCTGGCCGCGTCGACGGCGCGGGCGGCGGCACCGAGCTTGCGGCCCTCGCCGACGGCGAGCACCAGGGTGGCGGTTTTCAGGGCTTCCGGACGGGCGCTCTTGACGAGAAATTGCATGGACGGGGGTCCCCAAGACAAACGGTCGGCTTTGCAGGATAATGCCGGCCTATTTTCATTGTGCGGGCAGCGATGCTGCGCCGGCCGGCGTGGTCAACGGCTAGTTTGAGCGTTGCGGCCCGAGCCTGACAACCCTGGAGTAGTCCCGGCTTGATCATCTTCCGTTACCTGTCCCGCGAAGTGCTGGTTACCTTCAGTGCGGTGAGCGCCGTGCTGTTGGTGATCATCATGAGCGGGCGCTTCATCAAGTATCTGGCGCAGGCGGCCCAAGGGCTGCTCGATCCGGGCGTGCTGTTCATGATCATGGGCTTTCGCCTGCCCGGCTTCCTGCAGCTGATCCTGCCGCTGGGCCTGTTCCTCGGCATCCTGCTGGCCTACGGCCGCCTCTATCTCGACTCGGAAATGACCGTGCTGTCCGCCGCCGGCATGAGCCGCCAGCGCCTGCTGGCCTACAGCCTGGCGCCGGCGGCACTGGTGTCGGTGCTGGTGGCCTGGCTGAGCCTGTCGCTGGCGCCGCAGGGGGTGACCCGGGTCGAGCGCATTCTCTACAGCCAGGACG
>Ga0209212_1005659_pt1 | contig 14762 bp, 18 predicted proteins | sample RifGroC2_FD_183996 | JGI IMG/M metagenome (GOLD analysis project Ga0209212, IMG submission 183996) | Groundwater microbial communities from Rifle, Colorado, USA - Groundwater C2 (SPAdes) (version 2) | ecosystem: Environmental > Aquatic > Deep subsurface > Groundwater | place: Rifle, Colorado... | reverse complement strand
CGGCGGGCTGACCCTCGGGGCGGACCCGATTGCCAATGCCCTGTCGGTCATCTCCTTCCAGAAGGGAAGGCCCATCAAATCATTCATCGTGAGAAAAGACGTCAAGGATCACGGCATGAAAAGCGCCGTCGAGGGCAACGTCCGACCGGGAGAGAAGGTCGTGATCCTGGACGACGTGATCACTACCGGCGGTTCCACGATTACCGCCATCGAACGGGCGCGGGAGGCGGGCCTGGTCGTCGATCGGGTCATCGCCCTCATCGACCGCGAGGAGGGCGGCAGGGAGAACATCGAGACCCACGTCGCGCGGGTGGATGCCGTCCTTACCCGGTCGGAGATCATGTCTCGGTACAGGGAAAGGCGATCCGCGCCGCCCCCGGATGCAAAGCCTTAACGATTTTTTGCGAGAGGATCGGAATGAGGCGCAGAAACCTGTCCCATGCGGAGGCGGTTGACGGCAAGATGGGCCTGCCGGAGCGGTTCGGGGAGCCGGTATCCCCGGCAGCAGGAAAGAACCAGCGTCACGGCCTTCGGGAGAGCGATCCGGTGCCCCTGCGAGACGAAGATGGGCCGGGTCCGTTCCCGGGTGCGGACGACGGCGCCGACCTGCCGGTCACCGCAGATCAGGGCCGCGTGGCTTCCCCGCTTTTCCCCCACCGGACCGTATGAACCGACGAGGCGCGACTTGGCGCAGCCGATCGCCGGCAGATCGAGCAGGAGCCCCAGGTGGGCGGCAAGGCCGATCCCTCGGGGATGGGCGATACCCTGGCCGTCGAAGAGGACGAAATCGGGCGTCTGCCCCAGTTTCGCAAAGGCCGCCAGGAGGGGGGGACCTTCCCTGAAGGTGAGAAGGCCCGGGATGTAGGGGAAGGAGACACGGGCCGAGCAGGCAGCCTCTTCGAGAAGGCCGAGGCCGGGAAAGTCCATCAGGACGACCGCGGCGAAGAAGAGGTCGCTTCCCTTCTCGTAGGAGATATCGGCCCCGGCGACGGTCCGGATCGAATCGAGGGCTCCGTCGTCCCGCAGGATCAACTTCCCCCGAAGATCCTCCTGAATGGCGACCGCCTCCCGGTATGTCACATCCCAGCGGTGGAGCGGGGTTGCATTCATTTTCGTCTGTCCTCCCGGGGGAGGTAGGCTCCCTTTACGTCTCCTCTTTCAGGATTGCCCTGGCTTGGAAGATGTCCCTGTTGATCTGCGCAATCAGTTTTTCCGGGCTTTCGAAGCGGATCTCGTCGCGGATGCGCTCGATGAAGAGGATCTCGAGTGCTTTCCCGTAGATATTCTCATTGAAATCGAAGATGTGGACCTCGATGGAGAGCGTCTGGCCGGCGAACGTCGGATTGAAGCCGATGTTGAGGATCCCCCTGTGGCGGTTTCCCTCCAAAAGGACTTGGACGGCGTACACGCCGCGCGGGGGAACCAGCTCCTTGTCCGGCCGGATGTTCGCCGTGGGGAAGCCGAGGCGGATGCCCCGGCGGGTTCCGTAGATCACCTCTCCCGCGAGGTTGTATGGTCTGCCCAAAAGCGAGGCGGCGAAGCGGACCTCGCCGGCGAGGAGGGCGATCCGGATCCGGGTGCTGCTGACGGTCGTGTCGCCGACCTTAAAGGCGTTCATCACCTCGACCGCGAATCCCAGCCGGCGGCCGGATTCGGTCAGAAAGGTCTTGTCGCCCTCTTTCCCCCTGCCGAAGGTGTAGTCTTGGCCGATGAGGATCTTCCGGATGCGGAGCCTCTCCCAGAGGACGTCCCGGATGAACTCGTCAGCCGTCGTCCGGGCGTATTCGAGGGAAAAGGGGATCAGGATGAGGATGTCCACGCCCGCGGCGGCGACGAGGCGGATCTTCTCCTCCAGGGAGGTGATCAGGTAGAAGGGCCGCCGCTCGGGGTGAAGGATCATCTTGGGGTGGGGCTCGAAGGTGATCGCCACGGCCGGGCAACTCTCCCGGCGCGCCTCATCGACCAGCTTCCGGAAGATGAACCGGTGGCCGAGATGGACCCCGTCGAAGTTGCCGATAGTCACGACGGCGCACAGCAGATCGGTGGAGATGTTTTCGATGCCTCGGATCACGTCCATAAAAACCGCCTGTCCTCCTGAATGTGGGCGATACCATAGCATCAATCCCGTTAATTTCAAGCACAATTCTCTTCCCCGCCGCTGCGTCAATTTTGATGCTCTCGTAAAAAGTCGTTAAAGCTTTGCATCCGGGGCGGCTTCGTAAAACGCTCCGGAGGCAAGGCGCGCGCGGTTCGACAGGCTCATCGTAACAGGCACTGAGCCTGCCCCGAACCTGTCGAGGGAAAGGATGAAGCGCAACGCGGAGAGAGGTCTTGGACTTTTGCGAAGCAGCCAATTTTGCTTGACAAGGTCCCGACCGTCAGTGTAGATAATCGCCAAGTTCCGTATCCAAGGGACATTGCCGAAGTGGCGGAATTGGTAGACGCGCTAGGTTCAGGGTCTAGTGGGTGTACGCCTGTCCGGGTTCAAGTCCCGGCTTCGGCACCAAAAGAGAAACAGGGGGTTAGCTCAGACATGGGTTAACCTTCTTTTCGTTTGAGGGGTGCTTGGTCAACGCTTTTCAAAAAGCTTTGCATACCAGGTTATTGTTTGCAAAAAGGAACACTTTCCGTTACCATCTGTACATTGCAACGGCTAAAGAGAGGTTATTGTTATGGCTCTGAAATTAAAAGATAATGAGGCGCTTGCCCTGAAAAGCCTAAAAGATGCCCTTGTACAGAAGTATGACGTTCTCGATTTCCGCGTCTTTGGTTCGAAAATCAAGGGTCTGGATAGGCCGGATTCAGATATCGATGTCATGATTGAACTGGCAGAATACAACTCGTCCATCGCTTCCGAGATTGATGATATCATCTTTGAGATCAACCTTGCCCATGATGCATTTATCTCTGCCATCATCTTCGGAAAAAAAGAAATCGAGGAGGGCCCTTTATCGGAGTCCCCAATTTACAAAGTGTGTAAACGAGAGGGAGTATCTCTATGACCGATAGGGAAAAGCAAAAAGCCCTATCTCTGTACCGGCTCACCCAAGAGGAGGAAAGCCTGGACGAAGCGCGCTATCTATTGGCCGGGGGGAAAAAGATTCCCGGATGACTTCAAAATCCCGGTTTCAGATGCACAAGCTTACAAACAATTCGGCAATGCATCCGTAGTGCCGGTTATTAGAGAGATTGCAAGAACGATGAATCCGCATATATTGATAGCGGCGAAAAAAAACAGCGATAATTTGGAAGTGTTTTTGATGACAGACCAGCCTGAAACTTGTAGAAAATGTGATGTGCGAACAAAGTGGATTAGCTACAAAGGTGGTTCGCAACTTCATACTTGTCCAAGTTGCGATTACATTTATTTGGTAGAGGAATGTGATGAATAAATGGACTGTTGAGGAACTAAAACTTGCTCTTGCGCTGTATTGTCAAATTCCCTTTGGCAAAATGCACTCCAGAAATCCCGATGTTATCAGATTAGCAGATAAAATAGGCAGAACGTCCTCCGCTGTTGCCATGAAGCTGGTAAATTTCGCAAGTCTTGATCCAGAAATCATAGCTTCTGGCAGGACAGGTCTTGGAAATGCGTCTGTAACGGATAAAATGGTTTGGGAAGAGTTCCAAACTGATTGGGACAATGAATTGCTAAAAGCAACAAAGGATCTTCCCGGTTATAAAATTCTCTCTGATGAGGATTTTGAAGAACAGCTTGGTATTTCCGTTATCACGACTCGTAAAGCTGAAGTTGAAATCAGAACGAAGCAAACAATTTTCCGACGCATGGTTTTAAGCAGCTACGCCGGAGCATGTTGTATAAGTGGACTTTCTGAGCCAAAACTGCTTATTACGAGCCATATTGTACCTTGGAACATGGATAGTGGAAATCGACTGAATCCGCACAATGGCCTATGCCTGTCAGTGTTACATGATAAGGCGTTTGACAGGGGGTTGATTACAGTTCTGCCTGATTATACGGTTGCCGTCTCAAAAGAAATTACCAAATTAATCGACGATCATTTTGCTCAATCTACACTCGCGGCAATCAACGGTCAAAAGATCAAAATGCCTGAAAAATTTCATCCATTGCCAGAATTTCTGATATGGCATAATAAAAATATGTTCAAATCATAATTACTGAACCGACTGGTTATTAAAAAACAGCAGGTGTTGAAGCGTTCATCCGGAAATATGGCTATCCTGAACAGACCGTTACTCGATTCATGGATGCTGTTCGATAATTCTGCGGATTTGCCCCGCCTGATTGCAGATGAAGAAAGTGGCAATTTAACCGTTATTGATGATAAACTGTTTTCAATGATTGAAAGGAGTTCCAGGTAATGAAAAAACAGACGCGCAAAAGCAGGGAAGATGTACGCGATCTTCCTTATAAAGGTAAAAGCCGAAATGGCGTTGAAAGAGGCAGTTGCCGAGGCCCTGGCCGAGCATAAGCGACGGGGGAATCCCATCGCTGTCTGGCGGAATGGCAAGGCCGTCTGGATACCGCCGGAAGAAATCGTCGTGCCGGAAGTATGATAGCACTTATTCATTTGATTGAGTGCATTGCAAGACGGGTCCGCTCCGTTCAGACAAAATCGGGGATGACCCTGAATTGGAACGATCTTTACGGAACGGGAAAAGGGATCTGGGAAGGGATGATGCCCAGGATTATGTGAATCGGGCGAGGGAAGAGCGGATATGAGATAACCGGAGATGAGAACATTGGTGTCGATGACGATCGGAATCTTCAACTGACCCCTCGGATATCATGAATGATCTTTTCCAGCTGCTTCATGGTCAGGGGTTTGATTCTTTTCTTCTTCACAATTTTGTCCATTGTCGAAAAAACATCTTCGCCATCTGCGGCAGGGAAGACGATCACCTCAACTCTGCTGCCCGGTACAAATGGCAGGGATTTGAGAACAAGGCTTTTGTCGGACCCTACTTCTGCAAATGTTTTGATAGCTTTCATATCGTGCTCCTGACAAATCATTCCTTCCATGCAACGTAACATATTATTGAAAAGATTAAGAAAAATAATTACGTCTGTCAAGAGAAATCAGTTTTTCTGTCCCGGATTGCCACCTTCTGCCTCCCGTCTTTGCTTTTTCCTGACTACAGCTTTTATACCATTGGCCCTGTTTCGTTGGCCAGAGAGACCGGCATTCAACGAAATTACTTGACTTTATGGCTTTGTGTGCCCCACATTGCCATGGTAGAAATACGCCCTTGGGTATGGAATATATGGAATATGTCGTAAGCTGGATGTGACCAGGATGGATCAATGGACTTCAAAATCTCAAATTCTTATCTGTATTTCAAGACCAGTGGCGATACCGACCTCATTGACATCACGCCCATGTACCCTGTAAAGTTGCTGAATCAGGATTGACAGAGGGACAGGTTCTCATCTTTGTACCTGGCTCCACTGCTGCGATCACAACCATCGAATATGAAAGCGGCGTTGTCTGGGATTTGAAAGAAGCCATCGAACGCCTTGCCCCAACCGGAATTCCATATCGGCATGACGCCAAGTGGGGTGATGGGAATGGTTATGCCCATGTACGGGCAGCGCTTCTGGGAGCCTCTCTCACCGTTCCTTTGATCAATAGCCGTCTCGTTTTGGGAACATGGCAACAGATCGTTTTGGTTGACTTCGACAATGAGCCGCGGGATCGAAAGGTCCTGGTCAGCATTTCGGGATCTTAATCACGCTAAGCAAAGAGACCATTTATGACCGGCAATGCCTTAAAAACATCATCGGCAAGATTTAAATTGAAATAGTGTCATGCACGTATCCGGCGGTTGAAGTGGACATGTCAGAGGCAATCATGACTGAAGCATAAATAAATAATCGGAGGTGAAAAAATGACAAAGGAAGAGATGAGAGATAAGGCCGTCCAGTTGATGGTGAAGCGGTTTCATTGAAGTCAGGCCGTTCTTGCGGTCGGGCAAGAGAAGCTGGGGAAGAAAGACGACGAAGTCATGAAAGCCATGGGGGCATTCGGCGGGGGGCTGGGGGGAAACGGGGAAGTTTGCGGCGCCATTGTCGGGGCGCTGGCGGTTATGGGGCTAAGGTTCAGCCGCGCCTCGGAGGATGAGAAGGATGACCCGAAGATGTGGTCCTATGCCCATGAAGTTCTGGAGCGATTCCAGAAGGAAATCGCCAAAAACCATGGGAGTATCCTCTGCCGGGAGATCGCCCGGGTAAACTGGAAAGACCGGGAACAGGCCAGGAGTTATTATAAGAGCGAAAAGGCTCTGGAATGCGCGCGAATCGTGGGTGATACGGCAGTGCTCGTCGGGGAGCTTCTGGAGCGTGTGGAATTTAAGGTGCTTTAGTACAGGTTGCTTAGGAACAGCGTTTACCGGTGAAAATGAGAAAGAGGAGGTGTGCGCAATGAAAAAGAGGACTTTGTCTGCCATTGCAATCCTTGTGGTTGTTCTCTTCATGTGGTGTAGAGACTCGCTCATGGCGCAGGATAAATATGAATTGAAAGCGCCGAACGGAATATCTTTTTCTGAGATCAGGGGATATGAAACCTGGCAGGTCATCGCTCCAAGCTACAGGACCGACAATAATGAATTGCGAGCCATCCTCGGAAACACCATAATGATCAATGCATATAAGGATGGCATTCCCGGCAATGGAAAATCCTTTCCCGAAGGGTCTGTCATCGTAAAGATCGGCTGGTCCGAAAGAAAAAGTCCTGTCTTTCCTGCCGCCCATGAGCCGGATGTTCTCAAGAGGGTTGAGTTTATCATGAAGGACTCAAGGAGGTTCCCCTCCACCAGCGGCTGGGGATATGCACGGTTCCTCTATGATGCAAAGACCGCAACATTTACGCCATTTGGAAAGGACGACTCCTTTGCACAGGAGTGCTATCAGTGCCATGCCATTGTGAAGGCGAAGGACTTCATATTTACCGCGTATCCCCAGAGATAAAAGGCCAACAGAATAATAAAGGAGGAGACGATATGGCGAAATGGAATCTCGACCCCAATCATAGCTCAGCCATCTTTGAAGTCCGTCATATGATGGTGACGTGGATCACAGGCCGGTTCAATACATTGTCAGGAACACTTCAGTTTGATCCGTCCGATGTGGCTCGATCTTCCGTTGATGTGGAGATTGATGCGTCCTCCATTTGCACCGGCCATGATGGACGGGATGAAGATCTCAGAAGTATCAATTATCTCGACGTCGAACGGTTTCCGAAAATCAGTTTCAAGAGCAAGCGTGTGGAGCCTGCGGGACTGGACCACTGCAAGGTGCAGGGAGACTTATTCATCCATGGGGTCACTCGCCCGGTCAGTCTGGATGTGCGTTATGCCGGTCCTTCGCATTACCGCGGCGATGCCCGCTCTCTTACGACCTTTGGATTTCGAGCGACAACCGAAATCAACCGCGAAGATTTCGGGATCACCGCCAACCGCGAGATAGAAAACGGGGGTTTCATGGTTGGCAAGCATCTATTGATAACCCTCACCTCCGAGGCCGATCTTGTGGATGAGTGAAGGTGCGACCATTACTTGATTTTGGCATTATACAGGCGGAGGCTGTTGGTCACCACGGAAATACTGCTTGACGCCATTGCCAAGGCGGCCAGAATCGGATGGAGCTGCCTTAGAAAGGCCGGGAAAAAATCAAATGGTGCAAGGATTCCCGCTGCCACCGGAATAAGCGTGACATTGTAAACGAAGGCCAAAAAAAGATTCTGCTTGACCGTCCGCATGGTTGCCCTGCTGATCCTGATGACCCTCGGCACCCCCGTTAAACTGCCGCTGGAAATGATGACATCGCCCGTTTCAATGGCCACGTCCGTCCCTGTTCCGATGGCCAGTCCTATATCGGCCTGGGCAAGCGCCGGGGCGTCATTGATGCCGTCTCCGACCATTCCCACCCTGGCGCCCATTTCCTGAAGTTCTTTAATCTTGAACGACTTTTCGTCCGGTCGCACCTCGGCAAAAATTTTATCGATGTTGACCTCCGAGGCAATGGCTTTCGCGGTTTGAAGATTGTCGCCCGTAAGCATGACCACCTTTATTTTTTGCGCGTGGAGCTCCTCGATCGCCTCTTTGGATTCCGGCTTAAGGGTATCCGACACCGCAATCAGGCCCGAGAGTTCCTCGCCCTGAACCAAAACCATGACGGTTTTACCTGCGGATTGAAGCAGCCTTATCTAATCTTCAGCTTTAGTGATATCAATCCCGACCTCGGCAAACCATTTGGGCTTCCCCACTCTTACAGCCCTGCCGCCTATCCGCGCCTCGACACCGAAACCGCCCGCGGCTTTAAAATTTTCAGGTTCCCGGAGGTCGATATTTCTTTTTTTTGCCTCGTTTACAATAGCCTTTCCCAGAGGGTGTTCGGAACCTTTTTCAACGGAGGCCGCAAGTGCCATAAGCTCATCTTCGTTCTTGAAACTTTTATCTAAGATGATGATGTCGGTCACTGCGGGTTTCCCCAGTGTGATGGTTCCCGTTTTATCCAGGACAATGATATCGAGTTTGGTGGCGTTTTCAAGCGCGACGCTTTTTTTGAACAGGATGCCTTTTTCCGCCCCTTTTCCCGTCCCGGCCATGATTGCCGTGGGGGTGGCAAGCCCTAAAGCGCAGGGGCAGGCGATCACAAGCACCGCCACCAGCCTGATCATCGCGGGCGTAAATTCCCCCGTAATCCCCCACCATAAGGCAAAGGTCATCAAGGCTGTGAAAATGACGGCGGGAACGAATATGGCCGATACCCTATCAGCGATAGCCTGTATCGGCGCCTTGCTCCCCTGGGCCTCCCGAACCAGCTTGATGATCTGGGCAAGGGCGGTTTCTTTGCCGACGCGGCTTGCTTTGAACTTCAGCAGCCCTTCTCCATTGATCGTTCCCCCGATAACCATGTCGTTGATCTGTTTGTCGACCGGCATGGGTTCGCCGCTGATCATGGATTCATCAACCGCCGACTCTCCTTCGAGCACGATTCCGTCTACGGGGATCCTTTCACCCGGCCGCACCATCATGACATCGCCCACTTTGACCGGGGTCAGAGGGATTTCATTCTCGATCCCGTTTTCCAGAATCGTGGCGGTTTTTGGTTGCAGGCCGATAAGCTTGCGGATAGCCCCGCCGGTCTTGCCCTTGGTCCTTGCTTCGAGCAATTTGCCCAGTTTGATCAGGGTGATAATCACCGCCGCCGTTTCAAAATAGACATGACCGCCGGCAAACGGGAAAACCAAAACTGTAAATGAATAAAAATAGGCAACCGAAGATCCCAGGGCGACCAGCACGTCCATGTTCGCGCTTCCATTTTTAAGGCTCTTGAGCCCGCCTACGTAATAATCCCAGCCGGTATAGAATTGGACAGGTGTGGCAAGGAATAGAAAAAGCCAGTTCACCCAGGGCGCATGGCTCCACGGACCGATGAGGTTAAAATCCCGCAGCATGCTGAGCGCAAAGAGCGGCAATGCAAACAGCACCCCGACTGAAAATTTCCTGGTTTGATCCTTGATTTCTGCATTTCGGGCAGCCTGTTCGGCATCCTCGCCTTCCAGGACATCATCCGGCGGTATTGCGCCGTAACCAGCTTTTTTTATTGCTGAAATAATATCGTCCAGGTTGGAAACAAAGGACACAAATTCAATGGCTGCCCTTTCGGAGGCAAAATTTACCGTGGCGCTCACAAGCCACGGAACATCCCGGTTCAATGCCCTTTCGATGTTCAGCGCACAGTTCGCACAGGTCATGCCGATAATCGGCAATTCGACCTTGGTTGTCGCGACCGAATATCCGGAATTGCGAATGTTTTCGACGATGTCCTTGAGTCGGACCTTTTGGGGATCAAAACTGACCGCCGCCTGCTCCGACGCAAAATTGACATGTGAATGATTGATGCCTTCGAGCTTTTTCAGGCCTCTTTCTATACTGGCAGCACAGTTTGCACAGGTCATCCCTGTGACGGGCAATGTAACGCTCTTCTCCGACATCCGATCACCTTCCATCAGTTAATTGACTCTATGCTGCCGGATAATTGAAAATGTCTCTTTTGCCATTTTGGTTTTCCTCCTTTTTATTTTTATTTCATCACCGGCTAAAAAACCGCATTAAGATAATGGTTAAGATTGATGCGTTGGTAAAAAAGTCGAATTTTACCTCTGTCTGATCGGGCGGTGGCTGCGGTTTTCCCCGAAGAAGGCAAGCGTCGTGAGGGAAATGCGAAAATACGTGGGATTCAGAATCTTCCCATTTTTCCCGCGATGACCCTTTTAAACGCTTCGACAACCTGGGGATCGAACTGGGTCCCGGCTTTGGCGGAAAGTTCCTCCAATGCCGTCCAGGGAGGCATGGCTTTGCGGTAAGGGCGATCGGTCACCATGGCATCGAAAGAGTCTGCAACTGCCAGGATCCGGGCGCCCAGAGGGATCTTGGTGTGCTCCTTGGCGCCTTCCTCAAGATCGCCCATGAAATACTTGTGGTGGGCAAGGACAATGGGGACAACATCCCTGAGCACTGCGCCCACCGAGGAGAGGATGTTTGCCCCTTTGGAGGCGTGCGTATCGATCAATACCCGCTCTTCCTCACTTAAACCAGCCGCTTTGCGCAGAACATCCACGCTTATTTCTATCTTCCCGATGTCATGGAGCAAACCGGCGGCGCGAATGTTTTCCACTTCAACATTGGACAATCCCATGGCCTTGGCTGTTTCCTGTGAAAAATCCGATACCCTGAGGGAGTGGCCCTTGGTGTACTGATCCGTGGATTCCAGGTATTTGGATAGGATCTCCAGGATGCCGACGTAGGCCCTTCTCAGATCAAGCATGCGCAGCTCGCTCAGCTCGTACAGGGTTCCCACCAGGATGCTCGCCAGGATGAGAAATCCGGCCCAGGAGGAAAGCAGGGCCAGGTTAGACAACAATTGCCTCCCCTCGAGAAAGCGCTCGGGAAAAACAAAGACGAACAGCAGTACAGACAGAACCGAAAGGATGGCGGTCAATAGGCCCATTCTTTTTCCCAGCAGATAGCTCGCCATCAGGACGGGGAGATAATAAAAATTGAGGATAATGGACTTTTCCTCGAGAAAGTAGGTGCCGATAGAAGCCGCAAGGAGAATGAGACCGACCAGCACTTCCTCAAAATGTTTGACGATCCACTGTTTGAACCAGTCCATAGTCATGCCTCTGTGATTTTCGCCCTGCCCGTGAATTCGCGGTCTTCCTTTCTCATAAATTTATAAAAATGGCACGGGCATGTCAAGGAAAAGAACGACCTCAACCCTCGCTGATTACAGCGATCCTGAGGACCTTAAGGAGTTCCGCGCCGAAATGGGCCGCCTTCTTGGGGGAGAGGCGACCGGAGACGGTGAGGGCGTCGAGGGAGGCGTCGTCGAGCCTCGATAGATCTACGAGGTGCTGATCGGGCAGAACCATGAAGGAGGCCCTGTTGGTCTCCCTCGCCTTTTCGAAGCGCCAGCGGAAGAGCTTGCGGAGGCGTTCCTTCTGTTCGGCGGTCAGTGTCGGGTATCCCTGGATTTTCCGGTGACCGAGTCGGTCGAGCGTCTTAGGATGCCAGGTCGCCGCGATCATCTCAGCGAAGAGCCTCGCCGCCTCTTTTTCGAGGCCCCGCTCGTTTAGCTCGCGGTCGAGTTTCCGGTAGAGATCTATAAGATGAACGGTGTCCCGGGAGGCGTAGTCAAGCTGTTCTTCGCTCAGCGGGCGGAGGTCCCAGCGGGAGCGTTGCATCTTCTTCTCCAGCGTGACCCCCAGGTAACCCTCCAGAAGCGTCAAGAGCGAGAGCCGGCGGCAGCCCAGGAGCGAGGCGGCCCGGTGGGTGTCAAAGATGTTTCTGAAGGCGAAGGCGTAGTCCCGCTTCAGGATGCGGATGTCGTTGTCGCCTGCGTGGAGGATCTTCAGGACGTCCGGGTCAATCAGGACCTTGCCCAGGAAGGAGAGGTCGAGGCCGGCCAGAGGGTCGATAAGCCAGGTCTTCACCCCGGTCTGGACCTGGATGAGGCAGAGCTTCTCGTGGAAGTAGCGGAAGGAATCATACTCCGTGTCGATGGCGATGATCCCGGAAGCGCAGATCGCCTTTTTCGCCCTTGCCAGTTGCTGCGGCGTTTCGATGAGACTCCAGGCACGTTTCATGAGATCACCCTCGCGATAATTTTCCAATACAATGATGAGTATATATTGATAAGGGGAAATTGAAAAGGAGTTGCTGTTCCGGTGTTCGGAAGAAAAAATGGTGGACAGGCGGCACGAGTTGTACTATTGGACAAAAAATCATTTTATCCATCACCGGAAATCATACGAGGCGGAGACATGAGATTCGACATTGCCAAGAGCGGCAGCGGGCTGGTTTACGAGATCAGAAACATCGTGAATGTGGCGAACCGGTTGACACAGGCGGGCGTCGAGGTGATCTGGGAGAACATCGGCGATCCGGTCCAGAAGGGGGAGAGGGTCCCCGAATGGATGCGGGGGGTGCTGGCCGATCTCCTGCAGGAAGACTGCTCCTACGGCTATTCTCCGACGAAGGGGATGGATGCGACCCGCGAATTCCTTGCGGAAAGGGTCAACCGGCGGGGAAAGGCGCAGATCACGCCGGAGGATATCATCTTCTTCAACGGTCTCGGCGACGCGATCGCGCGGGCCTACAGCGCCATCCGGGTCGACGCGCGGATCATCATGCCGGAGCCGACCTACTCCACGCACCTGCTGGCCGAGGTCCTCCACGCCTCGTTTCCCCCGAACACCTACCGGATGAACCCCTACTGCGACTGGTCTCCGGACGTCAACGAACTGGAGCGGAAGGTGAAGAGCCACCGCGCCATCGTCGGGATCCTGGTCATCAATCCCGACAACCCCACCGGCTACGTCTATCCAGAGGAGACGCTCCGGCGGATCGTGCAAATCGCCCGGGACTACGACCTCTTCCTCGTCATCGACGAGACCTATCACCGGATCGTCTTCAACGGGAAGAAGACCGTCCCCATCTCCGACATCATCGGCGACGTGCCGGGAATCAGCATGAAGGGGATCTCCAAAGAGTTCCCCTGGCCCGGTTCCCGATGCGGCTGGATGGAGATTTACAATGCCGGCAGGGACGAGACCTTCGCCCGGTACATCGACGCCATCCTGACCCAGAAGATGGCGGAGGTCTGCTCCACCACGCTCCCGCAGATGGCGATCCCCAGGATCATGGACCACCCGGAGTACCAGCCCTACCTCGACGAGCGGCTCCGGCGCTACGAGAAGCTCTCCAACATCGCCTACCGGATCCTCAAGGACCTCCCCTATGTGATGGTGAACCGGACCTGTGGCGCCTTTTACATGACGGTGGTCTTCAACGACGCAATCCTCAACGGACGCCAGTCCCTGCCGATAGCGCAGGAGGAGATCCGGACCTACATCGGGAAGCTTGTCTCCGAGCCCATCGAATTCGACAAGCGCTTCGTCTATTACCTCCTGGGGGCCACGGGGATCTGCGTGATCCCGCTCACCTCCTTCTTCACCGACCTGCCCGGTTTCAGGATGACCCTTCTCGAGAGGGACGAGGCGAGTTTCGAACAGATCGTCCGGACGCTCGGCGAGAAGATCGTTCAGTACGTGGAGTCCTCCCGATGATCTCCCTTCTTACTTGATCAGGCGCCGGCGCATCTTGCGGATCGCGAGCGGAAAGGCGGCCGCACTGAAGGCGGCGAGATAGGCGATCCCCGGCAGGACCGTCGCGTCTATCCGGCCGTTAGCGAAGGCCCGAGCGAGGTTGACGAGGTGGGTGAGCGGCAGGAGCAGGGCCGTCTTCTGTGCCCAAAGGGGTAGGTTCTCGATGGGGAAGAAGGTCCCGCCGAAGAGGAACATCGGCGTGATGAAGAGGAACACCGGCAGGTTGAACAGCTCGATGTTAGGTGTGACCGCCGTGCAGACCATCCCGGCGGCGCCGAAGGCGAGGCCCCCGAGGAAGGCAAGCGGGAGCAGGAGCAGCCCCTCCGGGTACCGGATCAGGCCGAAGCAGCTGATCACGGCCATCATGATTGCCGTCGCGATCACCGCCTTCGTCGCCCCCCAGATGATCTCGCCTGTGATGATCTCCTCGACGGTGAGCGGCGTCGCCATCATTGCATCGAAGGTCTTGTGGTAGTACATCCGGACGAACGAGGCGTAGGTGTTCTCGAAAAAGGCGTTGTTCATGACGGTGATCGCGATGAGCGCCGGGGCGATGAACCGGACGTAAGAGATCTCCTGACCTTGATAGCGGATGTTTCCGACAAGCCCGCTCAGGCCGAGGCCGAAGGCCAGAAGGTAGAAGAGGGGTTCCATGAGCGGCGGGATGAAGCTGATCTTCCAGCTCTTCCGGTAAACGGTCAGGTTCCGCTGCCAGACCCGGATAAAGCGGCGGGATATCGGCGGATAGAGGGCGCTCATTCTCTCAACTCCCTCCCCGTCAAACGCAAGAAAACGTCCTCCAGCGTCGCCATCCGCATGGTGCAACCCTTCTGGCGGAACCGGTCGCTTATTTCCCGGTAGAGGTCGCTTCCGTCCTCCACGTAGACGATGATCCGATGGCCGTAGCTCTCGTACCGGACATCCCTTTCCCGGAGGAAAGCCGTGAGATCTTCCGCGGGGTCGGCGACCTCAAGAACGTGGCGGCCGACATGGCGGCGGACCAACTCTTCCGGCTTCCCCTCGACGAGGATGCGTCCCTGGTCCATAATCAGGAGCCGGTCGCAGAGGCGGGAGGCCTCTTCCATGTAGTGGGTCGTCAGCAGGATG
>Ga0209212_1005658_pt1 | contig 14763 bp, 8 predicted proteins | sample RifGroC2_FD_183996 | JGI IMG/M metagenome (GOLD analysis project Ga0209212, IMG submission 183996) | Groundwater microbial communities from Rifle, Colorado, USA - Groundwater C2 (SPAdes) (version 2) | ecosystem: Environmental > Aquatic > Deep subsurface > Groundwater | place: Rifle, Colorado... | reverse complement strand
CGGCAGGGCGTTCCACATTCATCCACCTTCTCAGGCAATTCCTCGATGGCTCAAACCGGAACGGAAGAGGGGGGGAATCACGGATTATCGTGAGAGCCTACACCAGTGAGCACAAAGGGTGATCGCCGCACATTTCGAAACGAAGACCTTGTTCTGAAGGTCTCCGAGAATATTGACCCGGCGAAGTGGGACGAGTCGAAGTACGAGGCGTTTGTCGATGAACTGTGCGGCTATCGGGAATACCAGAAAGACGCGATTCGGAAAACGTTGAGATACCTGCTGAGCGGTAAATACGCGGATCTTCTCGCCCTTGCGAAGGAGAACTTCAACCAGAACACAGAGCTGCAAGAGCGTTACGGCTCGTGGGCGGCGATGGAGCGCCAGCTTCAGCTTCCCAATCAACTCAGTTGCTCCCTGGATCAGGCCACTGGGAGCGGCAAGAGCTACGTGCTCTACGGAATTGCCGCGATTCTGCTGGCCGAAGGCGCTGTCGATCGGGTGCTCGTTCTTTGTCCGTCGAACACCATCGAGGATGGGCTCCTGAAGAAGTTCAAGGAACTTGCCAGCAGCAGCGATCTGCGGGATGCGCTTCCAACCGGCAGCAGGGTTGCCACGCCGAGGATCATTAACGCGTCCGAAAGCATCGTGGACGGTTCGATCTGCGTGGAGAACTACCATGCCATCTTGGAGAACGTGAAGTCCTCCATCCGGGAGAGCCTCAAAGGCAAGGGGGCACGAGTCGCCGTGCTCAATGACGAGGCCCACCATGTGGCCAATGAGTCGGGAAAGACCTCCAAGAAATGGAAAGAGTTTCTCCACGATTTCGACTACGGGTTTCGATTCGTCGTCGGCGTATCGGGCACTTGCTATGTGGGGGATGACTACTTCACCGATGTCGTTCATCGCTACTCGCTTCGCCAAGCTATCGAGGAGAAGTTCGTCAAGAAAGTGGAATATGTCGACGAGCTTCCGGCCGCTGCGGAGAACCCCGAGGAGAAATGGCAACTCATCTACAACCGGCACAAGGACTGGAAGAAGAAACTCAAGTCCCGCGGCATTCGCCCGCTTACCATCGTCGTGACAAAGACTATTGCTGACGCGGAGCGGGTTGCCGAAGAGCTACAGGACTTCTTGCAGGAATGGGAGCGGATTGACGCGGGCCAGGCCGAGGCGAAGGTTCTCTGTGTCACCTCAGCGGCCAAGCACCAGCCCAACGTGGCCAGGCTGCGGACAGTCGATAGCCCGGCGAGCAAGGTGGAATGGATCGTTTCTGTCTCAATGCTGAGCGAGGGCTGGGACGTCAAGAATGTCTTTCAGATCGTACCGCACGAGGAGCGAGCGTTCAACAGCAAGCTTCTGATCGCACAGGTGCTCGGCCGCGGCCTGCGCCGCCCGGATGGTTGGAAGGGGGAAGAGCCGGTTGTGACAGTCTTCAACCACGACGCTTGGTCGGGCCGAATCAGGCATTTGGTAAACGAAGTGCTTGAAATCGAACGCCGCTTGACCTCAACAGTTGATCCGAAATCGCCTTTCAACTTCGAGCTGCACCATCTCGACTACACGCGTTCCGAGGACGCGACGGAGTACGCAAAACAGGGCGAGTACAAGCTGTTCGAAGAGGGTTACGTCGACCTCCCGACGCAGGTTGAGGCCGAGGACGTGACCGTTGGGTTCGAGCGAGCTGTCACCGGGGAGCACGTCACGTTCAGGACCACGATCCAGCACAAGACCTGGACCGTGGAAGAAGTCGCGGAGCAGATGTTTCAGAAGCTAAAGTCTATAGACGAAGAATCGAAAGACGCCGCCGACTCGAAGGATCGCACGAGTTACGCGAAGCGGTTACCGCTCACCAAGTGCGAGGAGATCGTGAGGGCCTCGCTAAAGCGCGCCAAGATTAAGAGCGAGAAGATCACCGATGACAATCGGCAGAAGTTCTGGCAAGCGCTTGGCACACTACGGCGGAAAGCGGCGAAGCGCGTTGTCTACAAACTATCGCCCAACGCGCTGGTCCTGATGAACACAGGTGATCGGCAAGACGAGAGTTGCAGTGCTGCGGAGTTGCGCCGGGGATCTAAGACCATCTTCTATGCGCCCGGATGCGAAACGACACTGGTTGATGACCAAAGGGAGTTCTTCCGCGAGGTGGACGACGAGGACGGGGATTTCGTCAAAGGCCGGGTCGTTGTCGAAAAATCATTCGACTTCAAGACACCTGCCAACCTCGTCATTGCAGACGCGACGCCTGAGCGGAAGTTCGTTCGTGAACTGAGCGCCCGTGAGAATGCGCGGAAGGTGGGGGCATGGGTGAAAAACACGCCCGTCGGTTTCTATTCGATCGAGTACGCATGGAAAAAAGGTAACAAGCCTAAACGAGGTCAATTCAGCCCGGACTTCTTTATTAAACAGGGAGCACAAGTATTCGTCGTTGAGGTCAAGGGTGATGAGGAAATCGACGATCCTTCGGCTGAAAACGTCAAGAAGCAGGAATATGCGATAGACCACTTCAGGCAACTCAATGAATGGCTTGTGAAGGAAAATATCGCGAATCGATACCAGTTCAATATGATTTCGCCGAAAAGCTACAACGTGTTTTTCCAGAAGCTTCGGGACGGGGGCTTGACCGGTTTCAGGTCAGAGCTCGACGTCGAGGTGTCGCGAGCCGGGAACGCGGAAAGATAAACAAATCGCCCCCATCAGAGATATCGAGTGGAACATGTGTAATCTTGCTAAAAAGGTTCGTGGCATCAGAAGGTTCCCATGCGAGTGACGAAATTGAGTGTATCGAACTACCGGGCACTCAGGGATGTGTCTATTCCTTTATCACATTTCGGATGCCTGATTGGTGAGAACAACTCAGGGAAATCGTCTTTCCTCCAGGCCCTGTCTCTATTTTTCTCAGGATCAAAGCTATCTGCAAGTCACTACTTTGATGAATCACGACCGATAAGGATTGAGCTTGTCCTTGACGAAATTTTAGAAGCGGATCTTGCCAGACTCGCTGCGGAGCACCGCACTAAAGTGCGAGATATTGTCAAGAACGGCCGCCTTGTACTGGTCAGGTCTTATGGAACCGACGGCAAATGCGCTCTACTCTATAATGCGCTCAAGCCGACTGATGCTCGTTTTTCGGCAGAAGGCATTGGCGCACTGATGAAGGGACAGCGAGCTGGTCAGGCATTCGTCAACAAGGTAGTGGAGCAGTTCCAAGAGTTGAAAGGCGTGGTTGACACAGGAATGAATCAAGATGCTGTGAAGCAGAAGATTCAGGAGCTTGTCGATTCGCTTCCGGACGACCAGAAGGCGGCCGCTGACCAGCCCTTGCCCACCGGCATTGACAAGAGCATCGTCCCGATGCTCCCCGACCCAATCTACATTCCGGCGGTCAAGGACCTGGCTGATGACATCAAGACAACTGAAAGCACGCCGTTCGGGAAAATACTGGCCATCCTCCTTCAGGCAGTGGAAACCAAACTACCAGACGCACAGAAGTTGTTCGAGGAGCTGAACTCGAAACTGAACCGAGTGCGTCAGCCTGATGGAACCATCGCGGACGGACGGCTAGAAGAGGTCAAGTTGATCGAGTCGACGGTTGAAAAATATGTGCGCGAAAGCTTCGCAGACGTGGCCCTCCGAATTACGATCCCTCCGCCTGAGTTGAAAACCGTGTTTTCGTCCGCCCGCATCTACGCCAATGATGGTGTTGACGGTCTGATTGACTCAAAGGGCGACGGGTTGCGTCGCGCGATTGTTTTTTCGATCCTTCGATCTTATGTCGAGTTGAGCGCGAAGCTCACCCCTGCCCCAGTGAAGGCTGCACAAGCCGGCGAACCGCATGCTGAACCCGCTCCCGCTTCTTACCTGCTGCTGTTTGAAGAGCCCGAACTGTTTCTTCACCCCAAAGCGCAGCACATTCTTTTCGATGCCTTGAGGGTCTTCGCCAAGGAGCACCATGTTCTGGTCACGACCCATTCGCCCATGTTCTTCGGCCCGGGGGCGACAGAAACGTTTGTAAAACTACGTAAGGTGGCGGACGCTGTGGTTGCGGTCAAACCGTTCACGCAGGTCCAGCCGATAGACTTGTCCGATATGAATGCGAAGGATCAGTTCCAGATCATCTGCTTCGAGAACAACAACGCGGCCTTCTTTGCGGATACTGTCGTCCTCGTCGAGGGCGACAGCGATTATCTCCTCTTGCCGCACATCGCACGAACCATCGACCCCTCATGGGACGTGGGGAAAGCACCGGTTCTCTTCGCTCGGATCACGGGAAAGGGCAATATCCGGAGATACCGCGAGTTCTTCACCCGATTTGGAGTGCGCGTACCAGTAATCGCCGACCTCGACTTACTCCTGAACGGGTTCCAACACATCGCCCCCAATGATGCAATAAAAACGGCGCGGGACAAGCTGCTTGCCAAAGTTGATGAACTGATCGTGCTTGATGCTGATGGGAACGCACCGTCCGGCGGGGATCCAAGAGATGCCCACGGTTCCGGCGAGCTGCGAGGCCTGTGGCAGCGGGTCAGGCAGCGCCAGACCGAGTTTCAGGCCGGATCATGCAGCCAAAATGATCTCAATCAGGCGGTCGAGGAGTTTTTCGCCTGGCAACGTAAGTCGGATCGTCTTGACGTCCTCATGAATAGCAACGACATACAGTTGCTCCAGTTGAAGTGGCGGCTCTTGGAGATGCTTCGGGCCGTCGATGTGTACGTGCTGGAGCGAGGTGCAATCGAGCAATACTACCCTGCTATCATAATCGCGTCGGACAAACCGTCTCAGGCACAAGACTTCTGCATGAAAGTCAGCACTCGCGAGGCCATTCTTGATTGCTGCGGGGAGCAGGAATTCATGCGTGACGGTGTATTTGTCAAAGAAAAGGAATTCAATCTGATTTTCGGCTCCATCTTCAATAATACCGTTCAGGAGTGGCTGTCATGTCCGTGATTCGTTTTCTACACACAAGCGACTGGCAGTTGGGGATGACCCGCCATTTCCTCTCGGAAGGCGCGCAGGAAAGGTATAGCCAAGCGCGCTTTGATGCCATTCGGACCATGGGGCGGGTTGCCAAAGATCAGAATTGCCAGTTCATGCTGGTATGCGGGGATGCCTTCGAATCCAATCTGGTGGACCGAAAGACAGTTGCCCGGGCAATGGAGGCGCTCAAGGAAGTATCGGTTCCGGTGTTCATCCTGCCAGGGAACCACGACCCCTTGAACGCGGCTTCCGTGTATCGTTCGAGCACCTTCATCGAGCGGAAGCCGGCGCAGGTGCAGGTCATTGAAACCGCCGCCATTAAAATTACCGAGGGCGTGGAACTGGTGGGTGCACCGTGGATGTCCAAACGACCGGTCACCAATCCCATCGAGGAAGCGATTCAAGCCCTTGTGCCTGCGAACAAGGTTACCCGCATCTGCGTAGGTCACGGCGCAGTCGATACACTTACGCCAGACATGGAATCCGCTGGGATCATTTCGGTTGCCGCGCTCGAACGAGCCATCGGCGAAGGGAAGATTCATTTCGTGGCGCTTGGCGACCGGCATTCTCTGACCAAGGTCGGCGGTGGTGACCGCATCTGGTATTCCGGGACGCCCGAGGCCACGGATTTTCGGGAGACACAATCCGGGTATGCTCACGTCGTGGAAATCGGTGACGGTGGCGTAACCACAAAGCCAGTTCATATCGGCCAGTGGCGATTCATCGAACGCGAACGGGTTGATCTCAATACCGATGACGACGTGGAAGCGTTACGGAAATCATTGGAGGAAATCGGGAACAAGGAGCGCACGGTTGTTCGATTAAACCTCGTTGGCTCGCTTTCACTGGCCTTGAACGGAACGCTTCAGAATCACCTTCTCGCCGTGAAGGACGTGTTCGGTGCCTTCGATGTTCGGGATGGCGCACTTCTCGTGCTGCCGGACGATTCGGATTTTGCCAACCTTGGATTCTCGGGCTTTGCCGACGGAACCGTGCAACGTCTGCGAAGCAAAATCGCGGGAGGTGGAGATGAAGCTACGGTGGCCCGCGAAGCCTTGATGCTTATGCTTCGGCTGGCAAGGGGGACGGCATGAAATTCATTCGTCTTCGTGTCGCCAATTACCGGGGCACTGCCGCCGCCGAAGTGAAGTTCGGGCCCACTGGCATTACTCTCCTGCAGGGACCGAATGAAGCCGGAAAAACCAGCCTGGGCGAGGCCATAGGGTTTCTCTTTGAGTACTTGGATTCAAGCAAGCACCGGAATATCGAAGCCATCAAGCCGGTCCATCGGGACGAAGGGCCTGAGATCGAGTTGCAGGCAGAGAGCGGACCTTACGCATTCAGCTACCTCAAGCGGTTCCTCAAGAGACCGGAGACCAAACTCACGATCACCAAGCCCAAGCCCGAGAACCACACGGGACGCGAAGCGCACGAACGCGCCGAGGCCATCCTCCGCGAAACTCTCGACATTAACCTCTGGAAGGCATTGACGATTCAACAGGGCGACGCCATCCAACAGCCTGTCCTGACGAAACAGACATCGCTCTCGGTCGCGCTCGATAAGGCGGCTGGCGGGCGGCCCGCCGATCCCCGGGAGGAAGGCCTGTTCGACAAGGTTCGCGAGGAATACCTGCGATACTACACCGAACGCGGAACGGAGCGAAAGGAACTCGCGGAGTACCGAAAGGCAAAAAGAGACGCCGAAGCGGAAGTCACCCGTATCGGTCAGGCAATCCGAGATCTGGACCAAGACATCGACCGCGCGGCCGCTCTTCAGCGGGAATTGGGCCAACTTAAGAAGCAGGAAGACGAGCTGGCAAAAGCAGTGATTGCCCACGCAGCTTCACTTGAGGAAATAGACGCTCTGGAGAATGCCCATTCGGAAGCTGGCCTGAAGTTGAAGTTGGCGCAGACATCCGAGCAAGTTGCCCGCCGAGACAAGGACGCACGCCAAGGACTCATGGATGCGGTTGACAAAGCTGCAAAGGCGCATGGGGACATTGAGAAATCCGGCGTTATGTCACTTTCTCCGTTGCAACAGGCCGAGGCCAAGTTCAAGGAAACGCAGAGGGATTTCGATGAAAACGACAGGAATAGGAAGGCGGCGGAAACCCGTGTCGCTCTTCGGCGCGCCGATTTTGACTATTACAACAACAAACTGCATCTTGATCAACTCCGGGAACGCAAGGAACACATTGATCAAGCCAGGCAGAATGCCGCCCAAGCGGAGGAGGTACTGGCCCGAAACAAGGTGAACTCCAGCGAATTGAAGTCAATCAAGGACGCCGAACGTGGGTTGCTGACCGCCAACGCCCAGTTGCAGATCGGTGCGCCGAGCGTGCTCCTTCGCGGACTGGCCGATTGCCGACTGTCCGTTGACGATGCCGAGGTCATCCTCGGCAAGGGGGAAGTTCGGACGATCTCAATCGCGGACAGATCCCGGTTGACTATACCCGGCGCGTTGGATGTAGAGATCACGGCTGGTTCCAGTGCCGAGGGACTTTCCAGGAAGGTCGAAGATGCCCGTCGAGTTCTGGATGATGTCTGCGCGAAAGCGGGCGTTTCCAGTCCTGACGAGGCGCGGATGGCATTTGAAGAGCGCCGCGATGCAACCCGGTTTGTGGAATCCAGAGCGCAGGTTGAGAAGGATAATCTGCGTGACTTGACCTATGAGGAACTGGACAAAAAACAGTTTGCTCTTCAGCAAGCAGTGCCCGGCTATCTTGCCAAGCGTGTTGCCGAACCCGCCATTTGTCCTGACCTGGACTCTGCGAAGAAGGAGTGGACAAGCGCTGAGGAGTTACAGCAGAAGTCGGTTAGGAAGTGTGCATTGGCTCAAGAGTCACTTGATGCCGCCCGAAGCGTGCGGGATGGCTTGAACGATAAGCACCGGGATTTGCAGGTCGAACTCGGCTTGTTGTCAAAAGACCTCAAACAAGCACGCGAAAACCTCGAACGGGCGAGAAAGAGTGTGCCCGACAATGCCCTGGAGACGGCTCTGGCGAATGCGGTCCAGGCCGTGGCTTCCAAAGGAGACAGCGTTCGTGTTGCCGAGACATCTCTGAAGGCAAAGAACCCCGAGCGGGTGAAGGCATTGGCCGAGACGGCGAAGGGATCCCTCCTAACGACGCAGAATCGCCGGAATGCAGCTCAAACGGAACTGATCGAGGTGCAGACGCGGCTCAAAATCCACGGGGAGGAAGGGCTTCACGAGAAACTGCATGCGGCCCAGATCGGTCTTGAACGTCTTGGGGCGGACAACAAATCACTGTTTCGTCGGGCCTCCTCAGCAAGATACCTTCTTGAAACCATGCGCGAAGAGCGAGACAGTGCGCGGCGGGCTTATGTGGCCCCGCTCAAGGAGAAGATCGAACAACTTGGGCGTCTGGTTTTCGATGACTCATTCCAGGTGGACATCAGCGATGAACTGCAAATTGCCAGTCGGACGGTCAAGGAAATCACGGTGCCGTTTGACTCGTTGAGCGGTGGCACCAAGGAACAGCTTTCACTGATTTTCCGATCCGCCTGCTCGATGATCGTCGCAAAGGATGGTGGAACGCCGCTCCTCCTGGACGATGCGTTGGGTTATACGGACCCGGAACGGTTGCGTCTCATGGGTGCCGTTCTGGCTCAAGCAGCCAAGGAATGCCAGATCATCATCTTTACCTGTGTACCGGATCGGTATGGCAATGTTGGTGAAGCGACCGTTGTCTCGCTATGATGAGAATTTCTGGCCCGTTGCCGATCACCATGGGGCTTGAGGGGGAGATTTGCGCTTAATAATCAGGGGATCCAGACTATGACAAGGGAAACGACCCCATCTGGGAAACCAATGCACGTTCCGGCGACGGCCGCAGGCCAGGCACTCGGATATAGTCTCCAGTTTACTCGGCTGACTGCGATGCTTTTGGAAGCTGCAATAGGAAGCATATGTAGCTTGGAAGTCTTGGACGACGTTGCAGAACAATCTGCAGATGGCAGGACCAAGGTAAGCCAGTCCAAGAGTGCCTTGACAAGCAACCCGGTGGCCGACCGCGCAATTCCCCTCTGGAAAACGGTTTTCAACTGGCTTGAGCTTGTCAGGGGCGGGCATTGCGACCCGAGTCGGACAGTGTTCGAGCTGTACATCTCGCGACCGGTTGAGGGTGAACTGATAAAGGCTTTACACAATGCTCGTTCGCAGGGCGCCGCCGCATCGGCATTGAGAAAAGCTCGCGTGGATATGTGGGGAGAGGCGCCGGGCTACAGCAAGAAGAAAGATCTATCGGAGGATCTTGGTCGCTATACCAACGCCGTGCTCGAAGCTGACGAAGAAGTTCTCATCCCCATCATAATCAATCTTAGGCTGGAATGCGGGAGCGGCAGTCCGCAGGCAGACCTCGAAGCCGCCATCCGCCGTGGCCCGGTCTCGGACATAAGAGTACTCGATATTGCAGACAAGCTGTGCGGTTGGGTGAAACGCCAAGTGGACAAGCTGTTGGAGAAGGGCCTGCCTGCATTTATCTCGCGGGACGACTTCCACCGAGAATACGTGTCCTACGTCCGCAGCGTGGACCGCGACACCATCTTGAGGAGTTTGGCGAGAAGACCTTCTGACGAGGAACAACTAGAGCGTCTACCGGATACATTCGTTCAGCAACTCGATCTCATTGAGTTTGGTTTTGACGACAAATTGGAGGCTATTTGCGACTATTTGAGAGCGTGTTGGGATCGAGTTCTCTGGAGCAAGTCGGGGGACGTCCATGAAGATTCTTTCACTGATCTGGACGAAAACCTTCATCGGACGTGGCGGAATCTCAGCCGAGCGACCGGGGTGGAAGCGGCTTCAAAGCCGCGAGTCGAACGCGGGAAACTACTGCATGCTCGTTGTATGAATTTTCAAGCCAAGGTGCAAGGGATGGAACCGCCGCCCCATTTTGTTCCGGGCTGTTTTCATTGTTTGGCGGACGAGAGCGTTATTGGCTGGCACCCCGACTATAGTGATCTCCTCAAGAAAGCTGCCGGTGGCACATGATGCGCGTTCTGACAAGAGAGGTGACGAATATACAGAACCCGGCTCTTGGAGCAGGGTTGGTCTGGCGCTTCGTGTGTGGCTACGTTGCCGGCCATCCGACCCGGAATTCAGCTCCTCTTCCGCTTCTCTTTGTCGTCTTGCCGGTCATTCTCCATGAGCAAACCGAGGAGTTTGTGAAGGGCACTCAGCAAGCGACCGGTTTGAGGGCGTTTGCCGCGAAGTTTGGCAAGGCCGAGAACTCCAAGCAGGATCTCTTATTGGCCGTTCACCACCGCATGCTGGCTTTGCGGGATCTCTCCCTTGACTCGATCCGGTTGGCGATCGCTACTCGCTTGGTGTATCTCGGTTCCGCCGCCGTTATCCCTTTATCCGAGAGCCGAGCTGTGGCGGGTATTCCGACCGAGGTCAAGCGCCTGATGAAGAGCGCTGAGAAACTGGGTACTTGGTGCGGCCCGTTGACTATGCACGAAATTGCAAACACCCTGAAGGTGAGGTTCTGAGATGTTCTTCCAGATCAAAGAGATTGTTCTTTGGCCGCGGAATCCTGCTTTTACACCGCGTCGTGTTCGGTTTGAGTTGGGGAAAGTGACCGTCCTCAGCGGTGCCTCCCGAACCGGGAAGTCCGCAGTCATCCCCATTATCGACTATTGTCTTGCATCAGGGGGCTGTTCGATTCCCGTGAAGACCATCCGCAACGCCTGCGAATGGTTCGGCGTAGTAGTAAAAACGAGTATGGGCGAGAAACTGTTCGCACGCCGCGAACCCGGAGCTCAACGATCCACCGATGATATGTATATCTTGGAAGCGGCGACGATTTCGGATGTCCCAACGACGCTGAATAAGAACGCGACTGCAGGTGATGTCCGCCGGCTTCTGGACGAGTTGGCCGGCCTGTCGAATCTGGACTTCGGAGCAGGCGAATCTCAGAGCGGATTCGAGGGACGCCCGAGTTTTCGGGATCTTAGCGCATTCATGTTCCAGCCACAGAATGTGGTGGCTAATCCCGAAGTCCTGTTCTTCAAGACTGACCGGTATGAACACCGAGAAAAACTGAGGACGATTTTCCCCTACATTCTTGGCGCCATAACGCCCGCGCTGCTTGGAAAACAGCACGAAATGAAACGACTCCAGTCTGAACTCAAACGTAAGGAGCGCGAACTGAGAGATGCTGAACAGGTGTCAGCACAGTGGCTGGCTGAGCTGCGTGCCAGAGTCAGTGAAGGTCAGGAACTCGGACTCTTAACAGCTCCCCCTGGAAAGGAACTGAGCCGCGAACAAATGCTCGGGCTGTTGGAGGAGGTGGTGAAACGGACTGACGTGACGCTGGCGGTGAGTTCAACAACGATTTCGGAAGCGGTTCGGGAGCTGAACGATTTGGATGCAGAGGAATCCAATGTTTCTTTTGCACTCACGGCCCTTCGGCGACGTTTGAGCGAGATGAACAGGTTTCGCGATACCGCTTCGAACTACCATGAAGCTCTTCGTGTTCAGCGCGACCGTTTGCAGCTTGCCGACTGGATTGGGCAACATCGAAGTGGTGAGGAGAGTTGCCCCGTGTGCGGGGGAGGCATGGAGCCGAGCGAAGCGAAGTTGAAAGAGCTAAAAGAGGCCCTCGTTGAACTCGAAAGTGCGGCCGGTGAGACCTTCGAAGTTCCTGCGGCCTTCGAACGCGAAATGCAACGGGTGCAGACCGAGGTAAACGAGACTACAGAGAAGCTAAGAGCCATACAAATTCGAAAGGCGGCTCTGTCGCGGCGGTCGAACGAGGCAAGCGCACAGCAGTATCAAGCCAAGAGGGTGGAACGATTCATCGGCAACCTTGAAAATGCCCTTCATCTTTATCGCCGGCTTGGTGAAGACGGAGGTCTTCGGGGCGAGGTTGGTCAACTGCGGGAGCAATGCCATAGATTGACTGAGGAATTGCGCAGCGAGAATCTCGAAGACCGGAAGCGTAGAGCGCTGCGTGTCGTCAACAACAACGCAGGGCGTCTGATGCCCCTGCTCGATAACGAGCGGCCAGATGATCCGGTGTCACTCGGGATTAACGACCTGACGATCAAGGTAACAGGCGTCAACCGGGAGGACTACCTTTCAGAAATCGGCAGCGGCTCGAATTGGCTCTCGTACCACATTGCCATGATGCTCGCGCTTCATCAATATTTTCTGAGTCTCGATCACAGCCCAGTGCCAGGTCTTCTGGTTATGGACCAACCAAGCCAGGTGTATTTCCCGAAGAAGCTTGCTGTCCGGGAAACAGAAACACCCGAGGATCCTCAGTTGAAAGATGAAGACGTAGAAGCCATCAGGAAAGCATTCCAGGTGATGGCGCGTGTTGTAGAGTCTGCAAAGGGTGCTCTACAAATAATTGTGCTTGACCATGCATCACGCGAGGTCTGGGGCAGCATTCCTAACATCGTTGATTTCGAGGAGTGGCGAGGTGGGGCGAAGCTCGTTCCGCCGGAGTGGATTTCGTAACGATCGCCTCGGCACTAAAGACGTGGCGGGTAACGGATCTAAATCCGGCGGTTGAGAACGTGCTTGATCCGAGAGACGACCGGGGCGAGAGTGTATAGAATCGATTGGGCACGAAGATCCTGCCGAAGCTCAGCGTGGGTACCGATTTCCTGGTTGGTGTTGAGTTCTCGGTGGCCGTCAGCGCGGAAGTTGCCAAGAACTTGATGGCCGATCTCCGGCAGATCCGGGATGATCTCGGTTTTGCGGACAAGGTACGACTTAATGGCGGAGTGCAGTAGGCGAGGCGAACTTGCGAAACGTCAGCGAAATACAAGAACTCCTGAAAGAACTGGATGTCCGCCCGGCGGATGAGTTGGAAGGGCAGGATCTGGATTTCAAGGAATGGGATCTCCGAAGCCGGAAGACCGCGGTAGGCACGGTAATCGAGATGGCCATCTGCATGGCCAACGGAAGCGGGGGAACTGTCGTCTTCGGCGTGAACGACAAGGGGGTCGGAAGGAGAAAGGCCATTCTCGGTGTCCCGCCGGAAGTGGACGTCAATCTCCTTAAAAAGGCGGTCTATGATTCGACGGATCCGAAGCTGACCCCCGTGTTCGAAGAACTTTCTGTTCCGGAGGGTACCGGACGCCTGTTGGTAATGCAGATCCACCCGGGACTCCCCCCGTACACGGATACTGCTGGAGGGGGAAAGGTTCGTATTGGCAGAGACTGCATGCCGCTGACGGGCACCTTGAGGCGGCGCATTATGGTGGAAACCGGGGAGACGGATTTAACGGCGGTTGAAATTCCGGATAGACCATCCTCTGCAATCTCTGCAGTGGCCATGGAGCAGCTGAGGGAGGCAAGCCGAAAGGAGCGGGCTCCGGAAGACCTTTTGAAGCTGACCGATCTCGATCTGCTGGCGGCAATGGGGGTTCTGAGGAATGGTCGGCTTACTCGTGCGGGCCTGCTGTTGGCGGGGAAGAACGATGTGATCGAAAAACACCTCCCTGGTTACGTATGGACGCATCTTCGGATGAAAGGGGATACACAGTACGCCGATAGGATGGACGGCCGAGACGCAATTCCCATAGCGTTGGGCCGTGTCAGTGACCGGATCATGGCGGACAACCCGATCACTACGGTCGAATACGGGATGTTCCATTTCGAATATCGCACGTATCCGGAGATCGCGATTCGGGAGGCATTGATGAACGCACTCTGCCATGCCGACTACCGGATCGCTGGTCCGATCCTGGTCAGGCAATTCCGGAAGAAACTGGAAGTCGGGAACCCGGGCGGGTTCATCGGCGGGGTGTCCCCGGACAATATCCTCCATCACGATCCCGTTGCACGGAACCCTCATCTGGTTGAGGCTCTCACGCGTCTTCGCCTTGTCAATCGCAGTAATCTCGGCGTACCTCGCATGTTCCACTCCATGCTGGTCGAAGGGAAGGAGCCTCCGATTATCGAAGGGCGGGGAGAATCTGTGAAAGTGACGTTACTTGCCGGTCAAATTTCCGCACCTTTTCGAGCGTTCGTGGAGGAGGAAAGCAAGCGTGGATACGGGCTTGGGGTCGACCATCTTCTGATCCTTCAGTATCTGCTGCGACATGCGGAAATGGACACGGCCACCGCTGCGCGGCTATGCCAACGTCCGGAGACGGAGATTCGCGAAGTCCTTAGCGAGATGGAAAAGGGCTTGGAATACCTTGAACGTGGGGGGACGGGCCGCGGTACTTATTGGGTTCTTCGTCCTGAGCTGCACCGTCGCCTTTCCGCATCCGGTCACCCGGAGCGTGATCGGCGTATCGACTGGGAGGCCGCCAAGACGCGCGTCCTTAGTGTTCTGAAAATGAGAGCCGAAAGAAGCGAACCAGGGCTGACGAACAGGGAGATCCGGCAGATTACGCATCTTGACCGGGGTCAGGCGTATCGCCTGATGCGCCAGTTGATTCTGGAAAACCCGGCGATAAAGCCACCATGGCGAGGGCGCTACGCCCGGTATGAATTCAAGGAATAGCCAATGCGAAATGTGCATTGAAAATGCATTGGCTGGCCTTTAATGCGAACTCAATGCTCACTGGCATTGGAAGGTGAATTGCGCGGTGCCACGTTGGTGCCAAGGATTTTCGGGTTGCCGGAAGCTTGGTCTTGACAGGTAGGCCCTGCATTTCGCATACTTAAAAAATTACGCGGGCGTAACTCAGTGGTAGAGTGCGACCTTGCCAAGGTCGAAGTCGCGAGTTCAAATCTCGTCGCCCGCTCCACCCTCCTTCGCCCCTTCGGGGCTACGGAGGGTAGCCCTGCGTAGCTCCGCA
>Ga0209212_1005654_pt1 | contig 14769 bp, 15 predicted proteins | sample RifGroC2_FD_183996 | JGI IMG/M metagenome (GOLD analysis project Ga0209212, IMG submission 183996) | Groundwater microbial communities from Rifle, Colorado, USA - Groundwater C2 (SPAdes) (version 2) | ecosystem: Environmental > Aquatic > Deep subsurface > Groundwater | place: Rifle, Colorado... | reverse complement strand
CGGCCCTACGGTATGGATCACGAATTTTGCCGGCAGGCGATAGCCCTTGGTGAGCTTCGCTTCGCCGGTCCTGCAGCCGCCCAGCAGGCGGCACTCATGCAGCAACTCGGGGCCGGCGGCGCGGTGGATCGCCCCGTCCACGCCGCCGCCGCCCAGCAGCGATGAATTGGCGGCGTTGACGATCGCATCGACCTTGAGCGTGGTGATGTCGTCCTGTATGACACGAAGTATCGGTGGCATGGTTGTTCTTTCGATGGAAATCAGAAATGCAGTCCGCCCTCTGCACTGGACAGACCGGCCCGCTTCAAATTAAACGCTTTATTTCCCGGCCTCACAAGCGCACCCGGCTTCGATAGCCTGTTATAGTGATCCCCCCGACGCTTTATTTGAGGCAGACGTGGCAGTAGAAACCGAACTCAAATTGCGCATTGCCCCGGAGCAGCTTGCCAGGCTGAAGCGGCATCCGCTGCTCGGGAAACATCAAGTCACGCGCCCCGTCGCGCGTCGCCTGCACAACATCTACTACGACACGCCGAAACTCGAATTGCATAAGTCCGCAATGGCGCTGCGCCTGCGTCGCGCCGGGCGGCAATGGCTGCAAACGCTGAAGGGCGGCGGCTCGGTCAAGGCGGGGATGCACCAGCGCGACGAATGGGAGGTGCCGGTGAGCCGTGCGGCGCTGGATTTTTCTTCGCCACAAACGGCGGAGTGGGAGAGCTGTTTGCCGCTGCGGCTGCGCAAAAAATTGCAGCCTGTTTTCGTCACTGATTTTTTCCGCACCAGCCGCATGTTGGACTGGCAGGGCGCACAAATCGAATTGTGCATGGATCACGGCGAGGTGCGCACCGAGCAGCGCAGCACGCCGATCTGCGAACTGGAGCTGGAGTTGAAATCCGGCGAACCGGAGCGGCTGTTCGATCTGGCGCTGGCGCTGCTGGAAATCGTGCCGCTCGAAGCGGAGCAGGTTAGCAAGGCGGAGCAGGGTTACCGGCTGCTGATGGGATATGCCGACAGCCCGGTGAAAGGTTCCGCGCCGGCGCTTGCCAGAACGGCCACGCTGGCGGAGGCGCTGCAAATGCTGATCTGGTCATGCCTGACGCATTTGCAGGGCAATCTGCGCGGCGCGATGACCAGCGACGATGCGGAATACCTGCATCAGATGCGGGTCGCCCTGCGGCGGCTGCGCGTAGTGCTGCGCATGGCGGAAAAATTCCGCGCCGATGAGTCGCTGAGCGCATTGAGCGCGGATGTCGCGGCATTATGCGTCGCGCTGGGACGGATCCGCGAATGGGATGTATTCATCGCCGAGACGCTGCAGCCGATGTGCGCGCGGCTGGCCGGCCATGCCGGTTTGCAGGCCTTGCTGGCGATCAGCGAGCGGCAGCGCGCCGCTTGTTATGCCGAGTTGCGCGGCGCGCAACAGGCGCACGAATTGCAACGGCTGATCTTGCGTTTTGCGCTGTGGATGAACGGCGCGTATTGGCAGCCGCTGCAGGGAGCCGCCGCGCCGCCACTGCAGGATTTCGCCGCGCGCCGCCTGCGCAGGCTGGCCAGACGGTTCGCCCAATCCGGGCGGCAACTGGACAGTCTCGATGACGCGCGGCTGCATGCGCTGCGCATCGTCGCCAAGAAGCTGAGATACAGCGCGGAGTTTTTTGCCGTGTTGTACGACAGGAAAAAGGCCGGGCCATTTCTCGCCGCATTGAGCGAGGTGCAGGATGTGCTCGGCCAGATCAACGATGTGGCGGTGGCGCATCGCCTGCTGGACGAACTGGCGGCGCTGCCGGAATTGGCCGCGCATGGGGAAGCGGTTACCCTGGCCAAGGGCTGGATCGCGCACGGCCTGTCGCGCCAGCTTGCCGCATTGCGCAAGGCCCTCCGGCGTTTCGCCGGACAGGCCGAATTCTGGGGCAAGTAATTTTTTTGATGCGATGAACTTCGCCGGCCAAAAAATGGAAGCAGCCCATATGAAGCAGGTTATCCAGCCCATGCAATCTGAGAACAAGGCCATCGGCACGGTCGAGGAAGTGCATGGCCCGGTGGTGGATATTGTCTGTGACCGGCTGCCGCCGTTGCATCAGGCGCTGTTCTGCGCTTTCGACGGCGAGCGCTACACTTTCGAAGTCTACCGCCACCTCGATGAGCGCCGCGTGCGCGCCATCGCGTTGCATCCCACCGGCGGGCTCCGGCGCGGTCTGCCGGTATTCGACAGCGGCGGCCCGTTGCGCATCCCGGTTACGCCGGATTGCCTGAGCCGTCTGCTCGATGTGTTCGGCGCGCCGCTCGACAGCGGGCCGCCGCTGGATGCCGGGGAAGTGCGCAACATCATCGCGCGCCCGGCCTCGCTGGCGGAAACGGTTCCCGCGACGGGCATCCTCGAATCCGGCATCAAGGTGATCGACCTGCTGTGCCCGTTCGTCAAGGGCGGCAAGACCGGTTTGTTCGGCGGCGCGGGGGTGGGCAAGACGGTGCTGATCATGGAATTCATGCACGCCATTGTCGGCCTGCATCAGGGCGTGTCGGTGTTCGCCGGTGTCGGCGAGCGCATCCGCGAAGGCCATGAGGTATGGCACGAAATGCAGGATGCCGGCGTGATGCCGCACACGCTGATGGTGTTCGGCCAGATGGATGAATCGCCTGGCGTGCGTTTTCGCGTCGGGCTGTCGGCGCTGGCCTACGCCGAATACCTGCGCGATACGCTGGGCAAGGAAGTGCTGCTGCTGATGGATAACGTGTTCCGCTTCGTGCAGGCGGGCAGTGAAATTTCCGGTCTGCTCGGGCGCATGCCGGCCACGGTTGGCTACCAGCCGACGCTGATGAGCGAGGTGGCGGAATTGCAGGAGCGCATCATCTCCACGCGCAGCGGCGACATCACCGCGGTACAGGCGGTGTACGTGCCGGCGGACGACATGACCGACCCGGCGGTGAGCACCATCCTGTCGCATCTCGATACCATGGTAATCCTGTCGCGCAGCCAGGCGGCCAAGGGGATTTATCCGGCGGTCGACCCGCTGCTGTCGTCGAGCAAGATGATGGGCCGCAGCTTTCTCGGCGACCGCCATTACGGCATTGCCGAAGGGGTGCGCGAGCATCTGGCGCGCTACAAGGAGCTGGAGGACATCATCGCGATGCTCGGGCTGGAGGCGCTGTCGGAGAAAGATCAGCGCATCGTGCTGCGCGCACGCAAGCTGCAGCGCTATTTGACCCAGCCGTTCCACGTGGTGACGGCGCATACCGGCATCAAGGGCGTATCGGTAACGCTGGAGCAGACACTGACCGACTGCGAGGCCTTTATGCGCGGCGCCTACGACGCCATTTCCGAGGAGCAATGCTACATGCGCGGTTCGATGCAGGAAGGGGCGGTATGAGCAGGGAGCAGGGACCCGCCTCGGCGGGATGTGACCGCGGCGAATGCCGCCAGACGCCGACAACAAGCATGTCATTGACAATGGCAGTAAAGGAGGAGTCCGCATGAGGACGTTTGCCATGCATCTGCAGAGCGCGACGCAATACGAGCATATCGAGGGCGTGGCCAGTTTTGTCGGCGAGGACGCATCCGGCAGCTTTGGTATTTGCGCGCGCCATGCGCGCACGATGACTGCGCTGACCTACGGTCTGGCGCGCTACCGGCTGCAGGACGACAGTTGGCACTACCTTGCTTTTCCGCGAGGGATTCTTTACTTTGCGGATAAGGCGCTTTACATCAGCACGCGGCGTTTTCTGCACGATGCGGATTATCAGCGCATCAGCAAGGGGTTGATGGAGCAGTTGCTCAAGGAAGAGGAAGATCTGCGGGTGATCAGGGAAAGCCTGCATCGCCTGGAGCAGGAGATGTTCCGGCGTTTGTGGCAGATGGGGCGGCGTGGAGCAGGAATATGAACGACGAACAGTTGCGCAAATCGGTGGAAAAACAGGTGAAGCGCATGCAGCGCGCGGAGAAGGAACGCCCCACGCTGCTGGCGCAGTCGGTATTCATGGGCACGCTGGCTTTGCTGTTCATACTGCCGGTGATTTTCGGCGTCTATCTGGGCAACTGGCTGGACGACATGGCGCAGGGCTACTCGATCCGCTGGACGATGGGGCTGTTATTTGCCGGATTGGTGGTCGGCGTAATCAATGTCTATATGTATATCCGGGAGCATGAGTGATGGAAGCGGCAGCCGTCTGGCTTTATATCGGGCCATTTGTGATTACCTCCATCGTGGCGACCACCTGGGGCATGATGCTGGTGCTGACGCTGTTCTGCTGGCTGGCCACGCGGCATTTGACGCTCGATCCCGGCCCGTTGCAGACCATGCTGGAAGGCGTGGTGTCGGCAATCGAGGCGGCAATCGAAGCAGTGCTGCCGGCGCGCGCGCAACTGCTGCTGCCGTTCATTGGCACGCTGTGGATTTATATCGTGATTTCGAATCTGCTCGGCATCGTTCCGGGGCTGCACTCGCCAACGGGGAGTCTGTCGGTAACCGCCGGCCTCGCGCTGCTGGTGTTTCTTTCGGTGCATTGGTTCGGCGTACGCAGCGAAGGGTTGCGGGGCTATTTGCGGCATTATCTCAGCCCCAGTCCGATCCTGCTGCCATTCCATCTGATCAGCGAAGTGACGCGCACCATAGCACTGGCCGTGCGCCTGTTCGGCAATATCATGAGTCTGGAAATGGCGGCGTTGCTGATCCTGCTGGTGGCCGGGCTGCTGGCGCCGGTGCCGCTGCTGATGCTGCACATCATCGAGGCGATGGTGCAGGCATATATTTTCGGCATGCTGGCGCTGATCTATGTGGCGGGCGCCATGCAGTCGCAACAGAATCTTGAACGGAGCGAGGAAGGGGATGGTAATGAATGACATGACATGGTTTACGATGCTTTCCACCGTCGGGGCGGCACTGGCGATTGCGCTCGGCGTGATGTTCCCGGCGCTGGCGATGGGGCGCGCAATCAGCCAGGCGCTGGACGCGCTGGCGCGCCAGCCGGAAGCGGAAAAATCGATCACGCGCACCCTGTTCATCGGCCTCGCCATGATCGAATCGCTGGCAATTTACGTGCTGGTGATTGTGCTGATCATCCTGTTCCGCAATCCGTTGCTGCAATACCTGATCAAGTAAGCGGGCTGGCCGTGGAATTCGACTGGACGACCTTCATTCTCGAAATAATCAACTTCCTGATCCTGGTGTGGATCCTGAAGCGGTTTTTGTATCGCCCGATTCTCGATGTCATTGCCCGGCGCCGCGCGGGTGTCGAGAAAACGCTCGCCGATGCCCGGCGCATCGAGATAGAGGCGGGCGAACTCAAACAGCAGAACGAACACCGCTTGGCGCAGTGGGAAAACGAAAAGGAAGCGGCGCAGGCACGGCTGCGTGAGGAGCTGGCAGCGGAGCGCGAGCACTTGATGGCCGCGCTGGAGACATCAATCGCCGAAGAGCGGGAACGGCGGCGCGTGCTGGACGAGCGGCATCAGCACGACTTCAGGCGTGGCGTCGAGGAGCAGGGCATCGCGCAGGGTGCGGCGTTTTCCGCCAGATTGCTCGGGCGCGCGGCCACGCCGGAACTGGAAGCGCGGCTGTACACGCTGTTGCTGGAGGATTTGCGCGGCTTGCGCGCCGAGGACCGGCGCGCCGTGGCGGATGCTGCCGCGGTACCCGGATTGCAGATCAAGGTGCAGAGCGCGTTTGCGCTCGACCAAGACCGGCGGGGCGAACTTGCGCGTGCGCTGGCCGACGTGACCGGCAAGACGCTGCCGGTCGAATACCGCGAGAATCCGGAGCTGCTGGCGGGGTTCCAGGTAAGTATCGGCCCGTGGATATTGCACGCCAACCTGCGCGACGAATTGAAATTTTTCAGCGGCGCATTGCGGCATGCCGGATAAAGATCTGGCTGATTCGCCGCTCGCCGCGCAGGCAAAATGGCTGGCGCAGTATCGTTATGCGCTGCGCCTGTCGGAGCAGGGCACGGTGGCGTCGGTCGGCGACGGTATTGCCTGGATCAGCGGGTTGCCCTCGGCGCGCATGGATGAAATTGTGCAACTGGAAGATGGCAGCAGCGCGCTGGTATTCCACCTGGCGCGCAACCGGATCGGGGCGATTTTGCTGCGCCAGACCGAGCGGCTGACCGCAGGCACGCTGGCCTGCCTGACCGGCAGGCGCCTGAGCATCGGGGTCAGCGACGATCTGCTGGGGAGGGTGATCGATCCGCTCGGTGCGCCGCTCGACGATGGCGGGCCGCTTAATTCCGGGGCGCAGCGTTTGCTCGACGTGCGTTCGCCGCCAATCATCGCGCGAGATTTTGTGACGCAGCCGCTATACACCGGCAACAAAATCGTCGATACGCTGATTCCCATCGGCAAGGGGCAGCGACAGCTGATAATCGGCGACAACGGCAGCGGCAAGAGCGCACTCGCGGTCGATACCGTGATCAATCAGCGCGGCAAGAACGTCTATTGCGTGTATGTATTGATCGGACAGAAACGCTCCGCCGTAGTGAACATCATCGAAACCTTGCGCCATTCGGGCGCGCTGGCCTATACCGTAGTGATGACGGCGGAGGCGACCGCGATGCCCGGCCTCAAGTATCTGGCGCCGTTTGCCGGTTGCACCGTGGCCGAGGCGTGGATGGCCGAAGGGCGGGACACGCTGGTGGTGTATGACGACCTGACCACTCACGCGCGCAGCTACCGCGAGCTTTCGCTGCTGCTGCGCCGCCCGCCGGGACGCGAGGCCTACCCCGGCGATATTTTTTACCTGCATGCGCGCCTGCTGGAGCGTTCCACGCGCCTGTCGTCGAAACAGGGCGGCGGCAGCATGACCGCGCTGCCGATCATCGAAACCGAACAGGGCGAGATTTCGTCCTACATCCCCACCAACCTGATCTCGATCACCGACGGGCAGGTTTATCTGGATCACGATCTGTTTGCGCGCGGTTTTTTGCCGGCAATCGATGTCACCCGCTCGGTGTCGCGCATCGGCGGCAACGCCCAGCATCCCAGCATCAAGAAGGAAGCGGGGCGGATGAAACTGGATTACCTGCAGTTTCTCGAGCTGGAGGTGTTCACCCGCTTCGGCTCGCGGCTGGAAGCCAGCATGGAAGCACGTATCCGCCGCGGCCAGGTATTGCGCGAAATGCTCAAGCAGGAGCTGCTGCAACCGCTGCCGATCGAGTTTCAAATGGCATGGCTGGTGGCTTACAACGAGGGGCTGTTCGATAACGTCGATCTCGGGAAAGTGAAACCGCGCATGGCGCTGCTGCAACAGCAGGTTGAGCATGCCAGTGTAAGCATCGAGGAGAGGCGCGACCAATGGAAAAACCTGGTGCATGCATGGTTGGGCGAGGCGGCGGCTTCAGGGGTTGCTTAGGTGAGCAAGCGGCGTGAGGTCAAAGGGCGGCTGGCAACGCTGGACGAAATCGACGGCATCATGGTCGCAATGAAAAACCTGGCTTTGCTGGAAACGCGCAGGCTTGCGGCTTTTCTCGCCACGCAGCGCCGCGCGGTCACCAGCATCGAAGTGGCGGCACAGGATTTCCTGGGCTTTTATCCGGAACCAGCGGTGCGCTCCGGCGGCATGCGGCAGCTGCTGCTGGTGGTCGGCTCCGAGCGCGGCTTTTGCGGTGATTTTAACGAAACGCTGCTGGCGCCGCTTGGCGCCGCCATGCAGCAGGAGGATACGTTGCCGGTGGTGGTGGGGCGCAGGCTGGAGGCCAAACTGCAGGACGACAAGCGCATTGCCGCTTTCGTCGAAGGACCCGGCGTGGCCGAGGAAGTGCAGGCGGCGCTGGTGCGGCTGGCCGGGGTATTGGGCGAGTTGCAGCAGCGGCGTCCGAAAGAGGCGTGGCGCATCGGTGCGCTGTACCATGACGGCGAAAGCGGTGCGGTGCGGTTGCGCCAGTTGTTGCCGCTGACAGCGTCCGAAACGGGGCCGGTTTATTTCTATCCGCCGCTGCTCAATCTGGAGCCGGCACAATTCCTGCCGCAGCTTACCGAACAGTATCTTTACGCCGCGTTGCACGAGGTGTTTTATGCTTCGCTGATGGCGGAAAACCGCCAGCGGCTGGAACACATGGAAAGCGCCATCCGTCGCCTGGAAAAGGACGAGGCCAAGCTGCGGATGCGCTACAACGCATTGCGCCAGGAAGAAATCATCGAGGAAATCGAGATCATCATGCTGAGTGCCGAGGCGTTGACGGGTAAGGATGATTGATGGAGCGCAACAAAAAAGCCCGGCACTTACGTGCCGGGCTTTTTTGCCAACTCAGGGACCGATTAAGGAGCCTGGATGTTGGAAGCTTGCTTGCCTTTAGGACCCTGAACTACGTCGAAGGTGACCTTTTGGCCTTCTTTGAGTGACTTGAAACCACTCATGTTGATTGCGGAAAAGTGCGCGAACAGATCTTCGCTGCCATCATCGGGAGTGATAAAACCAAAACCCTTTGCGTCGTTGAACCACTTTACGGTACCAGTTGCCATGTGTTTGCTTCCTTACTAAAAAAAACCGGGATTGTCCCCGTTAAACTGTTTGAAACTAAGACCGCACACGGCGAAACCGGTACTGCAGATACTTTGAATCAAACACCTGCGCGCTTTTTACTCTCGTTTGGCTGGGATCGTCAAGGGTTTTTTTGAATATTTTGCGATTAGGGTTGAAAAACCACCGCTAATCGTCAAGCATGTCGGCTGTAAAAGGTGACAGAATACGCATTGAGAACTATGCCAATCAAACGCCAAGACAGTTCGGTGCTCGCGCCGGAACGCGCAAAAACGAAGCCGCCGCGCATGTACAAGGTAATTTTGTTCAATGACGATTACACGACAATGGATTTTGTGATCGAGGTATTGGAGCGTTTTTTTGCGATGAGTCGTGAACGCGCGATGCAAATCATGCTCAAAGTGCATAACGAAGGTTCGGCGGTGTGCGGGGTGTATTCACTGGATGTGGCCGAGACCAAGGTTACCCAGGTGTCGGAATTTGCAAAACAGCACGGGCATCCGCTACGATGCAACATGGAGGAAAACTGAAATGATTGCGCAAGAATTGGAAGTCAGTTTGCACTTGGCGTTTGTCGAAGCACGGCAAAAACGCCACGAGTTCATTACGGTCGAGCATTTGCTGCTTGCCATGCTGGATAATGCCTCCGCTGCGCAGGTGCTGCGTGCCAATAACGTGGATATTGATGAGCTGCGCGGGGTCGTGGCAAATTTTGTTGACCGGCATACGCCAATTGTCGCGGGGCACGGGGATGTGGACACGCAGCCTACGGTCGGTTTCCAGCGTGTCATCCAGCGCGCGATTCTGCATGTGCAATCCACCAATAAAAAGGAAGTTTCCGGGGCCAACATTCTTGCCGCGCTGTTCGGCGAGAAAGACTCCCACGCGGTGCATTTTCTTACGGAGCGCGGTCTCAGCCGCCTCGATGTGGTGAATTACATCGTGCATGGCATCGCCAGAAACGAGGCTGGCAGCGCTTCACCGGCGCAAAGTGACAATGAAACCGAACAGCCTGTCGGTGATGATGGCGTGCTGAAGAGCTACACACTGGATCTCAATGCACAGGCCTTGGCCGGCAAGATTGATCCATTGATCGGACGCGACCTTGAACTGGAGCGCGTGATCCAGACGCTGTGCCGCCGCCGCAAGAACAACCCGCTGCTGGTGGGCGAGGCCGGTGTCGGCAAGACGGCGATCGCCGAAGGCCTGGCGCGGCGCATCGTGGAGGAGGACGTGCCGGAAATCCTCAAGGGCGCGCGCGTTTTCTCGCTGGACATGGGCGCGCTGCTGGCGGGCACCAAATACCGCGGCGACTTCGAACAGCGCCTCAAGGCGGTGCTGAAGGAATTGGGCGATACGCCCAACGCGATCATGTTTATCGACGAAATCCATACCCTGATCGGCGCGGGCGCGGCTTCCGGCGGGACGATGGATGCCTCCAACCTGCTCAAACCCGCATTGTCGAACGGACAATTGAAATGCATCGGCGCGACCACCTATCAGGAATATCGCGGCGTATTCGAAAAAGACCACGCGCTGTCGCGCCGCTTCCAGAAGATCGATGTGCCGGAGCCGTCGGTGGAACAGACCATCGCGATTCTGCGCGGCCTGCGCTCGCGCTTCGAGGAACACCACAGCGTCAAATACAGCGCGGCGGCACTGACCAGCGCAGCGGAGCTTTCCGCACGTTTCATCAACGACCGCCACCTGCCGGACAAGGCCATCGACGTGCTGGACGAGGCGGGCGCCGCACAACGCATCCTGCCGAAATCGAAGCAGAAGAAGACCATCGGCAAGCACGAGATCGAGGAAATCATTGCCAAGATCGCGCGCATTCCGGCGCGCACCGTATCGCACGACGACCGCAACGCGCTGAAAAACCTCGACCGCGACCTGAAGGCTACCGTGTTCGGCCAGAACAAGGCGATCGACGCGCTCGCCACAGCGATCAAGATGTCGCGCAGCGGCCTCGGCAACCCGCAGAAACCGATCGGCAGCTTCCTGTTCTCCGGCCCGACCGGGGTCGGCAAGACCGAAGTCGCGCGCCAGCTGGCCTATGCGATGGGCATGCCGCTGCACCGCTTCGACATGTCCGAATACATGGAACGCCATGCCGTGTCGCGCCTGATCGGCGCGCCGCCCGGCTACGTCGGCTTCGACCAGGGCGGCCTGCTCACCGAGGCGATCAGCAAGCAGCCGCACTGCGTGCTGCTGCTGGACGAGATCGAGAAGGCACATCCGGACATCTTCAACATCCTGCTGCAGGTGATGGATCACGGCACGCTGACCGACAACAACGGGCGCAAGGCCGATTTCCGCAACGTGGTGATCGTGATGACCACCAACGCGGGCGCGGAAGCGTTGCACAAGACCCAGATTGGCTTCACCAAGACCGCGACGGCAGGCGACGAGATGGCCGACATCAAGCGCATGTTCACGCCGGAATTCCGCAACCGGCTCGATGCCATCATTTCCTTCGCACCGCTGGATCATGAAGTCATCCTGCGCGTAGTGGACAAATTCCTGATGCAGCTCGAGGAGCAACTGCACGAGAAGAAGGTGGAAGTCGTATTCACCGACGCGCTCAAGGATCATCTGGCGAAGGAAGGCTTCGATCCGCTGATGGGCGCCCGCCCGATGGCGCGCCTGATCCAGGACACCATCCGCTCTGCGCTGGCTGATGAACTGCTGTTCGGCAGGCTGGCGAACGGCGGCAAGGTCACCGTGGACGTGAAGGACGGCAAGGTGGGACTGGAGTTTGCGGAAGAGGCGGTTCCTGCCTGATCCAAGCTACAGGGGGCGCTTCGCCCCCTCCCCGACTGGCCCCCTGCATTTCGGTTCCCTCGCTGCCGCGGTCGGCAGCTATCTCGACGCAAGACATCACAACGGCACCTGGCTGGTGCGCATGGAAGACCTCGACACGCCGCGCTGCGTGCCGGGCGCAGCGGACGACATCCTGCGCACCCTCGAAGCGTTCGGCCTGCACTGGGACGGCGAGATCATCTTCCAGAGCCGGCGCAGCGCCGCCTACGAAGCAACCCTGCATGAATTGCAGGCCATCGGCGCGGCCTATCCCTGCTGCTGCACGCGCAAAGAGATCGCCGATTCGGCACTGCACGGCATCGACGGCCCGGTCTACCCGGGCACCTGCCGCAACGGCATCCCGGCAGGGCGCGAGGGCAGGGCATGGCGGGTGCGCACCGACCTTTTTCCCTCGCCCCTTGGGGGAGAGGGGGCAGGGGAGAGGGGGCGCATCCAATTCGACGATGCCCTGCAAGGCCATCTCGCGCAATATCTCGAAAGCGAGATCGGCGACTTCGTCGTGAAACGCGCCGACGGCCTGTTCGCCTACCAGCTCGCGGTGGTGGTGGACGATACGTTCCAGGGCATCACGCATGTGGTGCGCGGAGCCGACCTGCTGCATTCCACGCCGCGCCAGATTTACCTGCAATGCCTGCTGGGGTTTGCTACCCCATCCTATATGCACCTGCCCATCGCGGTGAACTCGCAAGGAGAAAAGCTCAGCAAGCAAACGCTCGCACCCGCGATTGCGACAGATGATGTGGTTGTGACGCTGATTGCCGTGCTGGAATTCCTGCGCCAGCAACCGCCCGCCGAATTGCGGCAGGGGAGGGTGGAGGAGGTACTGGAGTGGGCGGTGGGGAATTGGCAGCAGGAGCGGATGAAAGGATGCAGGCAGTTGCCTGCACCAACATAATTTGACCGTTCGCCCTGAGCCTGTCGAAGGGCATAGTGCGGCTAACATCAAAATCAACACCGCCGGGGGTAGCCCGGCAGCTAGTCACTTTCTTTTGCTTCGCCAAAAAGAAAGTAACCCAAGAAAAGGCGACCCCGGTTTGCCGCCCCTGCGGGGTGCCCTCGATAGTTTGCAAACAAGCGGGGCTGCGGAACTCGCGCTACGCGCTCAGACAGTCCTCGCCTAAACCTCCGCTTGTTTGCAAACTATCGAGGCGGCGCTCAGGGGAAGAAAAGCAAAAGCGGTCAATCCCCGTTGGACTATTGTCCATCGGGGATTGAATTGTTGCGTGGGCACTATATACCCACGCCAAACAACAAAATTTCCACTCAATAGTTGGCGGGCAATCGCCCGCCAACTATTGACCGTTTTGGTTTGTTATCCCCTGTGCGCCGCCGAGCAACGCAGGGAACCGCGCAGCGGCGGCAAACCGGGGTCGCTTTTTTTTGGTTACTTTTTCTTTGGCGAAGCAAGAAAAAGTGACTAGTTGCCGGGCTACCCCCGGCGAATTTTCATCCGCGCGAGCGCCATGCTAGGATGCTCGCAAACCGCAAGTCTATGCAATCTTTCAAGGGTTATCACGTAGGAGGAAGTATGCCCATTGATTTCTTTATAAAGAGTGACATAGAGGGAGCGATTCGTAGAATCGAGAATCTCCTTACATGCGGGATATTCCAACCACAACATTCTCAGGATATCCTCTTTCGCGCCGCATTCATTGAGTTGCTCATCGCACTACGTGACCTCATGTACAAAGCACAAAAATACTCTTCACGAATAGAGTTTGACGATGATGTAAAGAAAACTGAAGAAATAAAGGACGTATCTGATTTAATCAAGTACGTAAGGGATGCACTCTGCCATCCAGACTCCGAGAATCATTACATTGAAGCGGGAAACATCAAAGCGACCTTCAACGTCGCCTTTGGTAAGGTCAATTTATTCAAAATAGGTGACTTCGAACAATCTTCTCAATATCAGGATGACATTTGTTTCTTCTTCGGTTCACAACGCATCTATCTAAAACGTCATATTATGAGAGCATTTGAGGAAGCGAAGAGTAAACTGCTTCCGCTTTTTAATTAATTTACTTTGAGAGAAACATAGGTAAGCTGCAACCCAAACGCTAACCCACCACCCTCCTCACCACTCCCGCAATCCCCTCCGCACACCGCTTAACCAGCTCCTCATCCTCACCCTCCACCATCACCCGCAACAACGGCTCGGTGCCTGACGGACGCAGCAGCACGCGCCCCTTGCCGTCGAGTTCGCGCTCGGCTGATGCGACCGCTGCCTTGACCGCCTGCTGTTCCAGCAGCGCAGCTGCCTTGCCGGTCACCTTGACGTTGATGAGCACCTGGGGATACATCGCGAGGTCCTGCGCGGCCTGCGCCAGCGTCTGGCCGGTGGCGCGCAGCGCATGCAGCACCTGCAGCGCGGAGACGATGCCGTCGCCGGTGCTGTGCTTGTCGAGGCAGATGATGTGGCCGGAGTTCTCGCCGCCGAGCTGCCAGCCCTTTTCGAGTAGCAGTTCCATCACGTAACGGTCGCCGACTTTGGCGCGCAGAAAGGGAATGCCGAGCTTCTGCATGGCATGCTCGAAGGCGAGGTTGGTCATCAGCGTGCCGATCACGCCGCCCTTCATTGCGCCCTGTGCCTGGCGGTGTTTCGCGATGATATACAGCAACTGGTCGCCGTCATACAGCTTGCCTGTCGCATCAACCATGATGAGCCGGTCGCCGTCGCCGTCCAGCGCGATGCCGATATCCGCCTGGTGTTTGAGCACGGTCGCTTGCAGATTGGCGGGCGCGGTCGCGCCGTAACCGTCGTTGATGTTCCTGCCGTCCGGCTGTGCGCCGATGGCGACGACTTCCGCGCCGAGTTCGTGGAATACGTGGCGCGCGATGTGGTAGGCCGCGCCGTGCGCGCTGTCCACCACGATCTTCAGGCCGCGCAGATTCATCTCGCACGGGAAGGTGCTCTTGCAGAATTCGATATAGCGCCCGGCCGCATCGTCGATGCGCCGGGCCTTGCCGAGATTCTCCGAGGCATTGGTCTGCATCGGGTGGTCCAGTTCCGCCTCAATGGCATGCTCGGTCTCGTCGGGCAGCTTGGTGCCGCTGCCGGAGAAGAACTTGATGCCGTTGTCCTCGAATGGGTTGTGCGAGGCGGAGATCACGATGCCGGCCTGCAGGCGCAGCGCGCGCGTGAGGTAGGCGACTGCCGGGGTCGGCACCGGGCCGGCGAGATACACGTCGATGCCCGCCGCGATCAAACCCGCTTCAAGCGCCGATTCCAGCATGTAGCCGGAGATGCGCGTGTCCTTGCCGATCAGCACGCCGGGGCGCTCACCGTGCATGCCGTTGGCGCTTGCGAGCACCTTGCCCGCCGCATAACCCAGATGCATCACGAACTGTGGCGTGATGGGATGTTCGCCTACGCGTCCGCGTACTCCGTCAGTGCCGAAATATTTTCTGCTCATTATTCACTCTCGTTTATGGCATTCCAAATCTTCAGCGCATCCACCGTCTCGCGCACGTCATG
>Ga0209212_1005653_pt1 | contig 14769 bp, 15 predicted proteins | sample RifGroC2_FD_183996 | JGI IMG/M metagenome (GOLD analysis project Ga0209212, IMG submission 183996) | Groundwater microbial communities from Rifle, Colorado, USA - Groundwater C2 (SPAdes) (version 2) | ecosystem: Environmental > Aquatic > Deep subsurface > Groundwater | place: Rifle, Colorado... | reverse complement strand
CCAAGCCTCGGCTACCGCTGGGACGATCTTCCACCGAAGCCACCTTCCTCTGCGGACGTGGTTCCGTGCGATGTGGTGGCTGACCAATCAGAAGCACGGGGTCAGCGCCCTCGGGCTGCAGGGCTTGCTGGGTCTCGGCAGCTACAAGACGGCTTGGGCCATGCTGCAGAAGCTGAGGCGCGCCATGGTGCGACCCGGACGGGACCGGCTTGGCGGGGAGGTTGAGGTGGACGAAACCTACGTTGGCGGTGTCGAGCCGGGCAGAGCGGGCCGAGAGCGCGGAAAGAAGGCGTTGGTGGCGATTGCGGCCCAAGTCGATGGCAAGGCCATCGGCCGCATCCGCTTGCGTCGGATTCCGGATGCCTCGTTCAACAGCCTGCACTCGTTCGTGAAGGACTGCATCGAGAGGGGATCTGTCGTGACCACGGACGGATGGGAAGCCTACGAGGGCTTGAAGCGTCACGGGTACACCCACAAGCCCCGTGTGATCAGCGGGAGCGGGAAGACGGCCTCGACGCTCCTCCCCAGGGTGCACCGGGTGGCGGCGCTCCTGAAGCGGTGGTTGCTGGGAACCCATCAGGGCGCGGTGTCGCCCGTTCACTTGGACTACTACCTGGACGAGTTCACGTTCCGGTTCAACCGGCGGACGTCGAAGCATCGCGGGAAGCTTTTTCACAGGCTGGTGGAGCAGGCCGCCGCCGTGCCGCCCGCGCCGTTTGCCCGGCTTGTGGCGGCTCGGAACCACAACAGGCAGCGGTCAGTTGAGTCAAGTGAATAGCCCTCTCTGGTGATACGTGAGCACCCAGCTGAGCAGCTTCCCGCCGACGGCGATGAGCATGATGAACGCCGTCGTCTGCACGGTGTGCTGGAGCCCCTGCCACAGACGCTCCACCGTGACCTTCCGCCGGGCCATGGCCACGCCGAGGCTCGCGAGGGCCCCGATTCCCGCCGCCTCCGTCGCCGTCGCCACGCCGAGATAGATCGACCCCAGGACCGCGAGCACCAGGAGCAGCGGCACGCCGGCCTTGCGAAGCACCCCGAGCCGCTCCGCCCACGACACCGCCGGCTCGCGCGGCGCCGCCTGCGGCGTCCACCACACCCAGCCCCACACCACCAGCCCGAAGGCCCCGGCCAGGATCAACCCGGGAATGAATCCAGCCATCAGCATCTTCCCCACCGACACCTCGGTCACGGACGCGTAGAGGACCATGAGGATGCTCGGGGGAATGAGATGGTCGAGGCCGCCGGCCGAGGCCACCGCGCCCACGGCCAGGCGCTTGTCGTACCCGCGCTCGAGCAACTTCGGAAGCGCGAGAATCCCGAACGTGGAGACCGCCGCCAGGCTGGACCCGCTCAGGGCGCCGAAGATCGCGCCCGCGCCGATCGTCACGACCGCGAGTCCGCCTCGAATGCCTTGAAGCCACTTGGAGGCGATATCGAAGATGTCGTCAGCGGTGCCTCCCACGAACAGGAACTCGCCCATGAGGATGAAGAGCGGCACCGCGATGAGCGGATAGTTCGTCCAGAACTCGAAGAATTCCGTTCCGAGGACCGCGAGGGTTCGATCAAGGCCCAGCTCGCCCAGAAGGAAGAGGGCGCTCGTCAAGCCCAGGCTCACCGCCACCGGCACGCCCAGCACGATCAACACCGCGACGAGGCACGCTAGGAGGCCGGCGAAGGCATACCAGTCCATTCGCGCCCTTTCCCCGAGTCGGGACGCTGCATCTCACGGACACGCTCACCGTGGATGTGCGCCATTCGACGGCCGCGTCTGGCGCGCATCCCCACGAAGAGCCTTCCCCGCTTGCACGAGCGCCTGAAGGCTCAGCGCAAGGAACCCGATCGGAATCACTGCCTGGACCAGAACCAGGGGGATCTCGGCCTCGTCGGAGCGCAATCCCTGGGCAAATGCGATCGACGCGAGCCGCCACCCAGCCCAGCACGAGAGCACCCCATAGGCGACGAAGAGCGTGACCGACAGCAGGTGGAGGCCTTTTCGCGCGCGCGCGGAGAGCACGCCGGTGAAGACCTCGGTCGCCACATGCGCGCCGTGCCGGAGCGCGTAGGCGAGGCCCAGGGCGACCACGGGCAGGAAGCTGAAGCGGGCGAACTCATTCGCCCACGCCACCGGGGACCGAAGGGCGTAGCGCATGACCACCCCGTAGCACACGACCAGCATCATCCCGAGCAGCGCGACACCGGCAATCCGCGCCAGGACCTCGCTCAGCCGCTCGATCGTCGCGGGCACCGTGCGGAGCCCTCCCATCCGCTCGCCCCCGGAGGACGCCCGCGTCACTTGAGCGTCTCGCGGATCTTCTCGAAGCGCGTCCAGTCCGCCCCCCACGTCTTTGCCATCTCGTCATAGAACGGCTTCAGGGCCGCCTTCCACCGCGCAAGTTCCTCGGCGGGGACCTCGTAGACCTCCACCTTGGGTTTCATGCTCTTGAGCTGGTTGATCACCTCGGTGGTGTCCTGCCTGATCCTCCGGTAGTACTGCTTGTCGGCCTCCACGAACGTCTCCCAGACCAGGGTCCGCATGTCTTGAGGCAGGCCGTTGAAGAACTTGAGATTCATGATCACCGGGAGGGAGCCCGTGTAGAGGTTGGCGATCTGGATATGCGGGGCCACCTCGAAATACTTCTCGCTGAAGATGCTGGAGATCGCCAGCGTCCCGCCGTCCACGGTCCCGCGCTGGATGGCGTTGAAGAGCTCCGAGGTGGGGATGAAGATGGGCTCCGCGCCCAGCAGCTTGAGCGGGTCCTTGAGGCTACTGACCGTCCTCAGCATCTTGCCCTTGAAGTCTTCCAATTTCCGGATCGGCTTCGATGAGAAGACCTCCCCGTGCGGGACGTTCGGCCAGCTCATCAGCTTCAGCCCGTTCTTCTCGAAATACGGTGCCGCGAAGTCGTAAAAGCTGCCCGGCTCTCGGTAGTGCTCCCCGAACTTGTAGGCGTCCCAGTTCCAGGGGGAGTTCGCGACAGCGGCCACGACGGCCATCCGCTTGGGCTCATACGCGGCCGAGGTGAGCGCGATCTGCACCACGTTATCGATGACCGCATCGAAGGCCTTGGACAGCTTGACGAGGGACTCTGCCGGATAGTGGTCCACCTTGATGCGCCCATTGGAGCGCTTCTCGAGCATCTCCTTGACGGTCTCCAGGTGAATCCGGATCGGATAGCTCGGCCCCCCGTACGAGGCCATCTTGATCGTGATCGGCTCCGCGGACTCCGCTCGCGGGACCCACGCGAAGGCCGCCACGCCGAGGCTGACCGCCACGGCCATTCCAGCCCGGTACACCGCCTTGACGCGTCCCCTCTTCATCGCGTGCCCTCCCCGCTCACTGGGTTCGTGTCTCGCTGGTGACAGCAGCCATGCAGGGCCTCGATGGCGTCCCCGTCACTGCGCGCGTGGAGCGGCTTGCCCGCCAGCCCCCGATGCGGTTCCGTAGAGCGCCCTGATCCTGACGCGATCGAGCTTGCCACTTCCCATCTTCGGCAAGGCGTCGGTGAACTCGAGGATGCGCGGCAGCTTGAAATGACTCAATCTCGTCTTCAGATACTCGAAGATCTCCTCCTGGCCGACGGCCGCTCCTTCCCTGAGCGCGAGGACCGCCTTGATGGCCTGGCCCCAACGCTCATCCGGGATCCCCATGATGGCCACGTCCGCGACCCCCGGATAACCGAGGATCACCTCCTCGACCTCGGCCGGATACACGTTCTCGCCGCCGGTGATGATCAGGTCGTCCTTCCGGCCGAGAAAGTAAATGAAGCCTTCTCGATCGCGGAAGGCTCGATCGCCGGTCCTGAACCATCCGTCCCCGAAGGCCTTCTCGCTCTCCTCCGGCCGCTTCCAGTAGGCATCGACCACCGACGGACCCCGGTGCAGCAGCTCACCTTCGACGCCGTGTCCAACATCCTCGCCCGCCTCGTCCACGATACGGACGTCCACCATCGTCAACGGCTTCCCGACGCAGTTCGCGGGCTTCATGGCGGCATGCTGCGGCCGCAGCACGGTGGTCCCATCCGACGTCTCGGTCAGGCCATAGGCATTCAGGACCGGAATGCCGATCCCGGCAAACGCCCGGGTGATCTTCTCCGGGACGGGCTCGCCGCCGGCCCCGATGAAGCGCAGACTCCCGAGGTCGTATTCCGCCCAGTTCGGGACGGCCAGCATCATCTTGAGCATCGTCGGCAGGAGAAACACATTCGTGATCTTCTCCTGGGCCAAGAGATGCAGCGTGGCCTCGGGCTCGAACCGCCTCTGCAGGAGCACCTTCCCCCCCACGATGAGATGAGGCAGGGTCCACAGCATGTGGCCCCCGATGTGAAAGAGGGGGATGACGGTCAGACCATAGTCGTCCCTGCTGATGCCGACGTCGATGATCCAGTTGATGGCATTGAAGAAGAGGTGCGTGTGTCTGAGCGGTACCCCTTTGGGCCGGCCCGTGGAGCCCGCCGTGTACAGCAGGAGCAAGGGGTCCTCCGAGTCCCCCTCGATCTCCCCTCCGTCGCCCGGGTATCGGGCGACCCGCTCCTCCATGTCCTCGGCCCAGCCGTGGTCCGCCTCGCCGAAGCGCAGGACCGTCCTGGGTCGCCCGTCGCCGTGGACGAGATCTCGAGCCAGGTCGCCGAACATCGAGTCGAAGACGAAGACCTTCGGGTCGGCATCCGCGAGGATCTTCGCCGCGTCCGCCGGGGAGAGCCGGTAGTTGATGGGGCTCACCGATGCCCCCAGCCGGGCCGCCGCGAAGAACAGCTGGAGGTACTCGACCGTGTTGCCCGTGAGGCAGCAGAGGCGGTCGCCCCGGTGGAGCCCTGCGGCCTTCAGCGCATGGGCGAGCGCGCACACGCGGCGGCACAGGTCCTCGTAGGTGTATCGTCTGTCCCTGTGCGCCTCGACCACGGCGATGGCCTGCGGGGACACCTCCCGCCGCTTCTCCAGGAGGTAGGCGAGGTTCTGGTGCAGCATTCCTCGGTGTCCGGGTCCGGTCAGGCCACGTCGAAGAACGGCACGTGCTGCTCCGCGTCGACATGTGCGACGACCATCGGGGTGCCGACCTGGATACGCTCCGGGTCCCCACGGAACACCCCGAAGGCCTGGCATCCGGTGTCCAGCTTGACGAGCACGCTGACGTAGCGCCCCAGGCCCTTCAGGTTCTCCGGGGGAAACAGAACCGGCACGAAGTCCACCACGTGGCCTCCGGTCAGAGGCTCCGGGGACATTCCCCCGCCGCTCCCGCAGCGCGGGCACACGGCCTTGGCGACTGCGCTCGTGTAGTCGCAACTCCGACACCGAAAGCTGCAGGGGAACGGTTGTTCCGACGTCTGTGCCATGCCGGGCTCACTCCTTCCGCAGTATGGTCACCGTCACCGCGGTGCCGGTGCCGCCCACGTTGACGGTCAGCCCCACCTCGGGGTTCCGGGCCCGCTTCCCCTCGAAGTCCCCGCGTAGCTGCCTCGCGATCTCGCAGAGCTGATACGCGCCGGTGGCCCCGACGGGATGCCCCCGCGCCTTGAGGCCGCCCGACAGGTTGACGGGGACATCTCCATCGAAGTACGTGCGCCGCTCCTCCGCGGCGTGGATCCCCTCGCCCTCCTTGAAGAACCCCGCGCTTTCCAGGCACACGACCTCGTGGATGTTCACGCAATCGTGCACCTCGGTGACGCCGACATCCGCCGGGCCCAGGCCCGCCTGGCGGAACGCGTCGGCGGCGGCCTTGGCGATGGCTGGGTTGACCGACAGATCCGCCTGGTCGGCGATCGAGAAGCCGCCGGAGGCCTGGCCCGAGCCGGCGATCCAGACGGGCTTCGCGCAGTTCCTGGCGATGTCCTCGGAAGCGAGGACGAGCGCAGCCGCTCCGTCGGAGAACGGGCTGCAGTCCATGACCCGTATCGGCGGCGCCACCAGCGAGCTGCTCATGATGTCCTCCAGCGTCACCGCCCGCTGAAGGTGGGCCTTCCCGTTCACGGCGCCGTGACAGTGGTTCTTCACGGAGATGTGCGCGAGCAACTCCTGAAGTCTCCTCTCGGCGAGATGATGCTTTCGGGCATAGGCCCTGGCCACATACGCCCAGTAGGCGGCGAAGGTCAGCCCGGCGTTCCGCTCGGTCAGGTCCATGGAGGTGGCCATGGCCTGCTGGACGACACTGCCGGGCACCGCACGGAGGCGTTCCGTCCCACCCACGAGCACGACGTCGTACACGCCACTGAGGATGTTCAGGTACCCCTGTCGGAACGCGATGCTGCCGCTGGCGCAGGCGGCCTCGTACCGGGCGCAGGGGATGAGGCTCTCGACCCCCATCGCCGACAGCGCCTTGGGAGCCATGTTCGTCTGCGCCTCGGTGAAGTCGCTGTAGACATTGCCCAGGTGCAGGGCCTCGATGCGCGAGAGCGGAAGGCCCGCCTCTCCGACTGCCTCCTTGGCCGCCGTCGCGAAGAGGTCCCAGGAGGGCATGGCGCTGGTGCCCGACGGCGTCATGCCCGTGCCGACTATGGCGACCCTCTTAGTCATGAACAGGCCTCCTCCTCACCCCCCCTTATCCGTCAGCGATCCGCCCGGCGGAACTTCGAAAAGTCAGCGGGCCGCTTCTCGAGAAACGCGCGCGCGCCCTCCTGCTGCTCCTCCTCCCAGAACTCGCGATTGGTCAGGTATCGCCTGAGCTGGTCTCCCTGCCCGGACAGGTAGCTGAACTCCTCCACGAACGACGCCTTGAGGATCCTCAGGCACGTCGGTGAAAGCGCCAGGAGCTCCTGGCACCACTTGTCCACCTCTTCGTCCAGCTTCTCCATCGGCACCACGGCGTTCACCAGCCCCATCTCCAGCGCCTGCCTGGCGCTGTAGCGGCGGGAGAGCATCCACATCTCCCGCGCTCGCTTGGCGCCGATCACTCGCGTGAGGTAGCTCACGATCGCGCCGCACGCCGGACTGCCGACCCTGGGCCCGTTCTGGCCGAAGATGGCGTGCTCGGCCGCGATCGTGAAATCGCAGAAGTAGGCCAGGTGGTTGGCCCCGCCGATGCAGTAGCCGTTGACCCGGGCGATGACGGGCTTCGGGCACTGAGACACCGTCTGGTGCATCAGGTACGGCTCGAGGATCTGCCGCTCGAGCCCCCCCTCCTTCTCCCAGTTCACGTCGCCCCCGGCGGAGAACGCCTTCTCGCCGGTCCCGGTGAGGACGACCACCCCCACCTCGCCGTCCCCGCCGGCGGCCTCGAAGGCCAGCGTCAGCTCCTTCAGCGTGTCGCCCGTGAACGCGTTGTACTGCTTGGGACGGTTGATCGTGATGCGCGCCACGTGGTCCTTCTTCTCGTAGAAGATGTCCTTGTACGTCGCCACCGCTGGTCCCTCCTGGGTCCTGCCGGCCTCGCCGCCCCGGGGGCGGGATGGGCGAGGGCTGTCGGGGAACATCGTGTCATGCAAACTGCCCGATGATTTCCTCTCCGAAGATCCTGAGCGCCGACATGATCTTCTCGTGGGGCGGCCCGTCCGCGTGGGCCTGCCGGAGCCGAAGCACGAGGCACTCTGCGCCGGTCTCCTCCTGCCAGCGCTTGATCTGCGCGACGCAATCCGCCGCTGACCCGAGAAGGACGCGGTCCTCGGCCATCCGGTCGAAGGTCACGTCTGACTCGGCGACGACGCCCTGCAAGGCCGGGTCCAGCTCATCCACGAAGGCCTTGTTCCTCCAGTAGTAGCGGAACATGTGAAGCATGTTGCCCGCTGCCTCCTCGTAGGCCTCCTGGCGAGTCCTGGCCACCCAGGCGTCCCGCATGAGGACAGTACACGGGCGCCTCTGCTGGCCTTCGGCAAGCCTCCGGTACGCCGCCTGCTGGGGCTTGAGGACGGCCAGGTGCTGCAGCGGATCCGTCACCCAGGCGTCTCCCCATCGAGCCGCGCGCTCGAGGGCCTTCTGGCTCGAGCCGCCAACCCAGATGGGTGGGTGGGGCTTCTGCACCGGCCGAGGGCGCTGGCTGACATCCTGGAGCGTGAAGTGTCGTCCCCGAAAGCTGAACGCCTCCTCGGTCCAGCAGGCGCGGATGATCTGCAAGCCCTCGTCCAGCAGCGACCCGCGCTGCGTCGGCGGGACGCCGAAGGGCGTGAAGTCCCGCGGCTGATATCCCGCCCCGACTCCCAGGATGCAGCGGCCGTTCGAGATGACGTCCAGCGTGGCGGCGTCCTCCGCCACCTTGAAGGGGTGCTGCAGAGGAAGCAGCAGCACGCCCGTCCCGAGCCGGAGCCTCTCGGTCCTTGCCGCGATGGCGGCCAGCAGCAAAAAGGGCGACGGCAGGAATCCGTCCGGATCCTGATGATGCTCGCCCACCAGGCAGAAATCGAAGCCGCACTGCTCCGCGAGCTCGGCCTCCCGGCGCGTCTCCTCCACTCGTCGAACCAGCGCCTTGCCGGCGGGAGGGTCCGCCACCGCCATGTAGATCCCGAATCGAAGCCGTTCAGGCATGTGCTCGTGCTCCTCCACAGGAGGCCTGGTGAGGGTCGCGCCCGGTCGCACCGGGACGGATGCGCCGCACCTGCCCCTGCCATTGCGATCTCAGAACAGATCCCACAGATCCTGGCGCGAGAGGAGCTCGGCCGAGGGCGCCTCCAGGACCACCTTCCCGAGCTTCATGACGAACACGCGCTCGGAGACCCGGAGGACCTGTCGCACGTTCTGCTCGACGATCAAGACCGAGGTATTGAAGGTGTCCCGGATCCTGACCACCGACTCCATCACCTGCTGAACGAGGAAGGGAGCCAGGCCGATGGACGGCTCATCGAGCAACAGGAGCCTCGGCTTCTGCATCAAGGCCATCCCGATCGCGAGCATCTGCTGCTGCCCTCCGCTGAGCGCCCCCGCCAGCTCCCGGCGCTTCTCGGCCAACGCAGGGAACAGCTCGAACACCGCTGCCATCCGCCGGCGGATCTCGTCAGCCGGCGCCTTGAGAACGAAGGCTGCGACCTCCAGGTTTTCGCCGACCGGCAGGTCCGAAAACACGAATCGTCCCTGCGGCACCAGGCTGATCCCCGTCTGGACGTTCTGGTTCACGCTGCGGTGCTCGATGGAGTGCCCGTCGAAAGAGATGTGCCCCCCACCGGTCGGCAGCAGGCCGTGGACGGCCTTGAGCGTCGTGGATTTTCCAGCCCCATTGTGCCCGATCAATGCCACGATCTCCCCGACGTTCACGCCGAGGTTGACCCCGGAGAGCACCTGTTTCTTGCCGTAGCTGGCCCGGACGTCCGTCAACTCCAGGAGCACCCGCGCTCCCTCAGGCGCCAAAGTAGATCTCCGCCAGCGATCGATCCGCCAGGACGGCCTCCGGCTCGCCGCTCGCCAGGGCCTTCCCCTGATCCATGAAGACCACCCAGTCCGACACCGCGCGCACCACGTCGAGGTTGTGCTCGATGACGCAGATCGTCTTCCCCTGGCCGACGAGCCCCTTGATCATCTGGATCATGTCGCTCAAGGACCCGCGATCCAGCCCGGAGGTCGGCTCGTCGAGGAGCAGCAGGTCCGCCTCGGTGGCGAGAAGCCGGGCGATGGCCAGGAGCTTCTGCTCCCCGTACGCGAGGTCCTCGGCCCTCCGGTCCGCCTGCTCCTGCAAACCCACGTACGCGAGATGCTCCATGGCGCGCTGGTGGCACTCGCGGTCCCGCCGACGCACCCATCCGGGCCTGAAGTACACGTTCCGGAGCTTTTCGCCCGCCTGCCCGGGCTGCGCGACCAGGCAATTCTCCAGGACGGTCATCTTGGTATAGAGGCGCAGGTCCTGAAACGAGCGCGCGATCCCCCGTCCCGCGATCCGGTACGGGGGCAGCCCCGTGATGTCGGCCTCGCGGTAGAAGATGCGTCCGGACGTGACGGCGTGAAACCCGGTGATGAGGTTGAAGAGGGTCGTCTTGCCGGCGCCGTTGGGCCCGATCAGCCCGGCGATCCGCCCCTTTTCCAGCGAGACGGACAGCCCACTGACCGCCTGGATCCCGGCGAAGTTCTTCGACACCTCCTCCACCCTCAGGAGGCGCTCCATCAGTCCTTCCCGGCAAGCGTCAGCGTCCGCTCCGCGAGAATCCCCTGAGGGCGGAAGAACATGAACCCCGCCAGGAGCGCGGCATAGATGATCTGGCGCAGATTGGCGGCCAGCGCCTCCGGAAGCTCCACCAGCCGGAGCGCCTGGGGCAGCAGCGTCAGGACCACCGCTCCCAGGACGGACCCCGTCAGGTTTCCCGCGCCCCCCACGATCACCACGGAGAGAATCAGGATCGACTCCTCCAGCGTGAAGAAGTACGGGTTGATGTAGGTGGTGTAATGCGCGAAGAGGCTGCCCGCCGTCGCGGCGACCCCACCGGACACCATGAACACCACGACCTTGACGCCCGTGACGTTCTTTCCGAGCGCCTGCGTCACCACCTCGTCCTCGCGGATCGCCCGCAGCACCCGGCCGAACGGTGAGCTCACGATCCTGCGGACGAACAGATACGCCCCCACCGCCATCACGCAGCTGAGCAGGCCGTACGCCAGCGGCGATTCCACCGTCCACCCCAGAAATCCGGGCCGCGGGATCCGCGAGACGCCGGCCGGCCCTCCGGTGATGGACTCCCAGTTCATGAACACGTTGAAGATGATGACCTGGAACCCAAGCGAGGCGATCACCAGGTAATCCCCGGAGACCCGCAGCGCCGGAAACGCCAGGAGGCCGCTCACGGCCGCGGCGACGACCACCGCCGCCCCGAGTCCGACGAGGTACGGCCACCCCAGGCTCAGCACGACCACCATGGACACGTATGCGCCGACCCCGAAGAACGCCGCGTGCGCGATGGAGAACAGCCCGGCGTACCCGATCAGCAGGTTGTACGACACTCCCAGGATCACGTAGGTGTTCGTGAGCACCAGCAAGTGAAGGAGGAACGAGATCATCAGTTACACTTCCATCTTTCGAACCCGCTGCCCGAAGAACCCTGTCGGCTTGAAGATGATGAACAGCAGCAGCACGCTGAACGCGACGGCCGTCTGCCATTCCGTCGCGATCCGCCACACCGCGAGGTTCTCGCTGATCCCGATGATCAGGGCCCCGGGGGCGGCCCCCATGATGCTCCCCATCCCCCCCACGATCACCGCGATCGCCGCCACCAGCACCGCCGACGTCCCCCCGAACGGCTTCAGCCCGGTGAGCATGCCGACCAGCACGGCGGCCGGGACCACCAGGATCCCGCCGATCACGAAGGTCACGAGAAACGTACGATCCGGATCCGCACCGATGATCCGCGCGGCCTCGTAGTTGTTGGCCAGCGCCCGGATGATCTTCCCGTAGCGGCTATAGCGGAGAAACAGCTTGAGCAGGCCGAACAGCGCTCCGCAGGTCGCGATGGTGACGAGCTGGATGGACGTGACCCAGATCGGACCGGCCTCGAATCCCGAGAACACCACGGCACCGGCCAGGCTCCGGATCTCGTTCCCGTAGAAGATCGCCAGCAGGTTCTGGGCGAGCATCAGGATGGACAGCGAGGCGATGAGCACGACCAGTGGAGACGCCCCCCTCGCCCTGAGGGGTCGGTAGATCGCCACCTCGATCGCTCCGCTGACCACCCCGCAGATGCCCATGGCGAGCGCGATACCCGCGGCCAGCGGCCACCCCAGCGTCGTCGTCAGCGAATACACGATGTACCCCGCGAGGGTGTAGACCGCGCCGTGGGCGAAATGAAAGATCCGGGTCGTCGTGAAGATCAGCCCGAAGCCGACGGCCAGCAGCCCGTACACCGCCCCCACGACGACCCCATTGAACAGCAGCTGTAGCAGCAACGCCACGAGGACTTCCCTCCAGTCTCGTCTTGCTGGCCGTGCTCCGGGCGCCGGCGCTCAGCGGTTCGCCCGTCGCGGCGGGCGCCTAGTCCAGCGTCGCCGCATACTCGAACTTCTTCTCCTTGACGTTGACCCGCTTCAGGTACACGACCTTGTTCACGGTGCCGTCATCCTCGAACACGGTCTTGCCGCTCGCCTTCGTGTCGTAGGTCTTCTGCGTCAGCATCGCGCGCCGGATGGCCTCGCCGCTGTACCCCCAGCCCTGCTTCTTGGCGTAGCGGATCGCCTCGGGGAGGACCGTGTTGTGGAGATCCCACACGTACATGAGATACGCGGTGGCCACCGGGTCCTTCTGGTAGGTCGCCTTGTACCGGTCGATGAGGGCCTTGGGCCCGGGCTGGTCGGCGGGCGGCGCCAGCGAGGTGTAGAGCAGGCCGTCGGCGGCCTCCCCCGCCACGCTCAGCATCTCCTTGCTCTCGGCCACCGAGTAGCTGGTGAACTGCGCCTTGATCCCCATCTCCCGGAACTGCTTGACGATCCGGGGCGCCTCCTGGACGAGCGAGGGGATATGAATGATGTCGGGCTGGGCCGCGCGCATCTTCGCGGCCTGCGCCCCGAACTCGATGGCGTCGGCCTCATGGCTCTCGACGGCGACGATCTTGCCGCCCGCGGCTTCGAAGTTCTCCTGGAAGACCTTCGCGTTGAGGCGGCCGGTGTCGTTGTTGACGTACATGACCGCGCCCCGCTTCTTGCCGAGCTTCGTGGCCGCGTACCGGGCAAGATGCTTGATGTCCAGGTCCGCCAGGGGGAAGAAGCTGATCAGCAGCTTGCCGGCGCCGCGGATCGACGGGGCGTTGGCGCCGTGGTTGATGAGGAGCACCTTCTCGCGATCCGCGACCGGCGCCGTGGCCATGATGACCGTGCTCCACGCGCTCGAGACGACGGGCACCCGGTCCACCGACACGAGCTTCTGGAACGCGGCGATCCCCTGCTTCGGGTCGGCGGCGGTGTCCTCCACGATGAGCCGGATCTTGACCCCGTCGACCCCGCCGCGCGCGTTGACGTCATCCGTGGCCATGCGGGCGGTCTCGGCGAAGGCCCTGCCGAAGGGCGCGTTCGTGCCGGTGAGCGGCGTGGTGAAGCCGATCTTGTACTCCTCGGGCGTGGCCGCCGACTGGGCCCCAGCCGGGGCCGCCCACCCCGCGGCGCACAGCGCCAGCAGCCCCGCTCCGACCACGTATCCCCACTTCCGTCGAGCTTCGCGAACGCTTCTCATACCGTCCTCCTTCTCTACGAGGCTGGAGTGTGCTCCCGCAGGCTGCGCCGGAGAATCTTCCCCGTGGCAGTCTTCGGAAGCTCCCGGACCAACTCGACAACCCGGGGAACCTTGAACGCCGCGATCTTGCTTCGACAGTCCGTGGTGATCTCCTCCACGGTCGCCTCTTGACCTGCCTTGAGAACCACGTACGCCTTCACGGCTTGGCCGCGCACGGGATCGGGCACGCCGACGACGGCCGCCTCGGACACCTTCGGATGCGTATAGAGAACCTCTTCAACCTCCCGCGGGTAGACGTTGTACCCGGACGTGATGATCAGGTCGTCCTTCCGATCGACGAGCACGAAGAAGCCCTCCGCATCCCGGCTGCCCAGATCGCCGGTATGAAACCAGCCGCCCCGGTAGTCGCGGCGGGTGATTTCCGGAAGCTTCCAGAATCCCTGGGCGATCTGTGGACCGCGAACCACGATCTCTCCGACCTGGCCGGCCGGAAGCTCCCGATCCTCGTCGTCCACGATCCGCATCTGGCTGTCCATGGACGGATAGATGTCGGCCAAGGACTTCCCCAGCGTGCCGTGCTTGACCGGCCCAAACATGGGATGCACGGAGCTGACCCACCCGGTGCACCCATATGCGTCCAGGCAGCGCACCCCAGACAGGCGCTCGAATTCCCTCTGGACCTCCACCGGGATGGCCGCGCCGCCGACGACGCACACCCTCAGCCCCTTGAGGCTGTGTTTCTCGATGTCCGGATGGCGCGTCATGTACACGTACATCGTCGGCACGCCGGCGAAGAACGTGATGTGGCCCTCGGACATCCTCCTGAGCACCGTCTCGGTATCCCACAGGGCGAAAAACGTTTGCGTGCCCCCGGCATAGATCGCGAGCAGGGAGGGGATGATCAGCGCATAGGTGTGAAAGAGGGGAAGTGTAAAGAGGGTATGGTCCTCGGCCGTGACCTGCCAGGCCTCAGCCTCGAATTCGATCCCTCTCGTGAGGTTGAGGTGGGTGATCATCACCCCCTTCGGGCGCCCGGTCGTGCCCGAGGTGTAATACAGATTGGCCAGATCCTCTGGCCGGCAATCCACGGCCCTGAGCTCCGGCGACGCCTCCCGCATGAGATCCCGCCAGGAATGGGTGCCGGGGATCGGGTCGCCGCCCACCACAATGACGTGCTCGAGCAGCGGGCACTCCGTCCAGACATCCTGCACGATCTGGAGATACTGCGAACCGGCGATGAGAGCCCGTGGGGTCGCGTTGTTCAGAACATACTTCACCTCTCCGGCCCGGTACAGGATATTGACCGGGGCGACCACCGCGCCGAGCTTGAGGATGCCGAAATAGGCGATCAGGAATTCCAGGGAATTGGCGAGCAATATCGAGACCCGGTCCCCTGACCGTATCCCGAAAGCCCTGAGCGCATTCCCCAGCCGGCTGGCCGCGGCGTCCAGCTCGCCATAGGTCATGGCGTGCGTGCCTTCGGAGATCGCCGCAACCTTGCCGGGGTTGCGCTCGGCTGCCCTCTCAAGCCAGTGGGCGACGTTCATGCGGATGCCCTCGCCATCCGTCCGAGGCTACCCTGAGCCCTGGTCCGCGTCACACAGGACGGACATGGGTCCGGATATACGCCGCGATGTCCTCCAGCCGAGTGCCGACCCCGAACACCTCCGCCACCCCGGCGCGCTTCATCACGGGCACATCCTCTTCTT
>Ga0209212_1005651_pt1 | contig 14772 bp, 15 predicted proteins | sample RifGroC2_FD_183996 | JGI IMG/M metagenome (GOLD analysis project Ga0209212, IMG submission 183996) | Groundwater microbial communities from Rifle, Colorado, USA - Groundwater C2 (SPAdes) (version 2) | ecosystem: Environmental > Aquatic > Deep subsurface > Groundwater | place: Rifle, Colorado... | reverse complement strand
CTTTCTAAGGGGGGAGGTGTACAACATCTCCCCCTTACATTGTGAAAAGGGTAAGAACATGTTTTTACATAAAAATGAACGATTGACCAGATACCTCTTTACTCTACCGGCGCTTGTGTTTGTAACCGCGATGGTCATCTTTCCGGTAATCTACACTGTAGTGCTAAGTTTTACAAAATGGTCTATGGCAGGCGCTCCAAAGATCGTGTTCTTTAAGAACTATATCAACATGTTCACCGATAGCCGTTTTCTCAACGCATTTTTAAGAACTTTGATATTCAGTACCTTTGCATTGTTATTTGAATTGATTCTTGGGACTTCTATTGCACTACTGTTGAATCGTGATTTTTTTGGACGATCACTGATCAAGACATTCTTTTTGCTACCTATGGTTGCTACCCCGGTCTCGATTGGATTGGTATGGATGCTTATCTATGAACCGACCTTTGGTATAGCGAACACAGTTCTTGGACTGATAGGCTTGCAGAATCTTCCATTGTGGTTAGGCTCACCAGATACAGTATTGATGTCCTTGATTATTATTGACGTGTGGCAGTGGACACCGATGATCACACTCATTGTGCTTGCCGGATTAGCGGCATTACCCAATGAGCCGATAGAATCTGCTCACGTTGATGGTGCTAAAAGGCATCAAGTTGTGTTCAATATCATCTTACCCATGATCCTCCCCACGGTAGTCGTTGCTGGGTTACTCAGATTGATCGATGCACTGAAAACATTTGACATTATCTATGCAACTACACAAGGAGGACCAACGTTCTCCTCCGAGACGTTAAACATTCTGACATTTATCAATGCTTTCCAATATTTCGATATTGGCTATGCCTCTGCGATGCTGGTGATATTTTTCATGGTCGTTCTTTTCTTGAGCTTATGGGTAGGCAAATTGCGCAATAGTGTCCGGGTAGATTTCTAAAAGGGTAGGGATATATATGCTGAGTACGGGAACCAAACGACAAAGAATTGTGCGAGCAACTGGCTACTACATCCTTGTGTATATCATTCTGTTTGTAGTGATATTTCCGTTTTTGTGGATGGTACTCTCTTCGTTCAAGTTGCAGTCACAGATGCTGAATATAAAGTATTTGCTTCGTTTTGATGCTACTACCAGAAACTATCAGGATATATTCTCTTCCTATAGTTTCTTCAAACCGATTTACAATAGCTTTTTTATAGCGCTGGTCTCTACTGGTCTTTCATTGGTTCTAGCACTTCCTGCTTCCTACGGGATCGCACGTTTTGGCATGAGAAAGATTTCGTTAATGCTACTAGTTGTCCGCATGATTCCGTTTATCACCTTCTTGGTCCCTTGGTTTGTTATCTTTACCTTCATTGGAATCGTTGATACCTATTTGGGATTAATATTGGCTCACATGGTTGTAGCACTTCCCTTCATCGTGTGGATAATGGTGCCCTATTTTGAGTCGCTTCCACGGGAGCTTGAGGAATCTGCAGCAGTAGATGGTAGTTCTCGCTTTAACAGTTTCATAAAGATCATTCTCCCTATCAGTGGTCCTGGTATTGTAACAGCCGCAATACTCTCGTTCGTATTCTCTTGGAATAATTTCATGTTCGGTATTATTCTGAGCGGTCGTACAACCAAGACCCTACCGGTAGCGATCTATGGATTCATCTCCTACACCGATATCAACTGGGGTGGCTTAATGGCAGGATCTGTCGTCGTTACCATCCCGGTAATCATAATCTCTCTGATTCTTCAAAACTACATTATCAAGGGTCTAACGGCCGGTGCGGTGAAGGGGTAGTATATATGCAATATATCCTGAGCATCGATACTGGCTCATCATCTGCGAAGATCGTATTATACGACGAGCAAGGTCATATAGCCTCATTGGTAAGAATCCCAACAAAGGTAAACTCTATTGAGCGAAATACGGCCCACCGCGAGTACGATCCAGAGATCTGGTGGCAAGCTTCAGTAGAGGGGATCAAACAGATTTTCCAACAGACTTACATCCATCCCAGTGAGATTGTAGCGATTGGACTCACCGGACAGATTGGAACCCATATCATTTTAGATAAAGAGGGAAATTCTCTCTATCCAGCAATGAGTTGGCAGGATGGAAGAACTGAAGACGAAGCTCAAATTCTACAAGAGCAGTATCCAGATGCAGTACTTGATAAGGCACTAGGAATGCATCTTCCTCCGGGTACAGCATGGCCTATACCGCGTATGCTCTGGCTGAAGAAGCACCATCCGGAACTATTTAAAAAGCCATTTACCCTTATGCAGACAAAAGATTATGTGGGTTATCGTTTGACTGGAGTGGCAAAGACTGATGTGTTGAGTTTACGTGGACTGGTACATCCTAAGCTACGCCGTATTGATTCACTAGTGAGCGATGAGATCTTAGGAATTGCCGACATGATCGACCGTCTCCCAGCATTTGGTGACGCAAGTGAACCTATTGGCAATTTAAGCCGAGAGGCTGCTCAAGCAACGAATCTATTAGCAGGAACACCAGTGATAGCAGGATGTGGCGATTTCCACGCCTCGTTAGTTGGAACAGGAATAATCGATGGTACCTACGGTTTCAATATTACCGGAACGTCCGATCATCTCGGAAGATTATTACCAGAGACAGAGAAAGCAATTGGTGATCCACGCTTGGGTAAGTACCCTAGTGTAGTACCCGGATGGGACATCTTCTATGGAGCAACATCTTCTGGTGGTGGAGCGGTTCAATGGTTCTTGGAGCAATTTGGTGAGAGATCAACACAACAAACGATTGCCGAGTATGTTGAGAGTATGTTGCAACAAGCTCCACATTCTGCTGGGATTCTCTTTCTTCCCTACCTAAATGGAGAAAGAGCTCCTATTTGGGATGCTTTAGCAAAAGGCTCTTTCATCGGATTTGGTGCAGGGCATGGTAAAGCGCAATTCTTCCGAGCACTGTTAGAAGGTGTTGTTTTCAGTCTTTACGATTGTCTGAGCATAATTCATGAAGTCTCAGAAATTCGTTTACCGTTAAGAATATCGGGAGCAGCAGCGGGAGATCGCTGTTGGAATCAAATGAAAGCAGATATCTTCGGTGTCTCCGTAACCAGTATGCGCTGTCATGAGAGTTCCAGTTTGGGTTCTGCAATTATCTCTGCAGTCGGTGTTGGTATGTACAACTCTTTCTCAGAAGGAGTTCAAGCCATGGTGGCAGAGGATGAAACCTTTACACCCGATTCAATGGTTCACGAACGTTATGCAGAACTCTTTACTACGTTCAGGGAAGCTTACAAAGCATTGAAGCCAGTATACAGAAATTTGTCACACATAAGGAATGATCTATGGACATTACAATAGTTGGAGCTGGTAAAACAGGAAGAGGTTTTCTCGGGCGTCTATTACAAGAGAGTGGGCACAAAGTCCGTTTTATAGACTCAAACGAAAGACTCGTATTGGATTTGCAGTCAGCAGGAAAAGTAGGCATTCGGTACTTTGGTAATAGTCGAGCCACCACAGAAGTGCTTATAGACGCTGTCTACCACACATCAAATCCAGAAGGGATTGAGATGGTCGCTTCTAGTGATGTGGTCTTTGTAGCGGTTGGTGCAAGTAACTTGACGAAGGTTGCACGCTATTTAGCTGGTGTGCTTGCACAACGAGATGATTCTACGAAAAAGCCATTGGTAATTATCACGGCAGAGAATGCTATCAACCCAGCAAAAAAATTGCAAAGCGAAATTAATGGGTCTCTAGATTCTCGAGTACCTTTTTATGTTACTGAATCGGCAATATTCTGTTCAACTATCGAAGTAGAAGATTCATCTATAGACATTCAATCTGAGGCTTTTGACGTATTACCCTATGACCCAAGTCGGGTTCCTCAGAACTTTGATGAATTACCGTTTCTTCAGGTCGAAGATAATTTTTCACTGTTACTGACCAGAAAAATTTATACGTATAACTGCGCAAGTGCAACCATCGCTTACCTTGGAGCACTTAAGGGATACCGGCTCTATGGGGAAGCAGCAAACGATGAGGATGTTGCTACTTTATTAGATGTGCTCTACACCGATATAAATACTGTTCTCTGTAAGAAGTATCATATCGATCCAGCTGCCCAAGAAGCATTCGCTGAGCGATCTAAAATTAAATTTCAGAATAAAGAGATTCTTGATACGGTGGAGCGAAATGCTCGGGATGCTTCACGTAAGCTAGCTGGAGATGAGCGCTTGATAGGACCCATGCTCCTTGCAGTAGAACAAGGCTTGCTCTCGCATGCTCTTTCAATAGTGATAGCGGCAGCGATTCGCTATGCCTATACTCATCAGGAATCTCCTCTGAAACGGCTATTAGACGAAGGCGGTGTTACTCGAGTTCTCTCTGAGATATCGGGTATTACCGATCAGACAGAGATCATGAATCTTGTAGAATCGTACTACCGTCAAATTGCGGCTGAAGTTCCTCTCAAACAAGTAATCGCAACGTTATTAGAGCAGGATGGAGGCAACCTATGAAGATACTGTTATTCGGTGCAGGGAAGATTGCGCGTGGCTTTATTGGCCACCTGCTCTATAATGGCGGATTCACGTTCCAGTTCGTTGAATATTCTGTAAAAGTCGCCCAATTACTCAATGAGCAAAAGTTCTATACAGTCCGTATCTTAGGAGAACAGATTCAGGAGGATACGGTAACAGGTTTTGCCGCATGGGATTACGATTCTATGGCAGATATCCTCAATGCTATCGCGACTGATGTTCAAACAATATTTATCTCCGTTGGAGGTAAGAACCTTGGTAGTGTAGCTGAAGTACTCCAACAAGCTTTACAACAAAGAATGGATATAGGTAATACTGATTACTTGAATGTTGTGCTTTGTGAGAACTGGATCAAACCAGCTTCAATTCTTGAAGAGACGTTACTGGCAGGAACGAGTGATGAATTCAAGGCTTTTGTACACACCTATATCGGAATCTCAGAATCTGTGATTATGCGCTCAGCTATTGAACCAACCGAAGATGTACTACATAAAGATCCGTTAGCAGTGAATGTCCAAGATTTTTGGTATTTGCCCATCGATAAAACACGACTAAAGGGGCCTTTACCCGATATTCCAGGTGTTTCGCTCATTGATGATTTCAATGGATACCTCGACAGAAAGTTCTACACCTATAACGCAGCCAATGGCTCGACCTCGTATTTAGGGTATCTCAAGGGGTATCGTCACATAGCCGATGCAGCACGTGATCCTGAGATTATCAAGATTCTAGAGAAGGTATACGAAGAGACGGGAAGAGCACTTTGTGAAAAGCATGGCTTCGATTTTACCCAGCATATGGAGTTTACCCGTACCTCTTTAGCTAAGCTACAGAATACCTATATTGTTGACTACGTCGAAAGAAATGCAAGAGATCCAATTAGGAAACTTGGTCCTACCGATAGACTCGTGGGTCCGGCTAGAATGGTTATCACCTATGGGGGTAAGCCTGAGGCTTTGGCTACAGCCATAGCTGCAGCGCTCTTCTACGATGAGCCGACTGACCCAATAGCACAACAACTAAAGTCTATGCGAAAAGAGAAGGGGATTCCCTACATTCTCGAGACAGTATGTAAGCTCACAGACGCTGACATCCTCCTGAAGAACCTGATCCTGGAGAAGGTTGAACTACTGATGCAGACAGGGTGGGTCACCGAGAAAGCGTGATTAAAATTCCTTCGGAAATTGAACAGAGAGGTAATCACCTTTCAAAAATATTTATTTTCCTCGTGGCATTGAGCATGTTTTAAATACTTTCTGACAGCACCGCCATTACCAAAAAAATTCCTTGACGTTTGCACAGAACTCAATATTTTTTCATCTGGCCGTTATTGCTTCACTCAGCGGCCGTTTTTCAGTTCTCCGCTGACCGTATTTGAAAACCATATGCAGGTGCATAGTGCGTGAGAAAACGGCTATGAGTGCGTTCAAAAACGGTCACTAAGCGTTTAATAACGGCCGGCGGTTAAGCCGGCCAGATGAACATCAAACAGCTTTTTCAATAAGAAGAGTGTAGCCGTTATTCAAAAGACGTCTTCTGATACTATCTCCCATCGCAAAGTTGCCGTCGCTTTCAAGAAATGAAATCCAGGTTCTCGGATCATACTGAGAGGTGATAATCGTGGATGTGCCTATATATGTACCAGGTAGGAAATCCTCGTTGTCCACAGAAATGGGCCAAATTTTGGTGTTTTTATGGGGTTTCAGAATGTCGGCTACCAGGAAGGGAATCCTCCTACGCAATTTGCAGCATCATCCAAGGTGTAACATCTACATATAAACCAGTGGTAGGTTTTTCTTCGTTTGATGGTAGGCATCGCTCTGGTCAGGTGGCAGGGTTGCGGTGTCGAAGTCAGATTTCTCCAGGGTTTCACAAGACTGAAGACCAAGAATTATTCCCAAATATTGATTTGTATAGACCATAAATAATAATGAGTTATACTGTAGCAGCCCTTTTATAACTTATAATCATGAATTAATGGAGAATGAAAAAATGCCATCAATTGATTCCTTTGGATATGGAGCTCTTATCGCTTTTGCCGTACTACTAGCTGTCCTCATACTCCTATTACTTCGAGAAGTTGCTTGTTGGTACTGGAAAATCAATAAACGAGTAGCCCAAAATGAAGAGATTATGAATCTGTTACGGAAGATACTTCAGGAGTCAAACAACACTCATTCTAATATTCGCTAATGACTTTTACCCATTCTCATGCTAGTGAGAACTCCAGGTATTCAATTGAATCGGTTACGATGGAAAATGAGAACTTGATTATCTTAGGGAAAATGGTAGGATGGGTGCATTGTCGTCCGTACTAAATTAAAGGCATGATTATGGATTGGAAATCTTTTATCTTAGGATTAATCGAAGCTCTCAATTGGCCGTTATTTTTATTAGTCGTGATTCTATGTTTTAAGAAACCCATAGAGGGTCTAATTGTACGTATTTCAAGTCTTAAACATAAAGAAACAACTATAGAATTTAAAGAAAGACTTGAATCTGTTGGCATTGTTTCAGAGAAAATTGGCATAACAGAACAAACCGTTAAAGCTACTACTGAGACTTTTTCTCTAGACCAGCTTGCTGAGAATTCACCGCGAGCAGCAATTATTATGGCTTGGTTACTAGTTGAAGAAGCGCTATCGAAGAAGATTGAAGAAGTTGGAATTAACCCAGGCAAAAATGAGGTAAGAACATCAAGATCAAAAATAAATCTTCTTGTGAATAATGGATTACTATCAAGGGATATATTCTATTTTTATAAAGAATTATCGATGATTCGCAACGATGCGACTCACAATATCAACTTAAAAATTGACCAAAACGATGCCCAAAGATTCATTGAATTAATTAACACTCTTGTGTCATTAATTAACTCACCACAAATTATGTAATAGTGTCTGTGTCATTTGACTATTGCTTTAGAATACCTAGAATGTCAAAAAAAAGATTGACCGTTCTCAATCAGCTTCAGATATTGGAACAATTTTATTGTTAAATCTGAATAAGAGAATTGATGCTATAATAAGAAAATGGAAGATATAAAGCGAGTAAAATTTTATTCTATTTCAGATCTCTCAAAAGGATAGAATTCAATTATTACTAGAGTCATCAACATCCCCCCAGAATATCAATGACATAATCGAATTGTTTAATGTGAAAAAATTTATCGATAATGGCATATTTTGCATTGATTGGAATCAAGCTCAAATTCAAGACTACCAGAATAGAACCTCCTCCTTTAAAGCAATCATTTCAAGATGGATCACTAAAAATGAAATGAAATTGTTTGATATATCTGAGAATATTTATCACAAATATCGGACAGATTTTTGGGAAATCATTGAGGAATATAATCTTTTCAAAGATTGGAACGATTCATTTTTTATGCAATTATGCTCTAAATTTTCCCTGTTCCATTTCCTACCTTTTCGAAAAATTGTCAACCATTTCTGCTCTCCCATAATTGAACGATTAAAGACAGATAAAGAGGCTCTGGACTTCATCCTTCGAGTTTATGTATATCTTGATTCGAGACAACCCCAAATTTTATTACCCCCAAATCTAACAATGGATACAATAGAACAAATCATGATTCGTTTCCTTGAGACAGAGGATACAAATTTTCATGTTCTTCACGGAATAGTCTCATTTCCAGCTGAAAAAGGCCGTAATATTTCGAAAAAAGTAAAAAGAGCCGCAAAGAGAAAAATTCAATCAGTAAATGAAAAGATATTTAATAAAGAAAATGTTCAGATTTCTGGGTATAAATTAGAGGTTAGTTTCTCGCCTGATATAGAAGAAAAATTTGGATATCGAGTCCATCAAGAAGAATCAGAACTTCAAATATCTTATAATTCGACCTGGATTCTAAAAAATACTGATGTTCCAACTCTACTAAACAACTTCATATATTTATTCGAGTTCTCTGATCCTTGGCAAATGAGAATACCGTTATATAATAATAAGCGGAAGGTATCTTTCATTGATTTAATAAGTGGGTCAGGACTAAGGAATGGTTTCAATCCAAGTTCAGAATTCACCATTACTCTCGATTTGATAATGTTGAAAATGAAGGGCTATTACCATTTTTTGAAAGAAACTGTTGGAACTACCATTGAAACTCTTATCGACAATTTCTTCAGTGAGTTCTTACCTCGTGAATTCTCAATAGAAGGTTTTGGAATATGTATGCCTACTACCAATACAACATATCTTGAGAAATGCAAGGTGATCGCACCTGAAATTGAAAAAATGATGCGCTTATACCATTTTTATGTAAATGAAGGTACTATCGATCAAAACTTGTTTGAGTTTGATACGAACCCAATACCGATTGGTTTGATTTCTTCATTAATTAGCAATAAATATGTGTATCCCGCCGAAGATCTATTTGAAACAGCCAGTTATTATTTATGTTCAGATCAGTGCATGCTAAATTACCTTGGAGAAAAAGACAAATCTTACAATAGTTTTATAGAACTTCTTAGCCATGAAAAAGTAACAGTTGCAGATTATCACGAGATGTATCATGGAGCATTAGACTGGCTGGTATCAAGTGGTTTCATTAATATAAATCAACATAAACACATTTCAATTAATAATACTTCGTTCATCATTCTTGATTTGTATAAAAACGGTTACATAAGTTTTTGGCACATGGATATTAAATCACAATTATTGATCCAGGAATTAGATAAAAATGGTTTTGTGAAAATTGCACAAGAGCAGGTTTTATTTTCAAAAATTGAATGTGATTTCTTTAATTATGTACTTAATAATTCTTGCTTCATTGATAGCAAAGCAATTAGAAATAAATACGTGCATGGAATTATGGACAATTCTATGCCAAATTCAGTGGAACACCAAGATAATTATATGCTTTTTTTAATTCTATCAGTTATGTTAATAATTAAGATCAATGATGAGTTGTGTATAGTTTCTTCTCCACGGTATTCCAAACATTTAGGTTTGCCTGATACTGGTTGAAATATTAATAAAATAAACATCTGACATGATGTCAGTCTGGTTGACTTTCATCTTTAGTTTTTATGGACTTCTTTATAAGTTTCTTTAATCGCTCATTCGAGAGCGGACCCGGAATTCGGTCTTCCATAATCTCTCTATATTCATCAATAAACGAAGGATTCTCTGATGCGTAGCGATAAACATCTCCCTTCTTCCCTGGATATCTCTTGCTCAAATCTTTTTTAGTAGGCTTCTTAACCTCTTGATCATGTAATACTTCAACGAGACTCTGCTGAAATTCCATCTCTTGGTCTTGGAAATAGCTTAATATGGTTCTGTAATATAAACTTCGATATGAATATACCAGAGCTCTTCTTACAAGTTCTTTTGGAACCAATATTAAAGGCTCCTCCTCCGCATAAGGAAGCTTTGTAACTAACGGCTTCCAAGTATGACTTCCGATGTCCCAAATTAGACCACAGTCAACTTCCTCCCGCATTGGAATCTCATATTTATCACACATACTCTGAGTAAACTCTATCAATTTCTCTCTAATTATATCCGTGGTCATATCTGAGATTTTATCAGCTGCAATTCCCTCTATAAAAAGTGCAGTGTCTTCCAATTCAGAGATCAAACCACGTTCAACAGCTCCTCCGTGGACCAACCTTTCATTGATATTTCTCGAGTCTGTACTGTTTGATGAACGGCCTCTAGAGTGACGAGTTGATAATCCCAGATGGGTTTCATTTGGTTCGTTTTCCAATCTCTTCAGCAAAGATTCTGCCTTCTGGTAATCTTCTGCTTTTATTCTATTTATAACTTCTTGAAAAAAATCCTTAATTAGGACAACGCAATTATCTGCCCACTCTCTGTCAGACATTTTAAGTAATGCACTCGGCATTAAAAACAATGGAACATCGGTTGTTACTTCAACATCGACGAATTCCAGCGTACTTTGATCTTTCCCAAGAGTGAATAACTGAGAGACTTGCACACTTTTGCTCCTAACATTGATATTTCGACACTAGGATGAAAAGCTACTGTAAGATTAGAATAGACCAATAGAGAACTATTTACTATTTATATATTGTCTTCATGGTAAGCATAAATATACCCAAGTTGATAATACATATACATTCATATAGTATAAATGTTGGATTCATCTAGAATTATGTTGAATCGGCGATACAACTGCAGTAGGATATCGATGAATTTCTATAAGTATTGGGTATAATAATTTAGATAATTTTTGCATTGGATTTCTCATACAATGCTATAATGGTGCTGCAATGAAAAGAGAACTCCCGGTACCAGGAAGGAAATCTTCGTTCAGCTCGGAAGCCTAACTTCTAGGCTATTCCTGATGGGTTATGTGGAAAACACGTACCAGAAAGAATCTCCGCAGAATCCTCGTTCCAGAAGGGTGGACGATGTCCGATTGTGTGATATGGTTACGTTTTAGTTTACACTTTACGGAACGATGGAGCACGCTTTGGAGACACTTTTCCAACGATTGCCACCGCTGTGGTTTGCCTCCATCGCAAGTCGTTGTTCACCCCAGAATACAAAACAACCCACCTTCCGGTGGGCTGGATTATGACTGATATGTAAGTATAGCAGGGACAGGACTCGAACCTGCGACCTCCGGGTTATGAGCCCGACGAGCTGCCAACTGCTCTACCCTGCGTCGACAAGAGCAAACTATATAGATGAAGGGGAAAAGAGTCAACCGCTTGGGGGATAAACTTACGAAATGTACGAAGTGGGACAAAAAGTAACACATTACACAGTGGGTCAATGTAGAGCTGGTCCGGTTGGGACAAGTTTTATCAGATTTTACCATTCGTTATCCTGGATGGGACTAAATGACACACATATAGGAAAAACCATTGAAATTTAGATGAATTTTGCAGGTTTCTGAAGACCATCTGCAAGGCATATCATGATATCTTCGAATTCTTGAATTCTGATGGAGTGTTGTAATTCCATATTAAGAAAGTGATTAATAATATCCACCACACTCTGCGAAAAAGTTGGCACGCTTGTTGCTAATAGGTAGGTGTCCAGGAAAAGTGGACATGAAACAGCAAACTATATTACGGAGGTGTGATTATGAAATACGTAGTGACAAGAAATTCAAACCCGGTGAGCGTGGCTCGTGACTTTGACAGCCTGTTCAACAGCCTGTGGAACAATTGGGGCGTACCATCGACCAAGGTTCCATCGGTAGACATCTGGGAAGACGAGAAGGCCTATGTGCTTGAAGCGGAACTTCCCGGTTACAACGAGAAGGACGTGGAGGTACATGTGGACAAGCATGTGCTCAAGATCTCCTCGATCTGCGAAGCGGAGAAAGAGACCAAGAAGGACAACGAAGAGCCGAACTACCTGATCCGCGAACGCTCCTGCAGAGGATTCGAGAGAAGCTTCACCCTTCCCGAAGGAATCGATGAGGACAATATCGAGGGCGTGTTCAAGAACGGTGTACTGAAGCTGACCATGCCGAAAGTCCCGGCGACACAACCAAAGAAGATCGATGTAAAGATCAAGTAAAAATAAACCGGGTACATCCAACCCTTGCAAGACCGCCAGAAATGGCGGTCTTCAGCATAATCGGTGCAAACAAGACTGGCCTGCACGCCGAACCTTTGCTATATTGGAATCAGAACAAATAAGCGTAAACGCACACGAACAGGAGGAATCATGGCATATTCAGAACCGTATGATGCATTGGACGAAAAGACGCGCGACATCTCACGCGCCATCACCAGTCTCCGCGAGGAGCTCGAAGCCATCGACTGGTACAATCAGCGGGTCGCCACCACCAACGATACCTCACTGAAGGAAATCATGGCCCACAACCGGGACGAGGAAATCGAACATGCAGTCATGGCATTGGAGTGGCTGCGGCGCAACATGGACAAATGGGACGACGAGTTGAAGGGATACCTGTTCACCACCGGCTCCCTCCTTGCAGTCGAAGAGGGTGCGGCCGAGGAAGGTTCCGCAAGCACCTCCCTTTCGATCGGCGACATGAAAGCGTAACCAAAGGAGTACAGATCATGGATATTTTAAAAAAAGAATTGGCACCGTTGTCGACCCGCGTATGGGAAGAGATAGAAAGCCGTGCGGCAGAGATCCTGCGTTCACGACTCAGCGCCCGCAAGGTCGTGAGGGTTGATGGACCGAAAGGGTGGAACTTCACCGCGGTACCCGAAGGACGGCTCGACCTGGTAGACGATACCGGAGACGTGAAAGCCGGAGTCTATCGTGTCGCACCCTTGTCGGAAGCCCGTGTCCGCTTCAGTCTCAACCGATGGGAAATGGACAACCTCAATCGCGGGGCCAAGGATATCGACCTCCATTCCCTGGATGCGGCGGTGGAGAAGATCGCGGATTTTGAAGAGAAGGCGATCTACCACGGATTCAAGGCCGGCGGTATCGTAGGTCTGTCGGAAGCCGCGGCCCACAAGCCGGTCGTGTTCGGCAAGGACGGCTCCTCGATCATGGAATCGGTATCCGTCGCGCTGATCACCCTACGGGCAAGCCATGCCCAGGGACCGTGCACCCTGGTAGTGGGAACAAAGGCCTGGATGGCCCTGAACAAGGAGATCCAAGGAATTCCCCTGGTCGAACGCATTGAGCGTCTGATCGGCGGCAGCGTGGTCCATAGCCTCGCCATCGATGGCGCCTTCCTGCTTCCCTATGACAACGAGAACCTCGAGCTCACCGTCGGGCAGGACTTTGCGATCGGCTACGAATCTCACGATACGAAGGACGTGACCCTGTTCTTGACCGAATCGTTCACATTCCGGGTCCTCGATCCGAACCTGGTCGTACCGTTCAAGGTATAGGTCCGGCTGTCTGAACTTACAATAGCGTCCCCGGGGATCCGATCCTCGAGGGACGTTTTTTCATGTTCAAGAACCTAATCGCAGTATATACTTTACAATATAGATTGTGGAGTATATACTCAAAGAAAGGTAGCAGTATGGGACAGACATTGATCAGTGAGGACGGTTGTTTCGAATGGGATGAGGAAAAAACCATTGCCAACAAGAAAAAACATGGGATTGCATTTGAAAAAGTCTTGCCAGTGTTTCTCGATCCCCGGAAGGTTGAATTCCGAGATGAATCGCATTCCGATTATGAAGAGCGGTACATTACAATCGGTAATGTATCGAGAAGAACGGTTCTATTGGTTGTAGTCTGCTCCACGGAAAGAAGCGGTAGGACTCGGTTGATATCAGCCCGTCGGGCATCAAGGATCGAAGAAGGTATTTATTATGGCAAATAAAGAAGATTTGACAGATAAGGAAATCGAGGAATTGAGAGCCCGTGACATTGATTTCTCTGACATTCCGGAGCTCACTCCCCAATTCATGTCAACGCTGGAGAGAATTGTCCCAAGGGAACACTTCAAAGTGGTTCCTGTAAAGAAGGCCATCAGTATCAAGCTTGATTCCGATGTGCTGGAGTATTACCGATCAAAAGGCAAAGGCTACCAAACCAAGATCAATGCGGTCCTACGCCAAGACATGCTCAGGGAAACTGCCCCTGCATACGGCAAGAAAGAGGATTCTGACAAAGATACCAGGTAGGCCGTTGCGGCCCATGAGGGTGTCGATACCGCTTTCTGTATAAAGCTCCCTGCCAAAGGGTTGTGCCGTACACATACTTGGTGATAGATTGTTTGGCATGCAGAACATCCCCCAGAACAAGATGGCAGTCAAGCCGGTCGGCTCCCTGTTGATCACCATGGGTCTTCCCATCATGCTTTCCATGATGGTGCAGGCCCTCTATAATATTGTCGACTCGATATTTATCGCCCGGGTAGGTGAGGCCGCACTCACCGCCGTCTCCCTGGCATTCCCCATACAGATGCTCATGATCTCGATGGGCGTGGGAACAGCGATCGGCGTCAACTCTCTGCTTTCGCGCAGACTCGGGGCACGGCACCACGAGGAGGCCTCGGAAGTCGCCATGCACGGGCTGTTCCTCGCAATCGCCATCTGGATAGTCTTCAGCATATTCGGCGCATTGCTCACCCCGGTGTTCTTCCAGTGGTTCACCGCCGATTCGGCGATCATCGCCATGGGACAGTCGTACCTGATCATCTGCACCACCTTGTCCCTCGGCATATTCGGCCAGCTGATATGCGAGCGGATCATGCAAGGCACCGGCAATATGATACACCCCATGATCACCCAGGGCCTGGGCGCGATCATCAACATCATCCTCGATCCGATCTTGATCTTCGGCCTGTTCGGAGCACCCCGAAGATCA
>Ga0209212_1005649_pt1 | contig 14775 bp, 15 predicted proteins | sample RifGroC2_FD_183996 | JGI IMG/M metagenome (GOLD analysis project Ga0209212, IMG submission 183996) | Groundwater microbial communities from Rifle, Colorado, USA - Groundwater C2 (SPAdes) (version 2) | ecosystem: Environmental > Aquatic > Deep subsurface > Groundwater | place: Rifle, Colorado... | reverse complement strand
GAGTTTCTTTTAGGATGGAAATAATTTCAAATTTTTGCTCAGGCTTGGTACGTGCAAACACATGGACGGTTGGCGCTTGCTCATACTGTAGGTAGAGCGGTTGCGCAAGAAATTCACCCGCATCCACTACCTGACTTCCATCTGTCACGAGCCCCGTTTGTCGCCCTATTGCTTCTGCGACCACACGAGAGTCTCCGGTGATAATAGTAATGTCTACGTTAAGTTTCCGAGCCTGTCGCAGTGTTTCGAGTGTTGAATCCTTAAGTGCATCTTCAAACGACACAAAGCCAGCAAACTTCGGACCTGTTCCATCGTCATAACTCACTCCCAAAACACGATGCCCCGCTGTTTCTTCCTCGTGTAGCCACGCATCCACTTGCTCACGGGCTACGATTCCCTGCTCAAAGAAATACTCAGGACTACCACGTCGTATATGCATGCGATGTCCGTCTCCATCTGCTACCATCGCACCATTACTTCGCATATGTGGATCAAATGATTCTTCTTCGATAAGTGAATAGCGTGCAACAACCGCACGTTTATCCTTATCAAGCGCTTCGTTGATGGCCACATCGAACGGTTCTGGTTTACGTTCCTCAAGGTCAAGTGCTGTGAGGCGCGCAAAGACAAGCGGGTGGTACGGTGCCTCAGGAATGAGATAGTCATTGCGATAGGCTAGCCTGTTTTGCGTCAGTGTGCCTGTTTTGTCGGTACACAAGAGGTCCACTGCCCCTAGGTCCTGTACTGAGGTGAGACGTTTGACAATAACTCCACGTGAAGCAAGGCGCAATGAACTGCGTGAAAGTGAGAAGGTCATCACAAGAGGTAGTGCTTCAGGAACGACGGAAACTGCAAGTGCGATAGAAAAAATAATGAGCGTTGGAAGGCTTGCAAAGTCTTGATCTATCAATAGGTTCGCCGCAATAACAATTACCAACGTAATGAGTGTTGCTCGAAGAATAAACGTGCTAATACGATCAATATTTTTGGTAAGCTCGCTTTCTACAGGAACCGTAGACACTGTTTCGGCAATTGAGGCAAGTCGTGTGTACGTGCCAGTTGCAAACACCTCAGCATATGCGGTACCACTCACAACATTGGTACCTTGAAGAGCTACGTGAACATCATCGCGTGAACCTCCCTCGACTGCTTCTTTTACGACCGAAATACTTTCTCCAGTAAACGTTGTTTCGTCTACGATGAGGCCACTGGTCGAACGCACCACAACATCAGCTGGCACAATATCTCCTGATTCAAGCTTGATAATATCCCGAGGCACGAGTTCTTCTACGGAGATTTCTTGTTCACGTCCGTCTCGCACTACCGTAATGGTACGCACGAGATATGCACGAAGCTTCTGTGTTGCAAGGTTTGATTTGTACTCTTGGTAAAAGCTCAAACTTGCACCCAGAAAAACAAAAAAGAGAATAAAACCCGCATCGACATACTCTCCAAGTAAGAAAGAAATACATGCTGCGGCAAATAATAAATAATTAAAAGAACCCTTGAACTGTCGTGCGAGAAGTAACAACAATTGGTTTTGTTTTTGTGGAAGCACATTTTTTCCATAAGTCAGTTGCTGTGCCTTCACTTCCTGTTTCGAAAGACCAGTAAACATGCGTATATTCTATCACCTGTAGACCACTCACATCTATCAACTGAACAAAATAATTCTAGTACAAATACTAGAATTAGAGTGATAATTGAGTAAGTATCATTTTCTAGTGCGCGCACCAGGACTCGAACCTGGGACCATTCGTGTATAAGACGAACGCTCTACCAACTGAGCTATGCGCGCTTGAACCATAGTGTACCTCAAGTTTTGTTAAACTCAACAGACGCCCCATTCATTACCTGTAAGCACTTAATTCCCATTATAACGTACTCATATACATCTCTATCATGTACCAAAATATTACACGTACCATGTCCAAAGCCAGAATGATGACTTAATTTAGAATGTTGTGTCTTTTTAATATAGGGTTTTCTAAAATTCTGCTTTTCTAGCTGAACCTCTTTCATCCACCAATCAGTTTCTTTCTTGATATCCATATCACTATACAACTGGAGTCTCGCTTTAATTTTTTGTTGAGGAACATGTAACAAATGTAACCAAGAAAGAAAAAAACGAATCATAGAAGGGTCAGTGTTTGCCAAAGCTGTAGTATATCTTGCTCGTTTTGTACCTTCAGCCCAATATAAAAACATTCCTGCTATTAACAACTCCCTCTTTGAAATCTTTCCAACATCTTTTCGAATAATTTTAAGTACACCTTCTTCTCGAGTAAGACGTTTTTTAGCCATTGTTTCACGATATTTTTCTATTCGGATTGGACTCTTATCGCGTAAAAAAACAAGTTCTTCTTTCGACAAAGGGTATTCGTGCAACCAACCACTTAGCGTACTTTTACTAATACCTGTTTTAGCTTTTATTTCAGAATAACTTTTACCCTGTTTGCGCAAGGCTAATGCAATCTCTTTTTCTTTTAATCTCGCCATATGTACACAAATCGAACCTGGATATACTAGTATACATATACTATGTTAAACGTTCGACTTATTTATGCACACCATTTATGTGTACTAGATGCAAAACACCGGCTAGTGTCGGTGTTTTGCTCTTAAACCACAACCTCTTTTTCTTCTTCTTTGTGTTTTGGTTCGATGCCGTGGAGGATGAGAATTTTTTCAAAATCATCACGTTCAAGCGTTTCAACTTCAACAAGTTTTTCTGCAATCGCATCAAGTGCTTTTCGATGTGTGGTGAGCACTTCTTTGGCTTTGGTGTAGGCTTCCTTGATAATGAGACCTACCTCTATATCAATATCATTTGCTACTTTTTCAGAAAACTCCTTTCCTGTCACCCCAGAGCCAAAAATAGTATGTCCCCCGTCCGACTCGAGTGCAAGTGGTCCTATCTTTTCACTCATACCCCATCGTGTCACCATGTTACGGGCAAGTGCGGTCAATACCTGTAGATCATTCGATGCGCCTGTTGTGAGGTCCCCAAACACCATCTCTTCTGCTACGTAGCCACCAAGCGTCTTTGCAATATCATCTTTGAACTGTCGTTTACTCTGCATCCGTCTGTCTTCAAACGGCAAAGTAAAGGTGTACCCCGCGGCTCGTCCACGGCTGATGATGGATATTTTGTGCACAGGGTCTGAAAATGGTAGTACCGAACCCACGAGTGCGTGTCCTGCTTCGTGGTATGCAGTGATTCTTTTCTCTCTTTTATTAAGTACGTGGCTTTTGCGTTCAGGACCTAGCATCACTTTTTCAATAGACCGTATCAAGTCGTACTGGGTAATTTTTTTCCTGTTTTCTCGAGCTGCAAGTATCGCAGCCTCATTCATTAAGTTCTGCAAATCAGCACCTGAGAAACCTACGGTACGCTCGGCTATGGTACGGATGTTCACATCCTCCCCAAGAGGCTTTTTGCGTGAGTGTACATTGAGTATCGCCTCACGATCATTACGGTCTGGCAAATCTATGGTTACACGTCGGTCGAAGCGTCCTGGTCGCAAGAGTGCAGGATCAAGCACATCTGGACGGTTGGTAGCAGCCATAATAATTATTTTTTCGTTTGGCTCAAATCCGTCCATTTCTACAAGTATCTGGTTAAGCGTCTGTTCACGCTCGTCATTCCCCCCACCTACGCCAGTGCCTCGTACTCGTCCCACCGCATCTATTTCATCAATAAACATAATCGCAGGAGCTGCTTTCTTTGCCATTTTGAAAAGGTCACGCACACGACTTGCTCCTACACCCACAAAAAGCTCAACAAACTCTGAGCCGGAAATACTGAAGAATGGAACATTTGCCTCACCCGACACTGCACGTGCGAGAAGGGTTTTTCCCGTACCTGGTGCTCCCATTAAGAGGACACCTTTAGGAATACGTGCACCTATTTCAATAAACTTCTTTGGATTCTTAAGAAAATCAATTATTTCTGTAAGCTCTTCTTTTGCTTCCTTAGCCCCGGCAACGTCTTTAAACGTAATTCTCTGCCCTTTATCAGCAGGATCAATGACGCGAGCCTTGCTTTGCCCAAAGGTAAAAGCCTGCATCCCTGCTCCTTTTACTTGACGCATCAAGAACCAGAGAAGAATCAGTACGAAAACAAGTGGTAACAAGAAAGGCGCAAGCGTCACAAGCCAGAAACTGAAACCACTTTCGTCTACCACTTCCACTGCAATATTCCGCAACTGTTCTCCCGTTACACCATAGTTTGCTAGTGAATCAGAGAGTGCGGTTGCACGTTCTTTTTTTGATTTTTTTTCAACAGCTTCAGCCCCCTCAGATTCTGATTTATAAACTATCGTCAAGGTATCTCCTTCTACCTCTATACTCTGCACCTTGCTTTCTGTAATATCAGTCGCGACTTGTGAAAGTGGGATTTCTTCCGCCTTTTGTCCATTCTCCGCAAAATAGGAAAAAACACTCGTAAGTGCAAACAATATTAAGAAGGTTATAAGCAAATTCATCCAAAACTGTCGTGTCGGCTCAAACTTTTGACCGGGACCACTTGGATTATCCTGCTTGTTTTTTGGGGGTTGCTGTTGAGATTCGTTCATGAGTTCGAATTATAGCGCAAAATAACGATACTGTCATGGTGTGTAATGTTGAAAATTATAATATTTGTTGTGCGTATAGAAATACTTGACCTTATTCAAAATAATGGCAGAAAGACTAGATATGTGCTATAGTCCTAGTCTGGCAAACGCAATTGGACAAATACAACATGTTTAACGAACGTAAGGAAGATCCTAATAAAATACACATCAACCATGAAATACGGGCACCTGAACTGCGCGTCATGGGACCTGACGGTGAAAACTTTGGTATACTCTCAAAACGTGATGCAGTCGCAAAAGCTGAAGAAATGGGACTTGATCTCATTGAGGTTTCTGCAAAAGCGGTGCCACCTGTTGCAAAGATTACAGATTATGGTAAATTCACGTACGAACTAAAGAAAAAGCAACGTGAAATTAAGGTCAATTCTCATGTTACTGAGACAAAAGTTGCACAGGTAAAGATAGGGACTGGGGAACGGGATAAAGAGCTCAAAGCAGAACGGATACAGAAATGGCTTCTTGACGGGCATAGGGTAAAGGTAGATTTGTTCCTCTGGGGTCGCTATAAGTACATGGAGCAATCATTCCTTAATGAACGTCTCCAGCGGTTTCTTGACTTGGTGCTAGTTCCCTATAAAGTGGCAGAATCAGTCAAAAAAAGTCCAAAAGGCCTTAGTTGCACATTAGAACGTGATAAAAGTAAGCCATCTCCCACTCTAGAAGAACTGCAAGCCTTGAAGGAGAAAAGAGTCATTGATGTAAAAAAGGAAAAGAGCGACAAGAAAAAGAAACAAGAAGATTCTATAAATACTATTTAAACAATATGGCCAACAAATCCTACACAAAACGAGTTCGAGTAAGCCCTACCGGAAAACTTTTGGTTCGTAAACCAGGAGGTAACCACTTTAATGCAAATGAACGTCGTCAGAAACAGCTTGATAGAAAACGCACTGGAAATACCCTTCCTCTCGATTCTAAAAAGATGGGGCGTCACTTAAAGGGATAATCATTAGCAACATTTCAACACTACCATGTCACGAGTAAAAAGAGGCACAACTAAGCTCAAACACAGAAAAAACATCCTTGAGAAAACCAAGGGTATGCGAGGAAATATTCGCAAGAAGGAACGACAGGCAAATGAAGTCTTGGCTCATGCCGGAAACCATGCGTTTCAACACCGCAAGAAGAAGAAGGGAGATTTTCGAGCACTCTGGACGGTGCGTATCAATGCAGCACTTCGAGCAGAAGGATACACGTACAGCAAATTCATGGCTACCATGAAAAGCAAAGATATTGCGCTTAATCGAAAAATGCTTGCAGAGATTGCAAAGGATGATATCGAAAGCTTTAAGAGAATTATGCAAACAGTCAATAAGTAAGTAATCGAGCCGAGAGCCAAGAGTAAAAAATGTAACAAGCCCGCTTACGCGGGCTTGTTTTGTATACTCTGTTTACTCTGCCTGAACCTCTGCTTGCTTTTTAAAAATAAACTGCTGAAGAATGAGGAACCCTACACCTGCACCAGTAATGTCCATAATCAAATCAAGTAGCGTATCTCCAACATAGCCTGGTGGTAACCCTGCGTCTGTCATCATCCAGACAATGTACTCATAGAGTTCCCATGTGAGACCCACAAGAAGACCCCCGAGAAGTGCTACGAAGACGGTGCTCCTGTCAGGCATATACATTTTGCGCACGTACCCTGAAAAGTGCCATACCCACACTACCGCAATACCTACCCACAAACCTCCAAGGAAGTGCGTCACAATATCAAACCAGCGAATTGTCCAGTAGAGGTAGTAATACTCCGCAGTCATGTGTATGAGCGCAAGCATCCAGATAAGGACGAAGAGGAGTTTTAAAATACGTTCTTGTAATAAATCAATCATGGGAAATAGTGTACCACAAGGCTTACGGAAACGGCGAACTTCATCGTTGCACTACACAAAATACTCCTCACCGTACTACTTCATACGCCTCGTAGTATTTTGTTTGTGCGCCTCGAATTTCATCCGTTTGCGTAAGCCTTGCCCACATGCCCAATATAACAATAAACGCGCTGAGACAAAGTCCCAGCGCGTCTTTCTACTCTCGAGCAGGAGAGGTTCTTGTTCTCATACGAGTCCGACTTAGTCGGAGCGCAGAATTACCCTTTTAGGAAACCGCTTCAGCGGATTTCACCTTTCTCGTTTCAACAGCTATTCTTTTAATATATTCCAGATGTTGGCTAGGATTTTCAAAAGTTTGCCACCACCGGTTTTTACTGAGCAAATTTGCAATCACTGCAATAAGCTCACTGTAGTACTCCCAAACCTCGTTTATCCCAACCATTTCAATTTCGCCCGCTTTGTTGCCAATGTCTCGATTGAAACTTTCCCCAATCTTCACACCTTTCTTGAATTCATACAGGATATGTAACAGCCAAACAAGCTCATACCTCACGGGCATACTTCCATCACTTTTCGGACAATTGGGAAACAAGATTTCCCAGTGTGCATTCTCCACTGTCATGTGAAGCACCTCGTCATTCGGAATTTTATACTCCTTCGAAAAGTAATTGCAGGTCTCCTGAACGGAATGCAATTTTCCCCGATTCTGTAAGTAGTGCAAAAAAAACAACCATGCGATTTCATTACGACGTTCTACTGTGAGTGCCATAGCACACCTCCATATAAATGAACACTAGGCGTATTTTAATCAGCAAAATATTTGCCGAACCTGCTTTATATTATACCATGTCTGTGTTAAATGTACAGAGTAGAACGTGTATCTTCAGAGGCTCCGCGGATGCAGTACATACCACAAAAGAGCGCAGACAATGTGTTTTGACGAGAGACTTAGACTTGGGCAAGCGCCCCGGAGCGGTCTCTCGGCAAAACAGCATTGTCGGAGCGATGTTTGAGAGGGTGTGAAAGACACTTGAACCTACAAAAAACCGCTACTTACGGATGTAGCGGTGCTTTGACGGGTGCGAAACGATACTGCCCTATTTTCCCATAGGTGGGTGCCTTGTTGATGTATGTTTTTGAAAATTTCTCTCAAAATTTTCAGCAACACACTTCTATACCAGCTCCCTTACAGTATCTTTGTGGACAATATGTTTCGGACCCTAGTTAAGTATATCAGTTTTGTTCTACGCGTAAATTAGTAAATGCACGAGTAGCGAGTATTGAGAAATGAGCCCTGAGCACACAAGCCCGCATTTGCGGGCTTGGAACTTTTTTTACTCTGGGCTCACGGCTCATTACTCATTACTCTAAGATGCCATCCAGATTAACATCATACAAAATTCCTTCCTGTAAGAGTCTGTAATCAACAAGTTCTTTCTCAGAAAACCACAACGCAAGCTCCTGCGTTGCTTCTTCGACAGAGCCGGATGCATGGATAAGGTTTCGAATCGCCCGATCATCACTGTCTGACATTGCATAGCTGTCTAACACGAAGTCTCCTCGTATCGTACCTACGTCACTGCTTCGTGGCTCAGTTCCACCCACAAGCTTCCGCACAAGCTCTACAGAATGTGCCCCTTGCCATGCCATAACAACTGCTGGGCCACTCGACATGTATTTTTTCAGACGTTCTACAACTGAGTCACCTATTGCAATAGGATCTGTTGAAGGAGGTGTCTGCCCTTTTTTAGCATATGAAGCTATGGCCCTTTCTCCCACCCGTCGTTTCCATTCAGGATCAAGTGTGTAATGTTCTTCAATTCTACTTTCTTCTGGTACTCCAAACTTCACTCCTACGAGCTTTAGACCAACTCGCTCAAAACGCTGTATGATTTCTCCAACAAGCGACCGTTGTACACCGTCTGGCTTAATAATCACAAGTGTCCGTTCTTTAGATGCATGTGCCATACTAAATATAGTCGTTATAAATAAATGTAGCTGTAGTAAAAACTACAAAACAATGTGCGTAGTATACCGAAACGACCCCTTTTCGCAAACTGGATCAAAATTCGAATTACTTCTCTATCTCATCCGAAAACACAGGTTTGTAGTAGTGTAGGTAACTAATACATTACCCTTGTAGTTCTAGAAGTTTTGCACGAGTCTTCGGACCAACGAGTCCATAGCTTGTTACATCTCCAATATTATTAGCTTTTTGGAATTTAATAACCGCAGCATGTGTTGCCGGGCCAAAATACTCTGTTTCATTTCCTTGCGATCCAGGTCCTGTTGCTGCAACGGTGTACCCTTTTGCATTTAAGAATTGTTGAAGTGCTTTGACATCAGCGTGAGAAACACCAAATTTGAGCGATACGGTGAAGGTATGTGGAGCAATTTTGACACTTGTAAGAGTATCTTTCTCTGTCGCTGATGTGACAGCATTGAAACTCGTTGCCGTTATAACGCTTTCGCCATCAAGCACCGCAGTTGTAGAGGTTGATTCTGGTATACATGATTGGGTTAGGAGTGGAGTACCTCCAACACAGCCTGTTGGTGTGGATGAGTTTACCGTACGTGTCTGAAGATTATTAGTGCAAGTAGACCATTCTGAGTAACTAAAGCTACTGCAAATCGGGGTCGTTGCGGGTAGTTTGATGGTAATCGAATCACTCCGACCTATTGAAATATTTCCAGCAGCATCTCTTGCAAAGGCGTAGAGTCTTCTAATGCCATCTAATGAGAAGGTGTACGTCGTTGGTTTTTCACCCCAAACACAGCTTGCAGAGCTATTTGACTCATTGAGACAGTATTGAGTGACTGCAATATTATCCGTGGCAGTAAACGTCAGAACGCTTACCGTAAGTGAAGTTGATGTTGTCGGTATGTTGAAAGCACTTACGTTTGGCACTCGTGTATCTTTTGCTGGAATTTTCTTATTTATTTGTGGAGAAAAACAGCTTTCATTATTTGATGTGTCTATTGCTGTGAGTGAAAAATAATATATTTTATTGTTTAATAAATTATCTAAGGTGTAGGTCGTAACATTGCCAACGTTAAGCGAATTAGAATACCCTCCTGGTGGACAAGTTTTTTTTCTTGATGTTGTCCCATAATAAATTTTGTAGCTTGCATGATCTTGATTAGTATTCGGGTTCCATTTAAGAGTAATGCTCCCGGCTAGGACATTGTCGGCAAAAGAAAAAAATATGACTATGCATGCAAGAATTGAAAAAAAGAATGTGTATTTTTTCATGATGTATTGTTAGTGTAAAATGATACCGCAAAGTGGTGTGCCAATAGTACGTATTGTAGTATGACACACTATAAACAAGAACCTGTCACTAACTGTGTGGAAAATTTCCATCAGAGAGATTTACAGAGTATTTCCCAGCGTCAATATAATTGGCTCTCCTTTAGTTACTACCACATCATGCTCAAAGTGTGCAGAACGAGAACCGTCTGTGGTACTAACCGAATACCCGTTACGGTGAAAAACGACAGCGCCTCGCCCTTCATTAAGCATAGGCTCTATTGCAAGTACCATACCAGCTTCAAGCTTCGCACCAGTACCAGGATTGCCGTAATTTGGGATTTGCGGTTCCTCATGAAGCGAGTGTCCGACTCCATGACCGCATAACTCACGCACAAGGCCGTACCCCTCCTTTCGCACATACGACTCTATAGCGTTTCCTATATCACCGACATGGTTGCCCGCGCGTGCCATGGCAATACCTCTGAAGAGCGCTTCCTTGGTAACTCTAAGTAGTTTCGCTGCATCTTTGTCGATGCTTCCTACCGGAACGGTGATTCCAGCATCAGTAATGAGTCCGTTACGCTTTATGCCAATATCGAGACCAATAATGTCACCTTCTTTAAGTATGTAGATATCCTCAGTAGGTATACCATGAACCACTACATTGTTGGGTGCGGTGCAAAGTGCGCAGGGGTAAGGTCGCGGAGCACCGTACGGCTTATAGTTCTTGAACGCTGGCTCATCCCCTGGCACCTCATGTATAAGCGAGAGCGTGCGTTCCTCAAGCTCTACTGTGGATACACCAGGCTTAACTGCTTGTGATAACGCTTCCAAAACTTCCGCATGACGCTTCCCTAGCTCGATGAGGCCCGCAATATCTTTTTCTGATTTAATCTTACTCATCTGTAGTATTTCAAATTTAGTTCTTTACTATCCCAAGTGCCTTCACAATATCGTTATGTACGGCTTCCACTGACTGATTTCCATCGATATGTGCAACTGTGTAGTATGGATGTTCCTCAAAAAACCGTATTGCTAGAGAGACATCGCGACGGAACCACTGCAAACGTTGCGCTACTGTTTCAGGGGTATCATCAAAACGCTTTCGTCCATTCACCAATCGATCGATTATTACTTCATCATCAATTTCAAAAGAAATGACGGTCGGATTTTTGCGCTCCAAAAACTCAAAAGCAGAATGCAATAACGGGGACTCTTCAGCTCTTCGTGGAAAACCATCACAAAGTATGTGGTCATTACCTGTAATTTGTTCAATAAAAAGCTCACCCCACATAACAATAGGTAAAAACGCGGCCATCAGTTTCCCAGATTCTTGCTCTTTTTTTACTTTTTTTTGAACATACGAGTCTCCTTGTATAAATTCTCTAACCTTTGCTCCCGTTTGTAAATGGAGGGTTTTACGCTTAGGATCATTTTTTTCCAAGTATTCTTTAAGCATTACTGCCTGTGTACCCTTACCACATCCTGAAGGGCCTATAAGTATAGCTGTTTTTAAATCCATCTTTTATTTATTACACTCGTAATTACTGTAAGCCTTTTGTCTGAGTACTGTACCACCCAATAACATTTCGCACAAAAGACCTCAATACCGCAAAAGGGCACTGAGGTCTCTGAGGTTTTAGAACAGAAAAGGAACTGGGAAAAATATTCGACTTCTGGGGTCTACAAAAAAATCATTTAAATCCTCAACATACCTGTACCCAAATCTCCATCTTTCGTAGGTGGAGACCCATGACGCCGTAATCATAAGTACATTGGCTTGTTTATTTTCTGCATAAAAAAGATTATGGCCCCCATCAGTAAGAAGAACACCACTCTCTCTTTTCATTTGCAACGATAACAACGAGACTATACGCAAAAAAGTTGTTTCGACATCATCGAGCACACTAACATCATCAAGAACTGAAGAACATGGTTGTACCGCGTTTGTGTGATAAAAATTTAAGACTTGTCCCTCATACTGAAGCTTATCAAACACAATCTTGTTTTCGAGAGCTCTCAAAATTTGATCCAAAAAAAATGATCCATTACTTTCATTCGTCAGTAACGTTTTCAAAAGCAAATGTAAATCTTCTACAGGGGGTATTGTTACTGAGCCATGATACTTCAACGCTCGTAATTGAGAGACTATTTTAACTTCACCTTGTTTTAATGCCTGAAGGCCTTTAGTTCCACCAAGAACCCGCCAAAGGAATGCAACATCCTCGTCTGAATAGCTCATTTCCTTCCTCCTATAGAGTTGATATGCACTACAGTAAACTTCTGCTCCACACACTAGCATAAATATCGTGTTCGACAAGAAAATGCACTAGGTGTAAGTAAAAAACAAGCCGTACTGTGGGGTACGGTGAGAATCGTTTTGTGAAGAGTAACGCAGTAGTGCGCTAAAAACTAAGTTCTAGTATTCCCTAATGGAAATTTGGGCGTCTACTTTGCGGACGATGTCTAACACCACCGAAACAGCAATCAAAAGCGCCGTACCTCCAATAGCAAATGCTCCGTTATTGGTTATACCTTGCATAGCAAGTGGCAAGACTGCAATAAGACCGAGAAAGAGTGCTCCGACGAGTGTGATGCGTGTGATGATGTTGCCAAGATATTCTGCAGTCGCAGCACCTGGGCGTACTCCTGGGATAAACGCACCTGATTTTTGAAGATTAGTGGAGATAGACTGAGGGTCAAATGTAACCGCAGTGTAAAAGTACGTAAAGAAGAATACGAGCACAAAGTATACACCTGCGTATATCCATGGGTTGGTGAAGTACGTAAGAATAGTACTCGCCATATCAGCGACACTCGCTGTCTCTGACCCTTGGAAAAAGCTCAGTATCATTTGAGGGAATAGAATAAGCGAGAGTGCAAAAATAATCGGAATAACTCCCGCCTGATTAACGCGGAGCGGTAGGTACGTAGAAACACCTCCATAACTCTTACCTCCTCGTACTTGCTTAGCATACGAGACAGGGACAGGTCGTTCTGCTTCAGTGATAATGACCACAACAGCAGTCACCAGTACTGCCACAATGATAAATGCAATGTAGGTAGGTATCTGTGCCATGTCAAAATTAAAAAGTACCTGACCAATAGTAGTAGGAAGTGAAGCCACGATACCAGCAAAGATTATAAGCGACACACCATTACCAATACCAAATTCGGAAATGAGTTCACCAATCCACATAAGGAGTATAGAGCCGGCAGCAACTACCATAACATTCACAATGAAGCTAAACATGGTAAGGTCACCGACGATACCTTGGCGAGACAAGAGCATCAAGAAACCAAATGCCTGCACAAACGCAAGCGGAATCGTGAGCATTCGTGAGTACTGAGTAAACTTTTGTCGTCCTATTTCACCTTCTTCTGTATGTAGTGCCTTAATAGTAGGCGACATGATACTCATGAGTTGCATGATGATAGAAGCGGTAATGTACGGACTTACACCAAGCATCACTATAGAAAGATTAGAAAGTCCACCTCCAGAGAACATATTCATGAGCCCTAGGTACTGGTGACTTTCTAGAAATGAAGCGAGTTGTAGCTTGTCAACACTTGGAATCGGGATGGAAGCAAGAATACGAAAAACTGCCAATGATCCAAGCACAAAAAAGATACGCTTACGAAGATTTCCGTCTGCGAAAATGAGTTTAAGTTTTTGTATAAATGCTCCTATCATGTTTACGTCTATGCGTTGGGTAGCACTTTCTGAAATGCTGTGCTACAACACCTTTCCTCCTACTTTTTCTATCGCTTCTTTCGCACTCTTAGAAACCTCACATTCTACAAAGGTAAGCTTCTTTGTTAGTGCACCAAATCCTAGTATCTTCATTTTTGGAACACGACCTGAGAGTGTGTTGACCAGCTTCTTAACGACAAGTGCTTTCGGTGACACTCGGTCACCATCTGCAAAGTGTACCTCAAGTACGGAAAGATTCACGACTGATGGTGCAACCTTATCTGGATTTACGGTACGTGATCGGTTTTTACCGTGACCACGAAGTTTTGGAAGTCGCTTAATCATATCTCGCTCCGCAGGGCGTATCTTGTGCCCAGCTCGTGACTTCTGACCTTTGTGCCCTTTACCACTCGTCTTGCCACGTTTACCACCACGACCAATGCGTCGCGCTGTCGTTATTCCTGAACTTTTTTTGATATTATGGAGCTGCATAGTCGAAATATTATTTGCTTACATTCTTAGTTTCAGATTTCTTTTTAGCACTGTCGTCAGTTCGCTTCAGAGCGGGCTTGAGTTTCTTTAATGCAACGACGGTAGCTCGAGCGTTGTTCAAGTGATTTTTGCTTCGAGAAAGTATCTTTGCAGTCACGTGCTTTACACCAGCAAGTTCAAGTACAGTGCGTACAGCACTACCTGCTTTGAAACCTTTTCCAGGGGTAGGTATAAGAAGTACCTGTGCAGCATCATACTTTGCTCGTACTTCATGAGGTATCGAAAGATCGTCTGTAAGAGGAACGGTAATCAAATGTTTCTTTGCATCACGGGTAGCTTTTTCAATAGCTAGTGCAGTGTCTGACGCTTTGCCAATACCAACACCTACTTGTCCAGCACCATTGCCGATAACCATTGTCACGCTAAATGAGAAGCGACGTCCTCCCGCAACAACACGTGTCACACGACGTATACCGAGAATTTTGTTATCAAACTCACTGCGAACTCGAGGTCGGCGAACGCGTCGAGCACGACGGTCACCTCCTCCACGAGCGTGTGGTGCACCTGCACCTTGCGGTGCTGGAGTATTTGGAGTATCGGTACCTCTGTTCTCGCTTGTGTTTTGTGTTTTGTGTTCGTTCATACGTTACGTATTAAAATTTGAGTCCACCTTCTCGTGCACTGTCAGCAAATGACTTAATAGACCCTGCATATAGAAATCCTCCTCGGTCAAACACCACTTTTTCAATACCAAGCTTTATTGCTTGTGCGGCAAGTGTCTTTCCTAGGGTTGTAGCGCGTTCTCTTGCAGTAGCTCCTTCCATTTTCTTGGAGTCTAGGGCAGTAAGTGTGACAGCCTTCTCGTCATCA
>Ga0209212_1005648_pt1 | contig 14776 bp, 14 predicted proteins | sample RifGroC2_FD_183996 | JGI IMG/M metagenome (GOLD analysis project Ga0209212, IMG submission 183996) | Groundwater microbial communities from Rifle, Colorado, USA - Groundwater C2 (SPAdes) (version 2) | ecosystem: Environmental > Aquatic > Deep subsurface > Groundwater | place: Rifle, Colorado... | reverse complement strand
TCCAATTTCCTGCTCTGGCAGGCCGCTTACGCCGAGTTCTACGTTACCGAAACGCTTTGGCCCGATTTCCGCGAGAAAGAGTTCATAGCCGCGCTGCTTGACTACCAGGCGCGCGAGAGAAGGAGAGGAAGATAATGCTTTTACCCAGAGTCCTGACCGCGCTGTTCGGCATCCCCGTGGTACTGCTCCTGATCCGCGCCGGAGGCCCCGCCTACGCGGTCTTCGTGTTCACCGTCATCGCCATCTCCCTTTACGAGTTCGCCACGCTGATGAAGCTCGGCTCCAAACCGGTGCAGGAGGTCCCCCTCTACTTCTTCGGCCTGCTGCTGCCCGCGGCCCTCTATTTCGACCATTACTCCGCGGCCCAGGCCGGCGGCGACAATTTCGCAGGCTTCTTCATAGCGCTGACCGTGATCGGCGTGATGTCCTGGGAGCTGTTCTCGCCCAAGAAATACCTGGAGCGCATAGGCCTGACGCTGCTCGGGATCTTCATGGTCTCCTGGTGCCTGTTCCACCTCATCGCCATCCGCGGCCTGCGCCCCGGCGGGCTGGCCCTGACGCTGATGCTGATCATCACCGTCTGGATCATGGACACGGCCGCGTATTTCCTCGGCAAATCCTTCGGCCGCCGCCAGCTTTCCTCCATAAGCCCCAAGAAGACCTGGGAGGGCGCGGCGGCGGGCTTCCTCGCCGCCATCCTCACGGCCTGGGGCGTGAGCCGCCTGACCGGCGGCGAGTTCTCCCCGCTGTTCGCGGCCGGCGCCGGCGTGCTCATCGGCATCTTCGGCCAGATCTCGGATATCGCCGAGTCCATGCTCAAGCGCGCCGTGGGCGCCAAGGACTCGTCCAACCTCCTGCCCGGCCACGGCGGTATCCTCGACCGCTTCGATTCCTACATCTTCCTGGCCCCGGTGATCTACTATTACGCCGTGCTGGCCCGCTGACCTGGACCAAGAATGAAGAACATCGTCATCCTAGGCTCTACCGGCTCCATCGGCGTCAACGCCGTGAAGTCCGTCAAGAACCTCGGCAAGGGCTGGCGGGTGCTCGGCCTGGCCGCCAATTCCAGCGTGAAAGCGCTGCTGGCGCAGGCGCGCGAGGTGAAGCCGGCCTATGTTTCCGTTTTTGACTATGACGCCTGGCGCGAACTGAAGGCCGCCGCGCCCCGCGGCGTGAAAGTGCTCCCGCCCGGCGTAGAAGGCCTGGCCGAGATGGCCTCCCTCGGGGAAGCCGACATCGTTCTCAGTTCCGTCACGGGGGCGGTGGGCTTCGCCCCGCTGCTGGCCGCCATCCGCGCCTCCAAGCAGATCGCCCTCGCGGCCTGCTCATGAAGGAAGCCGAGCGCTGGCAGGCCAGGATCATCCCCGTGGATTCCGAGCCGTCGGCCATCTTCCAGTGCCTGGCCGGCGTGAAGCCGGGCGGGTACGACGCGGTCCTTTCCCGCGTTTTCCTCACCGCTTCCGGCGGCCCGTTCTACGCCCATAAAGGTTCCCTCGACAAGGTGGCCCCGGCGCAGGCCCTCAAGCACCCCCGCTGGAGCATGGGGCCCAAGATCACCGTGGATTCCTCCACCCTCATGAACAAGGGCCTGGAGGCCATTGAGATACAGAATCTCTTCGGCCTGCCGATCTCCAAGGTGCAGGTGCTGATACACCCGCAGTCGGTGGTGCATTCCGGGGTGGAGTTCAAGGACGGCTCCGTGCTGGCCCAGCTGAGCTGGCCGGACATGAAACTGCCCATCCAATACGCCCTTACCTGGCCGGACCGCGCCCCCTCCCTGGCGGAGCCGCTGGGTGGAAAAGTTCATAGCCGGGAAACTGCGGTTCACCGGCATAGCCGAGACGGTAGAGAAGACCCTGGCGGCCTGCCGCGGCGGCGCGGGCCGGATCACCTTCGCCGCGGCCGTAGAGGCCGACGGGTGGGCCAGGCAGAAGGCCGCCGACATAGCTTCCCGTATAGGTAAAAAGAGGTAACAATGCTGATATCCATCGTAGCGGTGCTGTTCACGTTCGGGCTGGTCATCTTCCTGCACGAGTTCGGCCATTTCATCGTCTGCAAACTCTCGGGCATCAAGGTGGAGGCTTTCTCCTTCGGCTTCGGCCCCGAGCTCTGGGGCCGCACCAGCGGGCCCACCCGGTATTCCCTCCGGGCCATCCCCCTCGGCGGCTACGTGAAGCCGGCCGGCGAGAGCATAGACGAGGTGTCCGGGGCGCCCGACGAATATTTCTCCAAGCCCTGGTACACGCGCTTCGGCGTGGTGGTGGCCGGGCCGGTCATGAATTACCTGCTCGCCTTCGTGCTGTTCTCCGGCGTGATCCTGATAGTGGGCGAGCCCGTGCCCTCCAACCAGCCGGTCATCGCGGACCTGACGCAGGGCTATCCCGCCGAGGCCGCCGGGCTGAAGGCCGGGGACCGCATCCTGAAGGTGAACGGGACCGAGGTGGCCACCTGGGCCGCCATGGCGGACAAGATCCACCCGCGCGTCGAAAAGGACGTCACCCTGGTCTATTCGCGCGCCGGCGCCGAGGCCACGGTCAAGCTCCGCACCAAAAAGGCCCCCGACGGGTCCGGCCGCGGCGTGATCGGCATAGCCAACGGCATAGATTACGTCCGGGTCCCCCTGCTCAAGGGCCTGCACATGGGCGCGCACCAGTGCTGGTACTGGACCGCCTTCACCGTGAAGACGCTGGCCTCCAATATCTACAAGCGCGAGAAGCCGGACCTGGCCGGCCCCATCGGCATCGTCAACATCGTCAGCAAGGCCGCCCATACCGGCGCGGCGGATTTCTTCTTCCTGATAGGCCTGATCTCGGTTGCGGTAGGGTTCTTCAACCTGCTGCCGCTGCCGCTGCTCGACGGCGGCTGGATGGTGCTGTTCCTCGTCGAAGGGGTCACCCGCAAGAAGGTGACCGGCGAGGTGATGAAGTACGTCAACGGCGCCGGCATCGCCCTGCTGCTCTCTATCTTCCTGTTCGCCACCTACAGCGACATCATGCGTCTGAAGACTTCTAGGGACGCCAAAAAAGCCGCCGCTGCCGCCGCGCAGCAGGCGCAATAATATGGGCTGCGACTGCCGCGACAAGGTCCGCAAGACCCGGAAAGTGAAAGTGGGCCGCTTCACCATAGGCGGCTCCAGCCCCGTGTCGGTACAGAGCATGTGCAACACCGACACCCGCGACCTGAAGGCCACCGTGGACCAGATCCGCCGACTGGAAGACGCCGGCTGCGAGATCATCAGGGTGGCCGTGCCCGACATGGAAGCCGCGCTGAACCTCGGGCGCATCAAGAGCGCCATCGCCATCCCCCTGGTGGCGGATATCCATTTCGACTGGCGCCTGGCCGTGGAGGCCGTGAAGCAGGGCGTTGACAAAGTGCGCATCAATCCGGGCAATATCGGCGAGAAGGACAAGGTGGCCGAAGTGGTGAAGGCCTGCAAGTCCGCCGGGATCCCCATCCGCATAGGGGTCAACGCCGGTTCGCTCAAAGCCCTGCGGGAGAACCCCCAGCCGCGCTGGGAGCCCTACGAATGGGCCAAGCAGATGGTGAAGGAAGCTCTGGACGAGGCCAGGACCCTGGAGCGCCTGAATTTCCGCGACATAGTAGTATCCCTCAAGGCCGACGACATCGAGCGCACCGTGATGGCCAACACCCTCTTCGCGTCCAAGTCCGACATCCCGCTGCACCTCGGCGTCACCGAGGCCGGCAGCTTCCTGGCCGGCACGGTGAAATCCTCCATCGGCATCGGCCTGCTGCTCTCGCAGGGCATAGGAGACACCGTGCGCGTTTCCCTCACCGAGGACCCGGTGATGCAGGTGCGCGCCGCCTACGAGATCCTCAAGAGCCTGGGCCTGCGCCAGTACGGCCCCGACCTCATCTCCTGCCCCACCTGCGGCCGCTGCCAGGTGAACGTGGGCAAGGTGGTCCGCGAACTGGAGGACCGCATCTATTCCGACCGCGACCTGCTCAAGCGCTCCGAGGGCATGAAGATCGCCGTGATGGGCTGCGTGGTGAACGGGCCCGGCGAGGCGCGCTCCGCCGATTTCGGCGTGGCCGGCGGCAAGGGCCGCGGCGTCTGGATAGAGAAGGGCAAGCAGATCAAAGTAGTGAAAGAGAGCGAGTGGGTGAACGAAGTCATCCGCAAGATCAGGAACGCGAAGTAGCATAAGGAACCGATCTATGAACAAACCCAATGAATCCCAGAAAACCGCGCCGGCGGCTGCGGGCGCGGTCACGCCCCGCGCTAAAGATTACTCGCAGTGGTACCTGGACGTTATCAAGAACGCCTGCCTGGCCGAGCATTCGGCGGTGCGCGGGTGCATGGTCATCCGGCCGCACGGCTACGCCATCTGGGAAAAGATGCAGCGCGAGCTCGACGACCGCTTCAAGGAGACCGGGCATGAGAACGCCTACTTCCCGCTCTTCATCCCCCTCTCCTTCCTGACCCGCGAAGAGAAACACGCTTCCGGCTTCGCCAAGGAATGCGCCGTGGTGACCCATCACCGCCTCAAGTCCGTGAACGGCGAGGTGGTGCCGGACCCCGAGTCCAAGCTTGAAGAGCCCCTCGTGGTGCGGCCCACCAGCGAAACCATCATCTGGGCGCAGTACAAGAATTGGATCCAGAGCTACCGCGACCTGCCGCTGCTCATCAACCAGTGGGCCAACGTGGTGCGCTGGGAGATGCGCACCCGCCTGTTCCTGCGCACCGCGGAGTTCCTCTGGCAGGAAGGCCACACCGCCCACGCCACGGAAAAAGAGGCGCTGGAAGAGACCTGGAAGATGCTGGACGTTTACGCCGATTTCGCCGAGAACGTGATGGCCGTGCCGGTGATCAAGGGCCGCAAGTGGAAGAGACTTGGAAGATGCTGGACGTTTACGCCGATTTCGCCGAGAACGTGATGGCCGTGCCGGTGATCAAGGGCCGCAAGACCCCCGGCGAGCGCTTCGCCGGAGCCCTGGAGACGCTCTCCATAGAGGGGATGATGCAGGACGGCAAAGCCCTGCAGATGGGCACCAGCCATTACCTGGGCCAGAATTTCTCCAAGGGCGCCGACGTGAAGTTCCAGAACAAGGACGGCCAGCTGGAATACGTTTACGCCAGCAGCTGGGGCGTGAGTACGCGCCTGGTGGGCGCGCTCATCATGACCCATTCCGACGACGCCGGCCTGGTGCTGCCGCCCAAGCTGGCCCCGGTGCAGGTCATAGTGATCCCGATCTACAAGAGCGACGAAGAGCGCGCCAGGACCGTGGCGGAAGCGAAGCAAGTCGCCGCGGAGCTCAAGGCCCTCGGCGTCGCCGTAAAGGTGGACGACCGCGACGGCGTCATGCCGGGCGCCAAATATTACGAGTGGGAAGGCAAAGGCGTTCCCCTCCGGATAGAAGTGGGGCCGAAGGACCTCGAGAAGGGGTCGCTCTGCATCGCCCGCCGTTTCGTGGCCGAGATAAAGGGCGAGGCCCCGGCCGACCAGCGCAAGCGCCGCAAGGCTTTCCTGCCGCGGGCCGAGGCCATCGCCTCCATAGTGCCCACGCTGGCGGCCATGCAGAAAGAACTGCTGGAGCGGCCATCGCCTCCATAGTGCCCACGCTGGCGGCCATGCAGAAAGAACTGCTGGAGCACGCGCGCGCCCTGCGGGCCGAACGCACGCGGGTGATAGACAAGCTCGAGGACTTCGAGCGGTTCTTCAAGGACGAGGGCGGCGGTTTTGCCTGGGTGCATTGGGCCGGCACGCCCGAGCAGGAAGACGAGATGGCCAAGCGCTTCGAAACCAGCATCCGCAATATCCCTTTCGAAGACCAGATCCCGGCCGAAGCCAAAGGCGAGGGCAAGTGCGTCCTCACCGGCAAGCCTTCGGCCCAGCGTGTGCTGATGTCCAAGTCTTACTAGGCCCGGGGTGCGATAAGGTGGATAAGCTTTTCGATAATGCGGTCTTCATGCGCCACGCCCTGGACGCCATCCCGTCCATAGTGCTGGTGACCGATGAGGATATCCGTATCCTTTACCGCAACAAGGCCGGGCGTGATATCCTCAAGGGAGAGCGGATCTACGCCCGTCGCGCCGGGGACGTGATGCACTGCCTGCATTCCGAAGACTCCGCCGGCGGCTGCGGCACCGGGCCCGCCTGCGCGGACTGCGTGCTGCGCAATTCCGTGGGACACGCCTTTGCCGGAAAAACCGTGATGCGGCAGCCTACGGACATTTCTTTTTCCGCGGGCGGCAGGACTTCCGTGATCCGGGCGCTCATTTCCGCTTCCCCGTTCAGCTTCGAAGGCAAACTCTATTCCCTGCTGGTGATAGAGAATATCACCGAACTCGCCGGCATCCGGTCCCTGCTGCCCGTCTGTTCTTCCTGCAAGAAGATCCGGGACGCGAACGGGGAATGGGAGAAGATAGAGACCTACCTGAAGCGCCAGCTGCCGGACGCGGACATTTCCCACGGTCTCTGCCCCGCCTGCGCCAAAAAGATGTATCCCGGCTATTCCGACTGACCTCGCTTCCGGCCGCTGAAAGGCGCCTCCCGGGGCGCCTTTTTTGTCTTTATTTGCCCCCCGGCATTTGTTAAAATTTGAGTATAAAGAAGTCTTGTTTTCCCCGATGGAGGACCCCCTATGAAGCCCAATGATTTCATCAAGTTCCTGGACAAGGCCAAGATGTACGACCTGACCCAGCCGCTGAGCATCCACACCCCCCCGTGGCCGAGCTACATGCCGCTGCAGCTGCAATATTTTAAGCGCATCGCCGGGGCCCACATGGGCCAGGGCGCCAACGGCCAGATCATGACCACCTCCAACCACGTGGGCACCCACATGGACGGCGAGATCCATTTCTACAGCGCCGGCCGCACCATAGGCGAAGTGCCAATGCGCGAATGGGCCGGCCAGGCCGTGGTGGTGGACATTTCCAAGGATGTTGGGGACTACGACCTCTATGAGCCCGAACTGCTCATGAAGCGCGCCGACATCCGCAAAGGCGACATCCTCATCATCAACACCGGCTACCACAAGTACGCCTGGTACGAGAAGAAGACCTGCGACGAGGTCCGCTATTTCTGCAAGCACCCCGGCCCGGGGCCGCGCTTCCACAAGTGGGCGCTGGACATGAAGTTCAAGTGGATAGGCGTGGACTGCGGTTCCGCCGACCACCCCATGAACACCATCATCCGCAACTGGCACCCCAAGCTCTTCGTCGAGGCCGAGAACAAGCTTTACAAGACCTACGGCAAGAAATGGGACCAGATGTTCCCCACCGAGGAGTTCTACCAGGTGATGCACCTCAAGTTGTTCCCCAAGCGCCTTGTGCACGCCGAGAACATCGGCGGCGAGATAGACAAGCTGTCCAACAAGCGCTGCTGGCTGGGCTTCTGGCTGGGCTTCTTCCCCCTCAAGGGCATAGAGCTCGAGTCGGCCATGGGCCGCGTGGTGGCCTGGACCGCCTGAGCCTTGTCTGGCCGGGCCGGGAGCCGAGCTTCCGGCCCGGGTCATTTTAGAGCGGGAGGAAAAATGCCGATAACAGCCGAATTCGAGTACGTGAAGCCCAAGGACATGGACGAAGCCCTCCATGTCTTTTCGCTTTACAGGGAGAAAGCCCGGGCCCTCGCCGGCGGCACCGACCTGGTGGTGCACCTGAAGGAAGGCCTGGCCCGTCCCGAAGTGGTGGTGGATATAAAGGCGCTGCCGGAGCTGGCCGGCCTGTCCCTGAAAGGCGATATCCTGCGCCTTGGCGCGCTGGTCACCTTCTCCGACCTGATAGAGTCCCCGGTCATAAAGAGCAAATTCCCCCTGCTGCTGGAAGCGGCGCTCACCGTGGCCTCCACCGGCGTGCGCAACCGCGCCACGCTGGCCGGCAATATCTGTTCCGCGGTGCCTTCCGCCGACTCCGCGCCCGCGCTGGCGGTGTATGACGCCGAAGTGCTGGTCCGCAGCATCCGGGGCGAGCGCCGCGTGCCGATGGCGGAGTGGTTCACCGGCCCCAAGAAGACGGCCCTGGCCCCCGACGAGCTCGTGACCGCCGTGGAACTGCGCCTCCCTGAAAAGAAGCACGCCGGCTGCTACATGAAGCTTTCCCGCTACGAGGGCGAGGACCTGGCCCAGGGCGGAGTGGCCGCGCTGGTTTTCGCCGACAACACCTACCGCGTGGCCGTCTGCGCGCTGGGGCCCAAGCCGGTGCGCTGTTCCGCTACCGAGGCGGTCCTGAACGGCGGCAAGCTCGGCGACAAGGCGCTGGCGAAGGCCAAAGAGGCGATCCTGCGGGAGGTTTCCCCCATCAGCGATATCCGCTCTTCCAAAGAATACCGCCTGCACATGACGCAGGTGATGCTGGGCCGCGCGCTGGAAACGGCGGTAGCCCGGCTTTTCGGCAAAGGGCCCAAGTACGGCTCGGAGAACATAGCCTGAGCGGGGCGAGGTGACCATGAAAGCACACAGGATAAATTTCACCCTGAACGGGGAGAAGGTCTCCCTGGAAGTGGAGCCGAACGACGTGCTCCTGGACACGCTGCGTGGCCGCCTGGGCATCAAGAGCCCCAAGGTGGGCTGCGACCGCGGCGATTGCGGCACCTGCACCGTGCTGATGAACGGCCGCACCGTCCGCTCCTGCCTGGCGCTGGCGGTGGAGGCGGACGGGGCCGATCTGGTCACGCTCGAGGGCGCCGGCACCCGCAAGTGGACGAAGCGGCTGCAGGCGAAGTTCCACGAGAAGAACGCGTTCCAGTGCGGTTTCTGCGCGCCCGGCGTTATCCTCTCCGCCACCGAACTGCTGGAGAAGAACCCGAAAGCCTCGCAGCACGACATCAAGGAAGCCATAGCCGGCAACCTCTGCCGGTGCACCGGCTACGAACCCATAGTCGAAGCTATCGCCGAGACGGCGAAAGGAAAGCCGAGACGGCGAAAGGGAAATAATATGAAGAACTTCATGCTCGCGGCCGCGGTGACCCTGCTAGCGGCCTGCGCCGTACCCCAGCAGGGCATGTACGGCGGGATCGGGGCCCAGAAAGGCTTCGGTTTCGGCGCCAAGCGGACCATGGTAGCGCAGCAGCCGGCTCCCCAGACCTACGTGGACGAGGTTCTGGACGTGGTCACCGAGCCGGCCGGGGCGCGGGTCATGATCAACGACGCTTCCGTCGGATATGCCCCAGTGCGCTACTCCGTGCGCCGCCTCTGGCGCGGAGAGCCCGGGCGCATGACGCTCGATACCGTGAAGGTGGAGGCGCTGCCCGTCGCCGCCGGCCAGTGCGTGCAGAGCGGCATTTACGGCCAGAACAATCTGAAAGTCTCCTCCCCGGTGCGCTTCGTAATGTCCAACTGCGCCCCGGTCACCGGCAAATAGTTCTCAGCTGACGAGAGGTAACTATGCATCTCCAGAAACTCATAACCAGGCCTGAGAAGGGCGCGAAAGCCGCCAAGGCCGCCGACGGCCTGGAAGTGGTCGGCAAGTCGGTGCAGCGCGTGGACGGGCTGGAGAAGATAAAGGGCGCGGCCAGGTACACCGACGACCTGGAGTTCGGGCCGGGCCTGCTCTACGCCGCCCTGGTGGAAAGTCCCCACGCGCACGCCAGGATCAAGGCCATCGACACCGCCCGGGCCGAGAAGGTCCACGGCGTGGTGAAGGTGGTCACCGGACGCAACTTCAAGCACAAGTTCGGCCTGTACATGAACGACCGTTACATCTTCGCCAATGACGTGGTGCGTTTTGTGGGCGAGCAGGTGGCCGCCGTGGTGGCCACCGACCCGAAGATCGCCCTGCGCGCCGCCGCGCTGGTGAAGGTGGACTATGAGGAGCTCCCCGCGGTGATGGACGCCGTGAAGGGGCTGGAGAAAGGTTCTCCTCTCGTCCACCCGGACCTCAAAGATTACACCCACGTGCCCTGGTTCTTCCCCAAGCCGGGAACCAACATCGCCCATTGGCGAAAGATCCGCAAGGGCGACCTGGCGAAGGGCTTCAGGGACGCCGACCTGGTGCTGGAGGATACGTACACGGTGCCGCGCTACGCGCATTGCGCCATCGAGCCGCACTCCGCCATCGGCCTCTACGACGCCTCCGGCCGCCTGACCATGTGGACCTCTTCCCAGTCCCCCTTCACCCAGCGCCACGTTTTCGCCGAGACCCTTAAGGCCTTCGGCCTCAGCCACAAGGACGTGCGCGTGATCAGCACCTATATCGGCGGCGGCTTCGGCGGCAAGGCCGGCGTCACCATGGAGATCATCGCGGCGGCGCTGGCCATAGCGGTGCCCGGCCGCCCGGTTAAACTGCTCTGGAACCGGGCGCAGGAATTCTACAACACCTACCAGCGCCTGGGCGTCACCGCGAAAATAAAGATGGGCGCCACCAAGGCCGGCAAGATCACCGCGCTGGACTTCAAACTGTACTGGGACTCGGGCGCCTACGTGGAATACGGCGCCAACGTGGTGAACGCCGCCGGCCTGTCGGCCAGCGGGCCTTACCGCGTGGACAATATCAGCGTGGACTCCATGTGCACCTATACCAACCTGCCGCCCTGCGGCGCGTACCGCGGTTTCGGCTACTCGGAGTTCCTCTTCGGCCTCGAGTCGCATATCACCCGGATGGCGGAGCAGTTGGGCCTGGACCCGGTGGAGTTCCGCAAAAAGAACGCCATCAAAGAGGGCGAGACCCTGCCTTACGGCGCGCACATGAACCCCACCGGCATCCGCGAGGCCATAGAAAGGGTGGAGAAGGAAATTAAATGGGGCGTTAAGGAAAAGTCGAAGGACCCGAAGAAGGCTTTCGGCAAGTCGCTGGTCTGCTTCTGGAAGGCCCCCGCCATGCCCCCGAACGCCAGCTCCAGCGCCTTCCTGAAATTCAACGAGGACGGCAGCGTCAATATCCTGGTGTCCGGCATGGACATGGGGCAGGGGCTGCTGACCGTCATGGCCCAGATAGCCGGCGAGGTGCTGGCTCTGCCCGTCTCCAAGATACGGGTAGAAACGCCCGACACCGACCGCAACCCCTACGAGTGGCAGACCGTGGGTTCGCACGTGACCTGGGGCTGCGGCAACGCCGTCAAGCGCGCCGCCCTCGAGGCGCGCGAACGCATCTTCGACCTGGTCCAGCGCGTGCACTGTCTGGACAAGAGCACCCTGTACCTCCAGGACGAATGCGTGAAGTGCCGCACCAAGCCGGACTTCTCCCTGCCTTTCCGTGACTTCGTCATAAACGGCATCCAGGCCGAGGACCATACCTTCAAGGGCGGCCCTATCATGGGCTCCGGCGTGTTCATGCCCGAGTTCACCTCGGCCATCAGCGACCCGGAGACCGGCCAGGGCGGCCATCCCAACGTGCACTATACCACAGGTGCCGCTGGGGTCATCCTGGAAGTCGATAAAGAGACCGGAAAGATGCGGATAAAGAAGGTGGCGTTGGCCGTGGACTGCGGCAAGGCCATCAACCCGGACCTCGTCAAGGGCCAGATCGTAGGCGGTCTGCTGCAGGGCTTTGCCACCGTACTTTACGAGGACATGCGCTACAGCGAGAAGGGCCGGCTGCTGAACCCGAACTTCTCGGACTATAAGATCCCCACCTCCATGGACATGCCCGGCGAGGTGGTGCCGATCATCATCGAGGTGGCCCAGCCCGACGGGCCTTATGGGGCCCGCGGCGTGGGCGAGCACACGGGGCGCGCGGCGTGGGCGAGCACACCATGATCCCGTGCGCGCCGCTGATAGCCAACGCCGTGGCGGACGCCGTGGGCGTGCGCGTAAAGTCCATGCCGGTCACCAAGGAAAAGGTGGCCCTCGCGGTAAAGGCGGCCGGCAAGTAGGCCGCCCGGAGAAAAAATGAAGATCGCCCTCTGCCAGTACGACATCAAGTGGGAAGACAAGGAAGCCAATAAGAGCAGGATCGAGACCCTGCTGGAGAATTGCCAGCGCAAGTCTGAGATAGACTGGCTTATTTTTTCGGAGATGACCCTGTCCGGCTTCACCATGAACACCGCGGTCTCCGAACTGGACGATTCCGACCGGGCCTTCTTCTCCGGTCTGGCGGCGGAGAACAACGTGAATATCTCCTTCGGCGGCGTGGAAGGCGGGTATAACAAGCTGATCACGCTCGACCGCCGCGGCAACCGCGTGAACGCCTACGCCAAGACCCACCTCTACGCTTTCGGACAGGAGGACAAGTACTATAAGGCGGGCACCAAGCAGGAAGTTTTCGCCCTGGAAGGCCTGCGGGTGATGCCCGCCGTGTGTTTCGACCTGCGCTTCCCCTACCTGTTCTGGAGCAAGGCGCACGACGTGGACGTGTACGTGGCCATAGCGGCCTGGCCCATGCGCCGCGCCGAACAGTGGATGACCCTGCTGCGCGCGCGGGCCGTGGAGAACCAGGCCTACTGCATAGGCGTGGACCGCGTCGGTCTGGAAGGCAAGGTGGAGTACTCCGGCAACTCCATGTGTTACGACCCGCTCGGCAAGACCGTGCTGGACTGCGGGACCAAGGAAGGCATCTTCGTTTCCGATATCCCCGTGGAGCGAGAGCTCGTGGCCAAGACCCGCGAGCGCTTCCCCTTCCTCGGCGAGAGGAAGACTTTCCCCTGGCAGTGACCAGCGGGACGCCGCCGCCCGCCGGAACGCGGACGGCCGCTTTTTCTTAAGGACACTATCATGATAAAGACGGTTATAAAAAAAGACGCGTATTACGACTCGGTGATGCTCATGCAGGCGGCGAGCGTCCTGCGCTCCATGGCCGGGATCAAAGAATCCACGGTGGTCATGGCGACCAGGGAGAACAAGGGGATCATCAAGGCCTCCGGCCTTCTCACCCCGGAGATCCAGGCGGCCGGCGACAATGACCTCGCCATCGCCGTCAACGCCGAGACCATCGCCGCGGCCGAGGCGGCTTTTGCCGCCGCCGAACAACTTTTGAATAAAAAACCGGCGGCCGCGGCCGCGGGCGACCGCAAGGCGGCGGGCCTGGACGACGCGGTAAAAACCCTGGAAGGCGCCAACCTGGCGGTGATCTCCGTAGCCGGCCGTTTCGCCGGCGCCCTGGCGGCCGAGTGCCTGGAAAAGGGCCTCAATGTGCTGCTTTTCTCCGACAACGTGCCCGTGGAGACCGAAGTGGCGCTCAAGAAGCAGGCGCAGAAGAAAGGCCTGCTGGTGATGGGGCCCGACTGCGGCACGGCCATCATCAACGGGGCGCCCATAGCTTTCGCCAATTCCGTGCGGCGCGGCAGCGTCGGCGTGGTCGGCGCCTCCGGTACCGGGCTGCAGGAGGTCACCACGCTGATCTCCAACGCCGGCGCGGGCATTTCCCAGGCCATCGGCACCGGCGGGCGCGACGTGAAACTGGAGGTCGGCGCGCTCACCTTCCTGCAGGCCTTGCGCATGCTGGCCGAGGACCCCGGCACCGGCGTTATCCTGCTGGTCTCCAAGCCCCCCCACCCTTCGATACTGAAGAAGATAACCGCCGAGATAAAGAAGATCCGCAAGCCGGTGGTGGCCGTCTTCCTGGGCGGCGAGATCAAAGAAAAGATCAAGGACAACTTCTATCCGGCGAAAACTCTGGAAGAGGCCGCCTTCAAGGCCGCCTGCCTGGCCAAGGGCCAGGAGGTCGGCAAAGCCAAAGAGATCATTTACGACATCAACCTGATGGCCGTGGAATCCGCCAAGAAGGAGGCGGGCAAAAAGAAAACGAGCCGCTTCCTGCGCGGGCTCTTCTCGGGCGGGACTTTTGTGAGCGAAGCGCAGGTGATCCTGCCCGAACTGGTGGGCGAGGTCCGCTCCAACGCCCCGCTCGATAAGAAACTGAAACTTAAGAATTCGCTGCAGCTGTCGGGCCACGCCGTGATAGACCTGGGCGAGGACGAGTTCACCGTCGGGCGGCCGCACCCGATGATAGATTTCTCCCTGCGCAACCGGCTGATAGTGGCCGAGGCCGCGAAGCCGGAGGTTTCGGTGCTCCTGCTGGACCTGGTGCTGGGCTACGGCTCCAACCTGCGCCCGCTCGAGGACATCATGCCCGCCATCGTGGAGGCTTTCATCCAGAACAAGGAGCTCTCCATCGTGGCCTCGGTGACCGGCACCGAGACCGATCCCCAGGCGCGGTTCAAGGTGGTGAAGGCGCTAGAGGCCGCCGGAGTGCTGGTGATGCCTTCCAACGCCGGGGCCTGCCGCCTGGCCGGGGAGATCATCCTCCTTGCCGGCAAGAGAGGTAAAAAATGAAACTTTTCGAATCGGAACTGAAAGTCATAAACATCGGCCTGGAATCCTTCAGGCAGGGCCTGAACGATACCGGCGTGAAGAACGTGCAGGTGCAGTTCAAACCCCCGCTCTCCCAGGAGGCGGCCCTGTTCGCCAAGGCGGCCAAATTCTCCGCCCGCATAGAGAAGGCCAACGCGAAAGCGATGGAAAAGATCCTGGCCGCCAAGCCCGCCCTGGTGGGAATGGGGATAGCGCTCGACGTGATACCCGGCATGAAGAAGAACCTGATCCTGCACGCCGGCCCCCCCGTGAAATGGCCCCGGATGTGCGGCCCCATGCGCGGCGGCATAATGGCGGCCCTGATGTACGAGGGGCTGGCCAAGGACCCGCTCGAGGCCGAGGCGCTGGCCGCCTCCGGCAAGATCAAGTACGAGCCCTGCCACGAGCATAACGCCGTCGGGCCCATGGCCGGCATCATCTCCGCTTCCATGCCGGTCTTCATCGTGAAGAACGAGGAGCACGGCAATTACGCCTACGCCACGCAGAACGAGGGCCTGGGCAAGGTGCTGCGCTACGGCGCCTACTCGCCCGAAGTTATAGAGCGGCTGCGCTGGATGGAGAAGGGGCTTTA
>Ga0209212_1005646_pt1 | contig 14777 bp, 19 predicted proteins | sample RifGroC2_FD_183996 | JGI IMG/M metagenome (GOLD analysis project Ga0209212, IMG submission 183996) | Groundwater microbial communities from Rifle, Colorado, USA - Groundwater C2 (SPAdes) (version 2) | ecosystem: Environmental > Aquatic > Deep subsurface > Groundwater | place: Rifle, Colorado... | reverse complement strand
ATGGTGCACGTGAACGAGCCGACCGTCGGCGGCGAAGCCCAGCTCCCCTTTGGCGGCACCAAGGCGACAGGCGTAGGCGAGCGCGAGATGGCCGAGGAGGGCCTCAATTTTTTCACGGAACTCAAAACGGTCTTCATCAACTTCTCGGGACGGGCCGAGCGGCTGATGACCCGATGACAGGCCGCGCGTAAGCCAACATCATCTCGGGGGCGCGGCACGCCCCTCGGGAGCGACTCTTCCGAGCGCAGCCGATGGGTCTCTGCCTCGAGGGCCGCCACCTCGTCCCCCCCGAGGCTGCGCACTCCAACGGTCAGGGCCTACCATCAATCTTCCTACCCCTACGTCTGCGCTCTCCAGCCTCGCCCCCTCGGAGCTGGTCACTTCCTCTTTTTCCCAGGGGCCTGCCTGTACCGAAGCGGAATTGGCTCCGAGGCGTCGGAAATCTCTGCGAAGTCGAGGATAGCAGCATCGATGTTTGAGCCCGTATTTGTCTTATGGGCGAGTTTCGATGCTGCCTGAGGCGAGCAGTTAGAGTTCCAGCCGAGGAGACAGCTGGAGCGAAGGGACGGGCAGGCCCCGTCCTCCTATTGCTTTCGGCGCGCGAGGCGAGTCCCCGAGCAACCCTTTCTTGACCGGCCTGAGAACGGAGTTTTTCAACACCCTTTAAAGATTAACCTGCGGTGGAGAGTTTCTCCGGGCGGATTTTATAAATGACACGGACCTCTCCCGGCTGGCGGAACGGATACTTTTCTTTTCCCAGATATTTTTTGGCCAGGAGATCGATGTGCGCGTCGGCCCCCTGCTCCGTAATCTCCGCTACTTCCCCCTGCACCGCCAGGTAGCGATAAGCGTTGTCGGGATCGATAATCGCGAGCGCCACTTTCTTATTGCGTCGCATGTTTCTGTCTTTGACACGTCCCTTAGCCGTGTTTATTCGAATATAGCTCCCGTCCAAGTCGCACCAAACAGGCGTAACCTGCGGGCTGCCGTCAGCCATCACGGTGCCGAGATGGGCAAAGGCGCGTTTAGTAAAAAGATCTCGATAAGACTCTGGAATCGTAATTGCCATTTTCTACCTCCTTATGGCGCTGTTTTCAGCAAAAGTATTCCGTTAATTGACGCAGATCATCAACGAGAAAGTCCGGCCCTGCCGCGGCCAGCTCTTCTCTGTTTCCCAATCCGTAAGTGACCCCGCAGGTGACAACTCCGGCCCTCTTTCCGACCTCGATATCCACGCCCCCATCCCCGACCATCAGGGCCTTGACCGGGCTGACGCGAAAACTGCTCAGGACTTGATGGATCGGGGCGGGATCGGGTTTTTTATGCGCTACGCTGTCACCGCCCAAAATTGCGTCAAAGCAGACCTCGATTCCCAATCCCCGCAACACCAACACTGTCAGGCGATGGATTTTGTTGCTGACCACCGCCCGCTTTTTTTCATGGAAATAGTCCAGGGTCTCTTTTACATGCGGATAAAGCATGGTCGAATCAAGCAGGTGATTTTCATAGCGTTCGAGAAACAACTGCATGATCTCCTTGAACCTATCTTTGCTTGGCTCCGGCAAGGAACTCCGCAGCAGGTGCTCCACGCCGCCACCCACATGGCCGTAGATCAGCCGATCTTCCAGGGGCTCCAGGTTGAACCGGGAGCGAACGTAGTTCACCGCGTTCGCCAGATCCCGTCCGGTATCCGCCAGCGTCCCGTCGAGGTCGAAGATGACGAGGTCAATCGCTCTTTTCATGCCCAGGTCGCTCAAATAAGGATAGACGTGGAGATAGACCTATGTCAAACAGCAAGATATGGCCGCGCTCGAGATTCCCTTTCCCAAAACGGCGTCTACACATCCTAATCTCCGTTTCTTCTTGAGGCTTCTCTTACAATTGATTAATTCAAGGGCCATTATCGACGCCACACGACCGCACGCCTGGAGAGACAAGTTTTATGCCAAGCCCGGAGGTCGCCCGCAAAGCGCGTGGAGAATTCTCCTCTCTGCTGGAGGGTTAGAAGGGAAAGGAGGAAAAGCCGTTCGGATAGAAGAGGATGAAAGCGGTCGCGCCTGCGAGCAGCACCACCGCAAATAAAAGGAATAGAATAAGATTCCAGGGGAAGCGGATACGGTGACCTTCCGGCTGCCATCCCGGCGTCAGTAACATGTAGTGGAGGCCCCTGATGATGATCAATACCCCGGCCCCCAGCAGAATTTTCGCCGGCAAGGGAGGGAGCTTCGGCACCAGCACGGTCAAGATGATGGCCGTAGCCATCACCATCAGCGGGAATTCCACCATGTAGCCTTGCTCGCCGCGCTTCATTCCATGCGCACTCCGCCGATCCCTGATCATCATTAAAATGATAGGAACTTCCTTCCCCCATTTTTGGCCGGACAGTATCCGATAAGACAGCCTTATGTCAAATCGCCTGCGGTTTCCAGATAAGGTTCGACCTTGAGGCCTCGTCGTGAGCGCTCAGCCGAACGGCTCACCTCGAAAGGCTGGACATCTGCCCCTAACTGGGGTAAGAGGCTTTTATATTAGCTGGCTATCCCTCGATCTTCCTCCCTTCGGGTCTGAGCCTCAGGGTCGAAGACGGGACGGTGAGCTTATCGAACCGTAGGACGGATCAAGCGTGATCTCTCAACCCGGAGGACAAAACATGAAGCTGCAACTATACTACGCGCCGGTCGCCTGCGCGATGGTGCCCTATATCAACCTGACCGAGGCCGGCGCCGACTTCGAAGTCATCACGGTCAACATGGGCAAGGGCCAGCACAACAGCCCCGATTACCTGAAGGTCAATCCCAAGCACAAGGTACCGGTGCTGGTAATCGACGGCGAGCCGCTCACCGAGAACGTCGCCATCAACATCTGGATCGCCCGCAATTTCCCCCAGGCGAAACTGCTGCCCGCCGACCCGGGCAAGGAAATAAAGGCGATCTCCCTGATGGCCTGGTTTGCTTCCGGCATCCACCCGGCGCTGACGCCCAACAACAGCCCCAAGCGTTACTGCGACATGCCTGGCTCCGAGGACAGCGTCAAGCAATGCGCGCAAAAGTTGCTGGATGAGAACTTCAAGATCGCCGACGGCCTGCTCGCCGGCCGCGAGTGGTTCTTCGACCATTTCACGGCGCCGGACAGCTATTTCTTCTGGACGTTCATCCGCGCCACGCGATTCGACCTCAAGTACATGGACCTGTCGAAATTCAGGAACTGCAATGCGCACCTGGAGCGCATGAAGCAGCGCCCGAGCGTGCAGAAGCTGCTTGCGTTTGAGAAGCAGACGCAGGAGGCGTTCGCCAAGACGGCGTGACGCAGCCGGGCAGCGCGCGCCGCGCTCGTATCCGGGCCCTCCTTTCGCCCTGATGCCCGCTCAGTCGGGCTTAGCTGGCTTCAAGTACACTACTGTTATTGCTCCGATAATAGCGACAATGCCGCAGAGCAGGAAAGCTAATTGATAGCTATGGGTCACATCGAAGATGTAGCCTCCCACCAGCGGCCCAACGGCGCCCCCTATCGTATAGCCGAGTGTGGCGACCCCTAAAATCAAACCGTGCGCGTTGAGCCCGAATAACGCTGCAATCATCGGAGGCTGAAGTATACCGGCGCTCGAGCCAAATCCGAATAAGGCGGCGATGAGGTAGAACATCCACAATTCCGTGGCCGGCATCAGCGCAAAAAAGGCAACAGGTAGCATAATAAAACCAATAAAATAGGCTTTACGGTTCTCGATTCTATCAGCAAGTATACCCAGTCCCAACCTGCCGATAACAGAAAAACCTCCTACCGTGGCTAAAACAGTGGCAGCAGTAGCTTCTGACATTCCCAGATCAGTCACATGCGGTGCGATATGTACCATGAATATCCAGGCAACAAAGCCGAGACAGAACGAGTTAACGGTAAACATCCAGAATGGTCTGGTCTTCACTGCCTCTTCGAGGCTAAACTCCCGCCTCGTTCCAACGAGCTTCCCATCGTCTTTTTTATCCTGGCCATATGGTTTCAGCCCTGCTTGAGACGGCTCGCCTTTTAGAAACTGGGCAGCAACCAGAACGATAACCAGCACGATGCCACCGAGTATGAGGCAGGACACACGCCAGTCGTAAAGAGAAATAAAATGACTTGTCATTGGCGGCAAAATCAATATTCCTACCGCCGTACCCGTCGTAACAATGCCGGTCATCATGCTTCTCCTACCGAGAAACCACCGCACGGTTGTTGATGTAAGCGGTACATAAGCCCCCGCCATACCCATACCAATGACCAACCCGTAGAACAGATAGAACTGCCAGACGGTATTAATGCAGGACATCAGGAGATACCCTAAGCCTATGAAAAAACCAGATAACGTCATCACAATTCGAGGGCCGAGGCGATCATTGAGTCTCCCTATGAACACACCGAGAAATCCCTGGATCAGCCAGGCAAGCGAGAAAGCGCCTGAGGTCATGGCACGAGTCCAGCCAAATTCCGCCAGTATAGGTTTAAACAGAACACCAAAGGCATTGTAGGCGCCCCAAATTACCGCCATAATAATGAAGGAAATGGCCACGACAATGTAGCCATAGAAGAACCGCGGCGCCGCAGTGGAAAGAGGCTTATGTTGCTGATGCGCCATAGAGGGTCTTCCTCATATTAGGAGAGTAATGTCCAGGAATACTACCGATAAAATCGCCCCGCCAGCCCGGTGTTTGCCTGCGCTCAAGAGCCGCCAGTGGCCGTTAGAGAAAGCGAACCGCAGGGTCTGCCCACGGCGCATGGTGAAGGCCGAGTACTCCTTAGCCGGGATGATCCACTCTCTCACTATCTCGCCAGGCACAGGATGCAAGCGCATCGCTTGATTATCAGCCATTCTCTCAGACCTCTCATTCTGGTTTTTCTTCGCCGCAGAGAGTTCCGATAAGGTAGCATGATGTCGACTTTTCCCCTTGACGTGGTTTAGATGCAGTGATAGTTTCTGCTCGGCGAGACAACCGGCTTGATACAGCAAAAAAACCACCGTAAGGAGGTCAGCAGCTATGAAAAGGGTTATGTGCGCTCTGCTCGCAGCCATTTGTGGAAGCGTTTTTTCGGCGGGCTTTCCCTCTACCTCGGAAGCCCAGAACAAAAAAGTGTTGATGCAGCTTGCCTGGGTTGTCGGCGGCCATAACACACCCTTTTTTGTCGCCAAGGAAAAGGGCTTCTACGCCGCTAAAGGGCTGGATGTAACCATCAACCGCGGCTTCGGTAGCGGCGACACAGCCAAGATAGTCGGGACGGGAAAAGTGCAGTTCGGTGAGGTAAATATTCCGACAGCCATTATCTCGCAAGGCAAAGACGTTCCGTTAGCCATTATCGGGGTGCTTATCGGAAAGGCTCCAGAGAGCTTTCTGTCGTTTGAAGAAAAAGGAATCCGCAAACCCAAAGACGCGGAAGGGAAAAGTTTTGCGGAAGCCACTGGGGCAGCCATCATGGTTACCTGGCCTGCCTTCGCCAAGCTGGCGGGGATCGACATCAACAAGACCACCCATATCTCGGTGGAGGCTGCTGCCAAGCCGGCCGTGTTCTTTAGCGGCCAGGTCGATTGGGTCCCAGGCTTTCGCCCGGGCTTCGACGAACCCGTAATCTTGCAGGCCCGTAAGGTAGGAAAGAAGCTCGTCTTCGTCCGATGGGAAGATTACGGCTGGAAGGTTTATGGAAGCGGTCTCGTTACCCACCCGAACTTGCTCAAGCAGGACCCAAAGATGGTCGCCAATTTCGTCAGCGCCACTATGGACGGCTATGGTTATACCATTGAGCATCCCGAAGAGGCCCTGGACATTACCCTTAAGGCCAACCCTGAAATGAACCGTGAGTCCACCCGCCTTGGGCTACTTTTCGGTCTCGAAAGCATAATGACCAAAACCTCGAAGGAGAAAGGGCTGGGTTACATGGAAGAAGACCGGATGGCCTTCCAGATCAAGCTGATGTCCGATCTGATGAAGTTTGCTTCGCCGAAGGATTCGTACACCAACCAGTTTATTCAGAAGAAGCCTTTCACCGCACCTCCCACGCTTGTAGCGGAGCTGAGCAAATTGCCCTAGCATGCCAGAGTCAATTCGTATCGAGCGGCTTTGCAAGGTATACCAGGCGAGGGACGGAACGGAAGTCGAGGCGCTGCGCGGGGTCTCCTTCACAGTAGGCCGCAGAGAGTTCGTTTCGATCGTCGGCCAGAGCGGCTGTGGCAAATCCACCTTGCTCAAGATTCTCGCCGGGCTTCTCTCAAAAACGAGCGGGACGCTCTCCATCGAGGACCAGGCGGTGGATGGGCCCCGCAGGGACGTAGGCATCATGTTCCAGAAGCCGCTGCTTCTGGAGTGGCGCCGGGTCCTGGACAATGTGTTGCTGCCGGTCGAGATCTATCAGCTCAACCAGCAGGAATACGAGGCGAAGGCGCGTAGACTGCTGAGCACCGCTGGTCTCAAGGACTTTTTTAGAAAGTACCCGTGGGAGCTTTCCGGCGGCATGCAGCAACGGGTCGCCCTCTGCCGCGCGCTCGTGGCGGAGCCTTCGCTCCTCCTGATGGACGAGCCTTTCGGCGCGCTGGACACCCTCACCCGGCAAAAAATGGGCTTTGAACTGCTCCGCCTCTGGGAAGAGTGGAAAAGCACGGTGTTGTTCGTAACCCACGACATCGACGAAGCCGTGATGCTTTCTGACAGGGTGCTAGTCATGTCTTCCCGTCCCGGAAGGATCCTGGACGCGTATGCGGTCGATCTTCCGCGCCCGCGTGAGATCTTCGCCAAAGACACCCCCGAATTCATCCATTTCACCAGCCGAATCCGGCGGCGGCTCTGGCAGGAGGCCACCGATGACTGAAGCGCTCCGAACCGGAAGAGTCCTGCGCATCGTGGCTTTCTACGTCGCCGCCCTCTTTCTCTGGGAAGGCCTGGTCAGGTCGCTGCATGTGCCGGTTTGGCTCTTCCCGGCTCCTTCTCATATAATCGACGTGATCGCCGAAAAAAATTCGGTGATGCTTTTTCATACACTGGTGACGCTCGAGGAGACTTTATTGGGCTTCGCCTTCGCTTTGGGCCTCGGCATTGTTTGCGCGGTCGGCATCGTCCACTTTCCCATCTTGCGCGACACTCTCTATCCCTCGCTGATCATGTTCAATTCATTTCCCAAGATCGCCATCGCTCCCCTTTTCGTCATCTGGATCGGTGTGGGCATCGAATCCAAAATTGCCAATGCCTTTCTCGTCGCACTCTTTCCCATCGTGATTAACGGCATTATGGGACTCACCGACATCGATCCAGAGTTGTTAGAACTCGTCCGGGCGATGTCCAAGAGTCGCTGGGTCTTGTTCTGGAAAATTCGCCTCCCCCATTCGCTTCCCTTCCTCTTTGCGGGCTGCAAGATCGCCATCTCTCTCGCCGTCATTGGAGCGATCGTGGGAGAGTTCATCTCCGGAAGGGCCGGGCTGGGTTACCTGGTCCTCTCCGCCAACGCCTACTTCAACACCGCCATGGCCTTCACTGCGCTTTTCTACCTGGTGCTAATGTCACTGGCCCTTTACGGAATGGTGATCTTGGCAGAGAAATTCATGCTCCCGTGGCACCGTCGCGAACGCTCAGAGTAAAAAGAGTTCTCCCTAGGAGTTTCTCTCGGGCAGGATTTTTCCCATATTGGGGTAATGGAAAACTAACTGGTTTTTATTATTAATAATACCCAAACCAATCGCTAAACTACTTGACCCCTTACCCGCACCCGGTTTTTGGCTGAACAGTATCCGAGAAGGTAATCTTACGTCAACCAAAAGCTTGGTTCTTCAAAAATATCTCGGCATCGCTGCGGCTAAAAAAAACCAGCCTGACTTCCTCAATCAAAGAATCATTGGCGAGAAATTTCGCAATGGCCTGGGAAGCAACCCGAGCCGCCTCATCAAGAGGATAGCCATAGACGCCAGTGGAGATTGCCGGGAAGGCAATCGTCTTAAGCCCCTTCTCGGCGGCGAGGCTTAACGAATTGCGATAGCAGGCCGCGAGCTGTTCCGCCTTTTCTTTCCCGCCCCGGCCGTAAACCGGGCCGACTGTGTGAATCACCTGTTTCGCCGCCATCTTGCCTGCGGTCGTGATGACCGCCTCTCCGGTGGGCAGGCCGCCTGGATACTGAGTGCGGCGAATTTCTTCACACTCTTTTAAGATCTCCGGGCCGCCGGCGCGGTGGATCGCCCCGTCCACTCCCCCACCACCCATCAAAGAGCCGTTGGCCGCGTTGGCAATCGCATCCGCATCTTCTTTCGTGATGTCGCCTACCTTCACCACTACCCGGCTGTTCAAGAATCTCTTAAGTTCTTCCATAAACGGCCTCCTTCCAGCCTGCCTGGGGGTGTATTGAAGGACCGATGCACCGGACGGACAGTTTCAAGCGTACCAGAAAGATTCCAGCAGCTATCTGGTGAGCGTAAGACGCTGTATTGCATCGGGCCGGAAAGACGCCTTCAGGCAGGCGCTTCGTCACCGACAGAGCCTCTCAACGAACCCTTAACTCTTAACGTACCCCTCCCACTCCATCAGCAATTTGTGTTTTTTGGCAGTATTGCACTCTTTGCAGGCCGGGACCACGTTGCCTTTAGTGCTTTTGCCGCCGCGAACGATCGGGAGGATGTGATCCATGGTCAAAGAGCGGGGAGAGATTTTTTTTCCGCAATAGTGACATAGGCCCGAGGAGCAGCGTCTCTTCCACCACTGGCTCGAACGCAACTCCCTGGCCTTCCGCCGCTCGCGCCGGATTTCTTCCTCGCTGACGGGCACGATGAAAGGGGTCGGCTCCATAACTTCACTTGTACCAGTACTTGAGCGACCTCAAATAAAACCCAAAACCGACGGCAACCAGCAGATAGAGAACGCTACGGAAGATCGCCCACAAGTTTCCCGCATCGAAGTAATTGCGGAGCTCCCAGAAGGCAAAGCCGAAGAAGAAGAGAACAGCCGTCGAGATCAAAATTTTATGGGCGGTCAATAATGTCATGGCGCACCCCTTTGATCTCTGGTCGGTATTAACTGAGTCCCATGCTCAACTTGCCGCTGCAGGTCGAAGGGCAACCTCGCGACGCTCGAGCCGGACAAAATAGAGGTAATAGAGGATAAAGGCGAGGGCAAGAATGGCGCCTCCGATGACATAAGCGGTCTGCCAATCTCCGGCGGCCATAAATGGACCAGCCAAGGCAGCCCCAATCCCCATAGGAAACTCCACAAAGGCGTGCATGATGCCGTTGGTCGTGCCACGCTCTCTCTCTTTTACTACCTCCATCGAGAAAAGAGTATAAATGGGATCGGAAATCCCCTTATTGGGGTAGGGTCCCCCGATGAAGAGAATGGCCAAGATATAGAACGCTCCAGCCCAGATAATGTTATCCGACATCCCGAGAAAAATAAGCGCGGGAATGCCGAGGAGTTTAACGAAAGTCACCGTACGCACGCGGCCGATGCGATGGACGACTATGGGAACGAAGACCGTTACGATGGCGGTGCAGATCGACCCTAGAGCAAAAATCATTCCGATTTGAGCAGTCGAAGCCTTTAAATGTTGCTCAAAGAAAATATTGAAGAAGGGAGCGGAAAACCCCAAGGCCAGACCGATCAATGCCTCAGTCAGGGCCAGCATTCCAATCCGTCCATAATTCTCAATGTCCCTGACCCAGCGCCGGATGTCGATGGCCCTCCATTCTTCCCTGATCAGATAGATGGGGATCACGGAACAAATCATAATCGGAACTGCGCACAAGAGCGCCGCTCTCCGGGCCCACGCGCTCTCCGGGCCGATATCAAACATAGCGGCGAAGGCGAATGGCAGGACACCGGCTGCCAGGTTTCCCAAACTAGCAGCGCCGACCTGAATGCCCCCATTTAGACTAAATAGATGGACGCGCTCTTCGGGCTTACTTTGCTCCATCATAAAAGGCGGACCGACGATGGCATGTCCTCCCTCGAAAAAGCCGATGACCGCAGCCAGAAGAAGCAGCCATGTGGGATCGGTGATGAAGATAATAGCCGTCGTGGTCAGGAGATTCCCAATGTAAGAAATAAGAAAGACACGCCGCCGGCCGAAGAGATCCGAGAGAACTCCGGCCGGGATGACCGAGAGACCGTGAAAGGTCCAGTTGATAGCCGCGAACTTGGCAACGAAAAGCATGTCGAAACCGACAGAGAGAAGGTAGAGGTTGAAGAGGAGACGCAGCAGACTAACAGAGAGGCCGCTGAACGGAGCACGGATCAGAAGCAGGCGAGCGTTTCGGCTAAAGCCCTTGAACCGCTCGCTCATGAGAGTACCGCGCCGGGCCTGGCGGATAAAGATAAAGACGACTATAGCCAGGACACCAAGGCCGACTGCCCACACCCAGAGCGGTGCGGCGACCTTGGCCGCAGGGCCGTGCTCATGGCCGCCATTAGCCCAAGCGAGGGAAGTGAATAGTAAAGAAGCCAGACCAGCAGCCATTCCCCATCTGATCATTTTTTCTCCCCTGTTCATGCTAAATTTAACGTATCATAAGACGAAGACATTAAGCAGCGCAAGCTGAAATAATCTACAGGACCATTTACTGGTGCCTCATGCTTCCCGCCTAAAAGAGGATCGTGAGCTTATATTTTTTATTGTAGGATTCTCTCCAATCTCAGTCAAGGAAAAATAAAGATGAAGCGCGAAGCGGTTAAGACCGATAAAGCCCCCAAGGCAATCGGTCCTTATGAACAGGCGATCAAGGTCGACGGATTCGTCTTCACGGCCGGGCAGATCCCGCTCGACCCCAAATCAGGAAACATTGTCGAGGGCGGGATTGCCGCGCAGACCAGACAGGTGCTGGAAAATCTGAGGAGAGTGGATTTCTAAAACCCCAAAACCAGCCTCAAGAGGGTTTGAAAAATTAGCTGAAAGGCGCCGCCTGGCGTGATCGAGGGCCAATTCTCCTTCTCTGCCGCTGCGTGGGGATAGGCATAGATACCCCTTGTTCCTGTGGTCACCCAGGATTCCGTATTCTGATAGGCATGGACCAACTTCTGGAGCGTCTCCTCCTGCCCCATCTTCTCCTCCCGGGTTTTTTTCTGAAAACGCTTAAAGCGTCCGAACTGCCCCCGGTTGAGCCAGATCCCGTCGCATCTCCGGCAGCGCTGAAGTTGTATCTCCGCGGGTAAGAGCGGATCATGAAAAATTCGTAGCCGGTCCGTGCACCTGGGGCAATAGAGAGTTTCTTTCTCCAGGGAAACCGGGGTCTGCAGCAGCCTCTCGTCCAACGGATCGAGCCGTTCAGCCTCCTCCGGATCAACCGGAAAGAGCTCCCACTTGTCGCACCAGATGCCGCCGCATTTGCCGCATTGGTCCAGTACGATGAGGGTGCCCGGATTGGCCCGGGCCAAGACCTCCTTCATATCGCAGTCGCACTGCGGACATTTCACCATAAACCTTCTAACCCTTGAACCCTTAAACCTTTGAACCCTGTAAGCGTCCCCCTACCCCCGCCATCCGGTAAAGGAGCAGGATCCTTCGAGCAATCGGCGGATGAGTGCTCAAAAGATCAGCCAGAGCGCCCTCGCGATCATCCACGCTCCGCCTAAGCGGGTTTACAAAAAAAAGGTGCGCCGTTCCCCGGCTTGCCAGTTGAAACGGCATTGCGGCGTCGCGAATTTTCACGAGGGCCTTGGCCAGCCCGAGAGGATTCCGCGTGTACTCGGCGGCAGTGGCATCCGCCAGGTACTCCCTCTGCCGGGAGACCGCCATGGCCAGCAGGCGGGAAATTAACGGCGAGAATAAAATCAGGAGCAACGCCGGAATCACAAGCAGCGCGCTCTTTCCCCCCGCGCCTTGACGGGAACGCGAGACGTTAAACGAGCGTTGTGCCCAATCCGAGAGCAGGGCAATGCCACCCAGGAGAATGCTCACCAAGGTCATAACTAGGATATCATCGTTGCGGACATGGGCGAGCTCGTGAGCGATCACGCCTTGGGTCTCTTCCCGATTGAGAAGTGTAAGCAAGCCAGTTGTGACGCAGACTGCGCCGTTATGCTCATCCCTGCCGGTGGCAAAGGCGTTCGGGGCCGGATCAAAGATGACGTACACCTTCGGCATGGGGCAGCCCGAAGCAAGCGCCATCTCCGTCACGACGTTGTGCATCTCCCGGTGTTCGGGAAGCTGCAAGTCCAACCCTTCGGCTCCAAGAGAACGCAGAATCAACTCGCTTCCCCAGTAGTAAGAGACGAGGGTGATCCCGGAGGCTAAAGCAAGTGAGACAACTGTGGCTATAGCGAACGGGGGTCCGGATGGCGTGAAGGCGTCCAGATAAAGATAATCCACCGATAGTCCGACGGCGAGGAAAAGGAGGATAAAAAGAACAACGATCCCCGCGCTCACCCGGCGGTTATGGGCCTGGCGCTCGGCGAAATCCAGAGGAGCTTGCCTTTGGAGGTCTCCAGCCATCCGCTACCGAGGCAAGGATAGATCGACCCGAGGGGCGGCCTTTTCCGTCTCAGGGACTGAAAAGAACTCACCGGGCTTGAAATTAAAAAATTGGGCGATAAGGCTTGAGGGGAAAATTTCCTGGCGTATATTAAACTGCATCACCAGGTCATTGTAGTATTGGCGCGCAAAGGCGATCTGGTTCTCCGTGGTTGTGAGTTCCTCTTGGAGGCGCAGGACATTTTCGTTGGCCTTGAGCTCCGGGTAATTTTCCATCAGGGCGAAGATCCTTCCCAGGGACTGGGTGAGAAGATTTTCCGCCTCGGCGGTCGCCTTGACGCCGCTGGAGCTTACTGCCTTGCTCCTCGCATCTATGACTTTCTGTAGAGTATCCTGCTCATATTTCATATATCCTTTGACGGCCTCCACTAGATTCGGAATCAGATCATGGCGCCGTTTGAGCTGGACATCGATCTGTTTCCAGCCATTCTGGATTCGGTTTCGCAGGCTTACTAAAAGGTTATAAGCCCAAATCACCCACAAGATCGCCAAAACGATAACAGCAAGCACGATCCATTTCATGGCTGCCTCCTTGAATATTATTTTTCATGTATCAGTATCGACTCTGTGATCTCGCCGAGAGTTCCTACCCCGGTCAGGATTAGGACCCGCTTCATCTCTGCGCTGAGTATCTCGATCACCCGTGCTACCCCTTCGGCGCCGGCCGCTCCCACACCCCAGCCAATCGGACGGCCGACCAATACCGCCTTGGCGCCGAGAGCAAGCGCCTTCACAATATCCCCTCCGCTTCTGATCCCGCTGTCCAGCAGGACCGGGACCCTGCCCTTTACGGCCTGAACCACTTCCGGCAACGCCTCAATGGCGGCGCGATTGAAATCGAGTATCCTGCCCCCATGGTTCGAAACCACCAGGACGTCGGCCCCCGCCTCGACAGCAATCCGCCCATCCTCGCCGCTCATAATCCCCTTCACCACCACGGGGAGCGAGACCTCTCGTTTCAGCCATTCGATATCCTTCGGTGAAGCCGGATGCCCTGTCCTGGGTTTCCCATCCTTGGTAGAGAGAGGCACGCGATCGCCGATTTTAACCGGCTGGACCGTATCCATGGTCAGGCCGACCGCGGCGTAACCCAGCTTTTCCGCCGTCCTGGCGCAATTCAGCACATCTTCTCTTCCCCTGGTTAGATAACCCATAAAGACCAGTGGAACAGACGCCCCGTCCGCCCACTCGCGAACAGTCGATTTGGCGGCATGGCTGACGAAAACCATGCTCCCTGCGCGGCCCGCCCCTTCCACCACCTGCCGTTCCGCCTTTTCTCCGATCAGGCTGAAGCTGCCGATGGGGGCTATCAAAGCAGGCGTCGTAAGCGGCCGCCCGAAAAGCTTTAGAGTTATATCCGGCTGGGTGATGTCGTGAAAAATTCTCTGGCGGAAAATGATCTCCCGCAGGGCCTTTTCGTTCCGGCGCAGCGTTGTGCGGCTTTCCGCGGCGCCCATGAAGTGCTCCCACGCCTCGCGCACCATCTTGAGCCGGGCAAGCTCGCGGATTTCCCTCATTCCCATCTGCCCTACCGGTTTTCCTTTCAATTCTGCTTCCCTTCCATCCAAATCAGCTTGGACTTTACAGCGGTCAAACCGGGGAGTCAAATAACAAAAATTTGCGGCCTTGACAGTCGCTATGTTTTCTTCTACAGCTTTGATCAAGATTTAGCGTCGGGAGGAATCCATGGAAAAGAAATTGTCAAATGTGGATAATCTTTTCCGGCTCGACCCTTCAATGGTGGCCAAACTGAAACAGATACTGATCCGCAAGTAAGAAGAATAGCCATGCTGGATTCCAAAACCAAACCGGCGCAAGAAAACGTCTGGATCAAGTCCACCTGCTTCATGTGCTGGAACACCTGCGGCATCAGAGTAAACAGGATTGACGGTTTGATCGTCAAAATCGAGGGCGATCCGGAATGCCCGCAGAACTGGGGGAAGACCTGCGCCAAGGGAAACTCGGGACACATGTCTCTCTACGATCCGCAGCGCGTCCTTTTCCCGATGCGGCGAACAAATCCGGAGAAAGGGTTCGGCGTTGATCCGAAGTGGGAGAGAATCTCCTGGGACGAAGCGCTCGAGATCGTCACGGCAAGGCTCAAAAAAATCCGGACGGAGGATCCCCGAAAGCTTGTTCTCGCCTCTTTCGATACTCGGGGTCAGTCCGGCGTGTTTTGGATGGCGTGGGCGGCGGCATACGGAACGCCGAACCAGTGGGGAGGAGGGGCGAATTATTTCTGCGGCAACGGCTACCACCCGGTAACTTATCTGACCCACGGGACATGGTTCGGTGAACCGGATGTCCGCCGCTGCCGC
>Ga0209212_1005645_pt1 | contig 14777 bp, 18 predicted proteins | sample RifGroC2_FD_183996 | JGI IMG/M metagenome (GOLD analysis project Ga0209212, IMG submission 183996) | Groundwater microbial communities from Rifle, Colorado, USA - Groundwater C2 (SPAdes) (version 2) | ecosystem: Environmental > Aquatic > Deep subsurface > Groundwater | place: Rifle, Colorado... | reverse complement strand
TATCCATCAGATTTTTGCCGCGGCGCTGCCTAATCGCCCGTTTCAGTCTGCTTTCTTCTCCTTGGTCGTCCAGAAGCCCTCGAAGATGTAGCCGACCTTGAAGCCCAGGGCCGGTTTAAGTGTCCCGGCGCCGCCGCCCACGTTGTCTATATCGATATCGCTAAGTCGGTAATAAATATCAAAGGTAAAGCCCGTCGGAGTAGCGGAATATTCTTCGGTTGCGTAGAGCAGCCCTGCAGAAAGAATGGGCGCTACAAAGAACGTGGTATCTGACAGCCCAAAGTCGGCAACGGCGGAGGCTTTAAATCGCAAAGGCTTTCCCTGTACTTTCGGGGCTATGTATTCCATGCCGGCAAGAAGTTCCCAAAGATAGAAAGTATTCCGGCCAGTGCTCGGGTTGTCTACCTTGATGCTCTGAAACTGCAGGCCGCCGGTCTTGGCGAACGTTTCATGGCCGACGGCCCTAAAACCGAACCCCCAGGGCTTAACGCTCAGGGTGTCGCCGTTCCTTGGCAAATACAAATCCTGCCCGGTGGGCAGGATAAAATAATACTCGTTAGCGGAAACCCATTGATAAACGGGTTTGGCTTCTGCAGCGCGCGCCTGGGACAGCCCGGCCGACAGCAGGACAAACAACATTAATGCGTATCTGTTCCCCATACTCCCCCAGCTGCTTATTTCCAGAAGTCTTCTCTTTAGTCTATCAGAAGCACCCGAAGAAGTAGCCTATCATAAATAACAGCTGGGCCGCAGCTGAGCGAAACTCTGCCCCTACCTAAAGGCCCCTGAGGTGAGACGAAGTGTAAAGCTTTTATAAAGACTGATATAATGTGTTTAGCATTGTATAGGAGGAGCACACAAATGCGAAGCAGACAACCTGGAACAAACCTTACGCCGAGAAGCATCTACATCCCCAAAAAGCTATTGAGCCATATCGAAACTATCGCGACGCGTGAACACCGCTCCTTTAGTAGCGAAGTGGTTATTTTACTTGAGAAGGCCTTAGCAAAAAAAGTCAGCTCATAACTTCTCCTTGGAGCACTGAGTGATTTATCTCGGAATAGATATTGGTTTCTCTGCCACCGTCAGGAGCACGGGTATTTGTGTTCTTAATCCACAAGACGCAGACCCCGTTGTATGCCAGCACGTTAGAACCTCCGAGACTATAGCCACAATAAAACACCTTCTTGCGGGCCGAAAACCAAGTGTGATATCGATCGATGGGCCGCTTGTCCCTGGGGTTGGAAAGCAAGCCTTCCAAATTATTAACCGCTATCGGGAGTGTGAGCGCTTGCTTTCAGGAGGGATTTTTCAGAAGCGGTGTAAGTCGGGACCAACAAACTCGCCGCGGGGCCAGGCATTACATCAACAAGCGACGTTAATTGCCCGCTTTCTATCGAAAGATTACCCCGGTGTTCCGATTTTTGAAGCGTTCCCGAATGCTTTTCTTGGCATTATGATGCCAGATCATGTATTTAGCAAACCTATTCGCAGGGGGATTAAATCTGATGTTTTCTGGGTCTTTGCTGTTCAGCGTAGCAACCTGATGAAGCTTCTTTTACGGGACCTTTTTGCGAAGCATAGGCACGATCAACTACATCGCGTGTGTCACAACCTAAACAATCACGATGAGCGCGCTGCATTCGTTTGCGCAGTCACTGCACGTGCTGCACAGTTGAACCGGAGCATTATGATTCGCACTAAAAATGACGGGGCAATAGCGCTTTCCCCTAGAAATCTAACGCAGGACTGGGCCAGCTCTATACTTAAAGCAAGGCTTACTGGAACCAGGGTATAAACTGTGAAGTTGCGGTCTAGCCAAGGACGTTCTTTTTCCACTCATCCAGCTGAGGCTGGAATTTCTCTAATAAAAATTTATACAGCGCCCCTACAGACCTAAGGTCATCTGGTGTGAAGGAATAATTCCTTTTACGAAAATGGATATTTAGGAGCTGCCCGGATTCTCCAAGTTTCACTATTTCCTTCACCGAATGTGTAAGACGGTTTAGCCGATTCTCCACCGTCTGCCACTTATCTCCCGCCGAAAGACCAGCGAAACGGCAAAATTGGTAAAAAGTGATGCCCTCCTGCAGCTTGTCACAAAAGAGAGTAAACACATCGGATGTTAAAATCCGGCCGTATTCATTTTCCAGTAATGTTTCTATATGTACCCTTCTTTCGGAGGCGCCAGCAGCGTCTATAGCATTTAAGTCGGCGACGCCTTTAGGTGTTAAGCGGTACAGCTTTGAGCCTACTTTTTCTAACCACCCGCGCACAATTAACGCGGCGCTCTTCCCCATCAGTTGTGTATATACCTTGTTAGAGTTTGGAAACTGCGGATAACCTTTGAGCGCGAATTCTTCGCAGTAAAGCGCATGGGCTTTAACTGTAATATCCTCCGCACTGAACGTAGCCTTGCCAGAGGCTGACAACTTGCCTGCGGCGACGAGGAGTTTTAGTGCTATTGTTAGTTCCGCCATACGCTTAAATGGCAACATCCTCTTCGCATAGAATTTCCAACTGCTCATTCTTGGCGTCCGTATATATCTTAGCCGTCATATCGTCGATTTCGGCAAACACGTCTTCGACCGTTAACTGTTCATTTTCCGCCGCGAGCTTGGAACGCACCATTAGTTTTATGTAAATATCGATGATACGTTGAAAATGATAAGTCCGCCATTGCAGCGATTTGACACCCTTCAAATAGATCGCATCTGCCAGTGGGTGCTGTAGATTGATCCAGAACACATTCAACGCGTAGTCTGGTGTTCCCGGACGCTGGAAGACGGTGGGGTGTGTGGGCATCAGAATAACTAACGTCTTGTTAAACGGGCAAACATCCTTCCCTGACAATAAGATGCTAGGGTGCCCTTTTCCGCCACCCTTCGCATGGCCCGCAGTACCTTTATCAACAACAACCGGCAACGGCGCTGACTCCAATGTCCCCGCATAAGCGGTTATCTCTGCATCACCGACCTCGCCGCCGTTAACCCAACCATCAGGACCAACTGCTGCCACAGCTTCATCGCTTGTTCGCCAGGATACAATCGGATCTTTAACAGTCTTATTATCGACTGTTTTAACAAGTGGTTCGACTTTGATTCTTCTATTGCAGCTCACCGTGAGGGGGGACTTGCCGTTGAAGGTAATTTCTAGGGCCTCATGAACCTGCACGATACACGGCGCACTCACTAACTTGCCGCTTTCATCAGACACCATGACTGTCGCGATGCCAGAGGAAAGCGCTTCAAGCCTGCCGTTCTCAGGATGGACACTCGCTATCGCGGGGGCGTGAGAGCGCCAGACCACTTTACCAGCCGGGACGGGGTTATCCTCTGCATCGTAAGCCACGACACGGAGCTCATAGGCTACCCCTTTACAGATCACCACATTGGTACGATGGATACCTATACGTACCGCAGGTTTATGAATTTTAACCTCCCGTGGTTTCCGCGGCTTACCAGGGCCAGCTCCGGCACCGGTCTCGGAGAACCCCTTCATTGACTCTAATTTTGCCTCAATCCAATTCACTAGGCGCTCATGGAGTTTCTCGAGGTTCTTCTCCTTTTTTATGTTGTGTGTTCCAGTGATATGCTTCTGGAGCTGGCTAAGGATTTTATTAGCTTCCTCTGCGATAAACTCGTAAAGCGCCTCACTTAATGCCCCTTCATTTAGCGGGCCTCGCCCCTGCATCTCATAGTTGTCCGCGGGGTCGGTAAGCAGCGGCAGGCGGCAACGTCCGAAAAGGTATTGGCCATACTCCGGTTGAGCGAGCTTTAATTCCTCACACTTTCGCGAGCCAATATTTCTAACCTCACTCTGCCCGTAGAACTCGATCCTGTTCCAGCTGACTAAAGCCTGGCCCTGCAAGGGCTGGGCTGACACACAAAGCTCAAGCTCACCAGGTCCGAATTGTGGCGATTTTGTCGTAGCCACTTTACCCGAGGTGGCATTGATAATTTCGGGGATCGGGATTTTAATGGCCTTGGGGAAATTAGAGTACAGTGGCGGTCTTACGACTTCAAGTTCACGCTTAGGCTCTTCATTAACATACAGTATAACTCTGCATGACTCTATAGTATGCCGAGCCTGTGGGAATTGCTGGATCATCCGAACGAGCTGATCTGTATTAATCGGCGATTTAGGACCGACACCCCGACTAATGGTGATATTGTGGTCTTCTGGAAGTGTAAAAGCTTTAAGCCAGTCGGCGGCGTATTTCCGCAAGTTCGGCACAGCCGGGCACTCACCTGCCACATCTTTACCTTCGGCGGGCGTCGGGACAAAGTCCAAGATATGCTTTTTCTTATCAGTGAAACTGACAACTGACAACTTTTTGTCACAGATACTGATGAAGTAACCGCGCTCGAACATTTCCCTCAAATACGCCTTACCACCGTTGCCCTGGCCACCTTCAGCCTCTCCCGACTTAATGCCGGCTGCTGCGGCATCGGGGTCAGCCCATATAATGTATTTGTTCTCGATGTCCTCACCTGAGATACCGGCAAAATCAATACATTCAAGGACACAGTCGCGCGGGTTCGTCGCTGCCTTGTAGTTGATGATGATTAAACGCTCTTCGCGCTTATCGACACCTGCACGCAAATACCCTTCCCTAGCGTTTTTCATCCACTCGGGAAGCCCTTTCTTGTGGGAATTAAAAAACCGAGCTAGCAGATCTATAGCTGCTGCGTGAATCCTGGGGGATGTTTTATCCATGGAATTATCTCCTTAACTCGTTAACTTCCACGCCCGAGAAATTCTGCGCCGCGAGCTGTTAGCGTGAACAGGACAGTGACGCCGACTTTCTTTTTTGCAAAAAGACCCAGCTCATACATCCGTGACATTGCACCGGTCCGCTGTGTATTAACCATCTCCGGAGTCCATTTAGGATATACAGTTGAAACCACTTTATTAACTTCCTCGCGGCGTGTCTTTCCACTAGACATCGCCGAAAGAATGAGCTTGTAGGCCTGCACCTCACCTGAGACGTTTTGGAGGATATGCGTTAAATAAAAATCTACTTCCTTATCACCCAACGGCCGGCTGAAATCAGCGGTATCAATAGGCGGACTATCCAGCTCAGCGAATTTTAAACCAGCCTTCGTCAAGCCAATCGAAAGAGAGTCACCCTCCCGCAATAGCGTAACTAGTTTGAGGAAAGGAAGAGCTCCCAACTGTTTGCCGTCGCTGCGATATGAACCAATAAATAAGTTGCGATACCGTTCCTCAGCTTTGTGCGCGTCATTACCTGTAGGAAACGCCACGGCAAGCCCTTCGCCGCGCCCTTTTTCCAGTGATATATCCTGAAGAGCAAGCAAGGTTCCCATCTCCCGCGCCTCTGGCATGAGCTCGCGGATAAACTGCCAGTAGTCGATTGCGTTACGATCCGAGGGTTGGTGCCGTGCAAGAATACGGACGGCAAACTTTAAGGGTAAAATCCGATTCACTTGACCCCATAGCCATAAATCGCGCTCATTCTCTACGGCTGAAACGTTTAAATCGTCAAAAGAAGCGGGCTCAAGGACCTGGAATACTCGGTCCAAAGGGAAGTGAAAGTCTTTACCGTTCTTTGTGTTTGCTGGAATGTGTGTGCTTTTAGAAGTGCCCTGGGGAAGCTGAGTATCTTCCGCTTCAAGCGTTAACTGGTTCTCAACAGCTACACGGACAAAGGAATCGATGTTAGCGTAACGAGCTTTATCCACAAGTTTATATATCCGCTGTAATATATGTTCTGGCACATCTGATATTATTTTAGGCATTTGCTTGTTATACGTCCTTATAACATCAGTATAACAGACAGCCAATAGGCTGTCAAGGCCTAATTTGGTCTAGGGAGGGAAACTACTGCCGTTGATTATTCGGTGGCGAGGGCGCCCTTTGGGAGCTTACAGGGGAGTCCGAAGCGAATCTTTGAGGTCTCAGCATATTCAGGACTCATCTCGATTCCAACCCACTTCCGGAGCAATGATTCAGCAACCGCGCCAGTCGTGTTGCTGCCTGCAAAAGGATCTAAGACGCGATCGCCCGGCTCGGTCAGGAACTCTACAAAAAACTCAACAAGCTTACGCGGCATTCGTGCAGGATGAGATGGCCAGTCGTTAAGCCGACATTCGCTTTGGTATAAATCACTATTAAACGTATTCGCAATGGAGAGGACCTCGGTCAGCTCTGGCAACATGTCCTCAATAGGCGGCACAAGAACGTTTGGCGGAATAGCCCCTTTATTATTCGTCAGAAATGATTTCTCGCCAATATTATGCTCCGAGGGACGCAGACCCGCATTGTAAGTCCCCCTCTTGAATAACTCCTGCATGCTCTTGCTGTATTTGGTTAAGATTTTCTTGTTATCGGCTTTGGGCGTAGCAGTTGCGGATAACCACCAAACGCGAGTAAACGCATCCTTAACGCGGATGCGCTCAACGTTCACCCACTGCGCTGGCGACGGAAGCCGCGCAGGATTAAAACAGATGAACTCTTGGCATAGGTTCAGGTTTGCCGCTTTTTTAAACGCAAGTAGTGCCTCTATTGGAAGCGTTGACATTGTAGGTTGACCAGGCTCCCAGGCATTCCCCAGCTCGATGACGATTGAGCCGGTCGCCGTCAAGAACTCAGTCAAAACAGGGGCCAAGCTCGCAAGCCACTGGACATATTCCTCACCCTGAAGATTCCCGTAGCGCTTTTTTCGATTTAGCGGAAACGGAGGCGATGTGAAGACCAAATCTATTTTACCCTTCAGGCGGTTGAGTGAGCGAGCTTTAAGGATAGAAAGAGAATCGCCGCAATAAAGGCGCCCACTTTTTGTTTTATAGAGTGGTTTTATCGCTTTACGCGTGTGCGGCTCGACGGTTTTTATGCTGGTAGTTGGTATCATATTTTATTCTTTACAAACCTATTTTATAACATCTACAGCTGCCGTCCTAATTTTCTATCTAAGATTATAGCTACTCCTTACTGCGCGCGGGAGTTTTCCGCTACACATTATTATACATTTATACAATGTGTTTGTCAACCCCTAATATTTGCCTTATTTTTCCATAAAGACTATTTTCACTTTACCGACGGTGGCTGTAGCCCGGTACGGCCTGGTGCCGGCGTTAATATAATCCGCGAAAGCTTTTGCGCTGGCGGCCGCGGTCTGACCAGGCTTCAACACAATCGGGATATTCCAGCCGGCGACGTGGTTGATTGTACCGTCGGGGCGCATGAAGCGGAATATCGAAAGCCACAAATCCATGGTGCCATCAATGCCGGGCTCGATCCTGCCGGTGGCTATTCCAGAGATCTCCGCGCGGCCGGGGATGCCGCCGACTGTTACCTTGCCGGCGGTAACTTTAATCTTTTGGGTTTTGTCGTATGAGGCGGCGTCCAGGTTGGCGCCTTTCGCGATCTCGAGCTCGGGGTTATATACGGACCGCTTCTTTTTTTCCATAGTTCCACCCCTCTAACTGGCTTTGGCCGCGACGTCAGCAGGTTCCAACTGGGCGGTCAAAAGCCAATCTGTGAGGCCTTTTTCCATATTCACTATTATTTTGCGGCCGTCAGTTGTTGTTTTGTTTTTTATAGACTTCAGAGCTTTCTGGAACACGTGCCGGCGCGCGTCCCGGCGTTTATGCCAGCCGGCGGCCGGCAGCGCCAGCTCATCGATCAAACCCAATAAAGATTTAGAGTAAACGGCATCAGCCTCCAAAGAGATTAGCCTAGGTTCAAGATATAACCTTAAAAGGAACCAGAGCTCGCTTTGGATATACACAATTTCTTTGGGCCGGCTAACCACCTTCCGGTTAATAAGCTGGGCGCTCAATGGTGTAGAAAGCTCAACTTTCAACACGGTTTCCATCTGGCCGTGCTTCATCCCTTCTGCAAGTTCAACACTGTGTAAAAGTGAAAAGCCGCGGTTCATAGTATTCTTAAAACCCAGGGAAGCCAGGTCAAGGTAATAACCCATGTATTTTAATTTCCACACTTTATTGGTTAACTGCACCAGATCCCGACCACCGAAATTGGTATAACCTAAAAGTTTAGCCAGCTCCCGGATTGAAACATAGCAATAACAAACAGACGGCGCATCAGTGTATGAATGATATGCGCTACCTTGTTGCGCCCATATATGTTCTATCGCCGCGAGTATCCGCGCATGTTCTACGGTTGGAATTCCTAATTCTTCGCCTTTGGGTTTTATCCGGCCCCGCAGCATTGGGATAACTGTAATCTCACCATCCAAGGTTCTGAACTTCGCCTGGATAACATCGGATTTAGCTTTATTGGTGGACAGCGTAAAGAAATTAGAGCTCATGAAGGTAGCCCAGGGGATCGTTTCTTTGCTGTAGGGGACCGCCATTACTTTCTTTTCTGCCTGGCCGGTTGGATGGGGCAGGGCCAAGCTGGAAAATAAAGCCAACTGATTCTCTTCAAAATAGGTCCTTAATTTCTCAGGCGCGGAAGACGGGTGTTGTTTCCCCTTTTCGGTTTCCCTGGCTTTTAGTCTTTTCTTTAATAAAGCTGTGAGGTATTTTTTAGGCTCATGCACATCTTTGGTCTGCATCTGATATTTCAGTTCGCCGACTTCTTCTGCTACTGTGTTTTCACCTAAAAGGCGGACCGCTTTTTCCCAGAAAGCCCGGCTTTTGGCATCTCCGGTAAGCTGGATAATGTCGTCAATTATGTAGTTTCCCATAGATTCCCCACCTGACCTGGTCTGAAAAATCGTTCGCAACGATTCTAATCGTTATATTCTAAAGACCGTTTATTCTAGAGCCCCGGTTTTCATAGGGAGCTATGCAACCCGCAGCCCATAGCTTTTGTCTAAAATGCAACCCGCAGCCCATAGCTTTTGCCCTAAATGCAACCCGCAGCCCATAGCTTTTATCCCAAAATGCAACCCGAATGCCATACCTTTTGAGGGATTGTTGATAACTTCCCCTCAAATATTCAATATTTGGTCCCTTTCTCTTTATTCCAGGCAGCCGAGTATTCAAAACACTTAGGACAAAGAGCGGAGTAAGTGTTCTTCCCGATCTCTATCCCAGACTCTATGGGGCGTTCGCACCAACCACAACACATGCCGGGGGTATCGAATGGGCGTTTTTCCGATTCCGGGGTATGGGCTTTCATGTACTCTACTAATTCGCCTTTGTCCTTAAACTGCTTAAAAAATTCATGGTGTTGGGTTTTTTCTTTCATATAACTTCCTTGGTTTAAGCACTTGCCAAAGATTTTTAATCTGCCGATCGGCTGCCCCAGGAGGCCGCTGGAGGCTTTGAAACGCTATAAACAACCCCTATCCCCCCCACCACAGGCCCAGTACGGTTAAAGCGCCTTTATCCGCAATTACAAATTTGTAACCTGAATGCCATAGCCCATACACTGTTTAAGGACACTTCCGGGACCGGGGCAAGGCTTTAACAGGCGCCAAAGAAGCAGAGCCCCCGCCCGGATATACGGAACGCCGTATATCCGTATATATGGATATCTAGCGGGAGCTGTATTTGTAAAGAACGCTGTGCTCTTTTTTACTTTTAAAATCCTCAAGCAGCGTGGTCAGCGCCAGCGCGACAATATCGCTTTTATCGATATTCTTGCGCGCTTTCTTAAGTTCGTAATAAACATCGGTTAATTTCTCGGTAACTTCCACCGGCAAAGAAAAGAGCAGCTTTTTCTTTTTGGCCTGTACCTGTACCGGGGCTTTGTGTGAAAAGAATGTGTTTCCCCCCCCGCCTACCGCGGGCGCCGGTTCGCCTTTGCCTTTGCCGATTAGTGAGACTCTTTTCATATTAGCTCCTTGGCTACTGCTTTATACGCTTCCGCGCCTGATGCTGCCGGCATGAGCTGGATAAGAGCTTTGCCGGCTGTAACCGCGTCTGGGAATTTTATTGTCCGCGGGATAACGGTTTTGAAGATGTTTTTATAGAGGCTATGCGCTTCCGTTAAAACCTCGTTAGCGTGAAGCGTGCCTTTGCTGAACATCGTGATAAGGTATTTGCAGTGGATCTTAGGGTTGGTGTTCTTCTTGACCAGGTCCACTAGGTCGTTATGTTTCTGCAGGGCCCGGAGCGCCAGGTATTCGGCCTGAACAGGAACCAGAACCATATTAGAAGCGGTTAAAGCGTTTATGGTCAGGTTGCCGAGCGCCGGTGGGCAGTCGATAATAATGAAGTCGTAATGAGATAATTTCTGGATGGCGTGTTTTAGTTTAAATTCCCTGGACAATGTTGTTTGCAGCTCGACCTCAAAAGCAGAAAGGTCTATGTTGGACGGGATTATTGAAACATTCTCTATGGAAGTTTTCTGGATAACCAGCGAGAGCGGTTTGTCGTTGACCAGGGAAGTGTAGACGTTCTCCTGGAACGAATCGGGATTATGCCCGGTCGAGATCGTGAGGCTGGCCTGTGGGTCAAGGTCTATTAAAAGAACGGTTTTCTTGAGGCTGGCCAGGGAAGCTGCTAGGTTTAAAGCGGTAGTGGTCTTGCCTACGCCGCCTTTATGGTTTGAGATCGCGATTATCAAGTGGCCCCCTTGTGCTATAGCTGTATATCTGTATATCCATATATATGGATATCTAAATATACCGAATATTGGTGGTTGCTGTCAAGAACCTGTCTGCCTGGTAAAGCCATAGGAGAATTAAAAGCGCTTTTTGAACTCCGCGCAGGCGTCTTCCGGAGAGACGTTTAAATAAATTTCCGTTGTTGCCAGGTGATCGTGCCCAAGGAACATCTGGAGGTAGCGGGTATTAAGGCCTTTCTTAATACAGGTAGAGGCGAAGGTATGGCGGAGCACATGGGGGGAGACCTTCTGGGAGATGCCGGCGCGGTTCGAAACGCGGTGGACGAGCTTCTGGATTCCCCGGACGCTGTAGCCGAAGGTGTCGTTTAATGAAAAATAATGAGACAGGACCGTGAAGGCTCTTTCGGTAAGCGGCACAATGCGGCGTTTTGTTTTCTTGCCGTAGGGGCCGCCTTTGCCGTATACGCGCAGCCGGCGATCCTGCCAGAGAATGTTTTCTTTGGTCAGGCCGGCCAGCTCTGAAACGCGCAGCCCGGTATCGAGCAGTATCGAAATAACCACTTTTTCGATACCGGAGCGGCAGGCGTTGGCAAGCTTATCGGCGTTTTCGTTCGTTAATGGTTCCCGTTTGTATTGGTACATAGTACGTATTCTACAAAAAAGGCGTACTATAGGCGTATATTTAAATGAGGCGCTGCAGGGAGGGGGGATATCGAAATATTGGAAAGTTCGCTTTTAAGGTGAGAAGGCGAACGGGGCGCGGCCGCCCGTGGTGGCGTATATCCGTATATACGAATATCTAAAAGGACACTTTGTCGTAGCGGGGGGAGAATCCGGCTTAACTGTTGTGAAAATGTACAGGTAAAACAAGGGGCTTTCGTGATAAATACAATTTATTCAGTGTGTTGAATAAATTGTGGCAGCTTCTTTTTTTGCCAGGCCGCCGGCGTGGCTCGGAAGACTAACCAAGGCGCCGGTTGGTTCTGCCCTTATGCGTCTTCTCCCTAAGCTTAACATTCTGATGCGCAAGCTTTAGTTTAGTGAATGCTTTCTCGCAGCGCGCGCGGGCCTTGGGATCTTTAAATACTTCCTTCTTATAATCCGCGAGGGTGTAATGCACCTCTTTGGGTGCCTTCTCTTTAAGGAGGGAAAGCTCTTCTTTGTATGCTTTACGGATCACGGGGTCTTTAAGCAGCTCTTTCGTTGTATCCTCGTGCCGGGAGTATTTTCGTTTCATGGTTAAGACCTCTTTGGCGCAGCTGATGGAGGATATCCGTATATACGGATATCCGGATATCTAAACCGGCAACTTGGAGTAGAAGGAATTCAAGACTTCAAACGCCGCCGCCAGGTCCACGGGTAGTCCACACGCGCCGGCTAACGCCCCGAAGGGCGCCTTCCATGCGGCGGGCGGCCGGGCGAGAGCTGCCGGCAAAGGGTGAGTCTTCCGGCGTTTAAACGTGGCGTCCAGCGCCATCCGGACCTTGGCGTGGTCCATTTTGCCGGAGCCGATAAGCAGAAGCATATCGATAAGGTCACGGGCGCGGGAGTTGGGCGTCTCGCGCGGCAGGGTGTAGGAGTGAAGCTTCTCCGCGAAGTGCTGCTCCCGCGAAATAGTGGGAAACTCCGCGCCGGGGATGCCGGCGAAAGCGAGCCAATCATGGGCGTTGGTAATATCGAACGGCGCGAGCACCACGTCGCCGGCACCGACATCGAGGTGAAAGCGCACAAAAGTCCGGTCGTCCACAAGGGCTTCGACGGGGAAGCGGGCGCCGCCATAGGGCGCCGCATCCAAGTCCAGCATGGCTTCGCCGATACTGAACGAAAAGAAATCACCCAGGTCCCGTGCCGCGGATTCAGCGAGCGCTTTAAAGATCGCCGCTTTAAGAGGTTGTTCTTCCTGTGTGCCTAGGGAATGCCGGAGGGCCAGGTCGATATCCTTGGTTGCGCGGGCTTCCTTCATCCGCAATTCCAGGGCGTAGCCGCCTTTAAGAATCCATGCCGCGTCTTTCCGGGCGAACAAACGGGCCAGCAGGCGATCAAAAGATACTTCCCGCATAAGACGCTGGAAATCCAGACCTTCATTTCTTGCTTTTTGTTTGAGCCGGTCTTCGAGGGCGCGGCGGAATGCTGTGGGGCTGGCGTACGTCTTCTTATCCATTATTGGTCTCCCCTGAGTTGTTCGATCTCTTTCTTTATGGCGGTGGGAATACGTCTGGCGCGCTCCAGCTCCGTGCGGGTAATGAGCCCGCGCTGGAACGCTTGCTTCACCGCTTGCTGCATGTGGTCCATCTGGACAGTACGAACGGCCAGAAGATCGGCGATGGTTTTAAGCGGCCGGGTTACTTTAACACCAAATCTTCTTCCAATATCGTCTTTATGCACGGTGGCACGGTGAAGGACCGGGAGTTTAGACGGGGTACCCCTTCGCCGAAAAGAGCGGGGCACGGTCATATGCAGCCTGGCCGGATTGATATCTGAAAGATCATAAATGCTCAGGGCTGTCTCATGCGAATAGACGCCTTGCGGTTCGTCATTTTGATTGCGCGACCACAGCCACCAGAACATGAGGTCCGGCCGCTCCGCGGCCGGAAACTTGGCCAGGCGATAAATACCGCGGCGCTCCCTGATCCAATTGCCCATCTGCACATGGTAGCTATGGTTTTTCCTGTTGAAACCCGCCGCCGCCGCCTGCTTTGGTGTGAAATAACCGCCCTGCCCATCAGCGATTGCGTATAGGCGCTCAAATGTTTCTTTATAACTATGCAGGTTCTCGGGCATACACAAATACCTTACATTCTAAGGCTATTGTAGCATAAAAGAGGGGAAAATCAAGGCCGCTGGATATCCGTATATCCATATATACAGATATCTAGATTAAAAAGCCAGGCAAATATCGCCCAGCTGCCCCCCACCCTACCCTCCCCCAATGATGTAAAAGTGCCACATTGCGACACTAAAAGAGGGGAAGAGGGAAGCGCACTACAAGGAAAGGGGATTTGGATTCTGCGACATTAGGGGCGGATCGGCTTGAGTTATACAGTTCACTCATCGGGTAGCCACACCAATTAGAAAACTTTTGTTTCCTTCTTGGCTTGCTGCTGTTCTGTTTGCTGCAGGAAAGCGTCTGCCATAGAGTTCGCGAAAGTTTTTATGAAAGTGTCGTGGATAGTGTAAGCTTCGTCTTTGGTCTGGGAGGAGCGAACTATTTTAAAGCAACCTGTTCCAGATTCAACTTCTTTAAAATCCAACTTCTCATTTTCATTCATGGGACAAAAATACTATTTTAAGGAGATGTTTGCAAACCTCATAGGTAAACTAGAAAATTATTTTCCAGATTTATGGCTAATTAATGGGATTATAAAGCCACGATATCAATCGGTATTCTTATGAGAAGGGATAAAATTTGAGAAGATAGTGCTAAACTTGGCTGCAAAATCCATAATTTCCTTTTCCTCGAACTGAGTCCGGGTTATCCCTTCAGGACTATCTATGTTAAACATAGCTATTGGTTTTTTTCGAGAGGTATCTTTAGGATGGTATATCGGAGTACTTAAAATAGATTTAACTTTTTTGGTAAGCTCCACCTGGGTGGGCGTCATATGTTCCCGTAAGTCCCGATTTTTATTCGAGTCGTAAACAACCTGTTCGTTATCATATAAAGCCCAACCACAACAACCTTGCTTCTCTTCCCATATTTGTTCCGTTTCACAATCCGGAGTGTTCTCGGTCCAATATAGCATCTTCATCCTGCGGTTCTTCCGAAATAAAGTTTTACCAGTAACCATAATATTCATACGGATATTGGGAAAAGCAGCTATTTTTCTTAGGTGCGTAAGCGCGCCCGTAAATAAAAGATGCATATGATCTTTGGCATATTCACTTTCTATAGATAATCGTGCAAGATAAAATTCATTATAAAAGACAATAGCTGTGGGGACAATAAAGGCAAAAATTAAAGCCAAGTCCCAAAGTTTAATACCAGGGGTACCCGAAAACAAATTACCTATAGGGGCAGACGAGGCAAAACTCGCAAGCACCATTAAGAAAAACATCACTTTCGGGCTTATTTCCTTTTTCAATTTCACCCTCCTTTTGACTACCAACCTATGTTTTACCACAATCCCCAGAAATATCTAAGAGGCAAAATGCCTATTGACAATATCCCCCCAAATGCCTATAGACAGGTCAAGGGGGAAAGGGATAAAAATCTTGTTCCCGCAAGGCCGCGGTTGTTGGCGCGGGCCTTACCGCCGCAGGCGGTAAGGGGG
>Ga0209212_1005644_pt1 | contig 14778 bp, 12 predicted proteins | sample RifGroC2_FD_183996 | JGI IMG/M metagenome (GOLD analysis project Ga0209212, IMG submission 183996) | Groundwater microbial communities from Rifle, Colorado, USA - Groundwater C2 (SPAdes) (version 2) | ecosystem: Environmental > Aquatic > Deep subsurface > Groundwater | place: Rifle, Colorado... | reverse complement strand
AACGCCAACGGTCCATTACAGCAGGAGCTTTTTTTCCGGCAGGATCCTTTTCCAGAAGTCTTACGGGGTTGGATACGGCATCAAGGACCCCAGGACGCTGGATGCGGGAAAGGTGTACGAGTACCGGTTCGATGTCGATGAAATCAGGGACCCCATCATCGAGACGGTCAAGGCCAACGGCTGGGAATGGGTTCCCGTGACGGCCAAGCGGCATGCCGTGTACAAATCGCAGCCGCCCTCGTCATCGTCGGGAACAGCCGATTCCTGTGCGCAATGCGGTGCGCCTCGTCGGCCAGGCGCCAAATTCTGCCCGGTTTGCGGCCGATCGGCAGGGTCATCGGAAACGGCTGCCGTGCTTTCAGAAGCGCGGACACATCGCCGATGGATTCCCTGGGTGTTTGTGAGCACGGGTCTTGTCATGACGCTGTTTACGGTCCTCGTCGTGATCCAGTGGGACAAACGGGGTGCTCAATCCAACAACCGCCTGCCGGGAGTCGACATTCCGAAACCAATTCCTTCTGTGCAGCCCGAGTTGGGATGGCAACCGGATACGAAGACCCGTGTTCCGGCGCCAACTGCACCGGAGGTCGATGTAAAGGCATCCGACCGCTTCAACGAGGCAGGCCTTCGCAAGATCCAGACAGGAAAGATCATGGAAGGCGCGGAGCTTTTCACCAAGGCGGTCCAAGCCAATCCAGGCAACGCCAAGGCCTGGAATAATTTCGGGCTCGCCATGCGCACGACCGGAAAAGTCGACGAGGCCATCGAGGCGTACCGCCACGCGATCAAAGCCCAGCCCGCTTTTGCCCTGGCCTACAAGAATTTGGGGATCGCCTTGGAACAGGCAGGGATGAATGCCGAAGCTGTACAGGCATACCTGAAGTATGCCGAACTTTATCCCGCGGCGGCGGATGTTTCCGCCGTGAAGGAGAGGGCTCGGGAGCTCTCAGCAGCGAAGTGAATGTTCCTGACGTTGTCCCTTAATGATCTGGACCCACTTTTTGAAGGAAAAGGAAATGCAAGTGCAGATGAGGTTCGGTCCAGTCTTCTTTAGATGGGGCTTGATTCTGCTGGCCCTCATGCTTTTTTCGGGCTGCCGGGGGCCAAGGGTCCCTTCCGATAGCCCGACGTACCCGCCTTCTCAACAGGATGAAAGGGAAACGGCAACATTGGTTCCTCCCGCCGTAACGGGTAATAAGGAACCCGTATCGGTTGACGACGGGAAGAATACAGTGTCCGTTATTGCCGACAGGTTGAATTTCAGGGCATGCCCGGGTCTCCATTGTCGGGTGTTGACCATTCTTCGTCGGGGGAACGTGCTCATTCTGACGGAATGGAGGGGGGAATGGATGCGGGTGCGGGTGAGGAGCACCGGCCAGGAGGGGTGGGTTTTTTCGCGATACGTGCGCAGGGAACCTCTGCACGGGGAACCGTCTTCTCCGGCGGTCAGAGAAGCCCCGGCACTCAAAGAGGAATGGGCTGATCCGAAAAAGAGCGCCGGACCTTCCCAACCCATAAGAGAAGAATACATTAAGTAACCTGTACAGGCTTTGTCGGGTCCGCGTGCTCCGGGCCATATTCTGCCCCTCCTGCCATCAGAAGTATGCCGTGGAATTCGGAGGGGTGGTTGTGCATGGAAGTCCATATGTTTCCCACTCAATGGTCTTGACATCGGGGATTTGTCGGCGTAGATAAATTAAAATTTACATAGATACTGGATCGTCATTTGAATCCTTAATGTTAAACCGTGAGGGTATCATGGATGGATGACCTTAGACCCCGCGTGTTGACAAGAGAACAATGTTACCGAAGGAGGGGCGTATTTGAATGGGATACAATTTCCATAATACATAAAGCCATTTCCCTACAGAACATTTACTTTGGACATGGGAGCTAAAAGGGGTTGAAATGGCCGCTATAATGCCTCTGATAATGAAAATAATAAGCATCATCTTTCTGATTATTTTTATATTATCGGTGGTGTTCCTCATTTTTACTTTCCGTAAACCGAAGAAGGTCTCAATTCTTTCATTGATCCTTGCAATGGTCGTCAGTTTGATAACTCTGACTGTATATTCATTTTTCATATATTATCGACCGTCCATACTGCTCTTAATCGCAATGGGGTCCGCTGGTCTCTTTATCGGGATTATTTGGTCCCAATCAACCCATGTCTATGTCGAAAACGGAAAGGTGATGTCTCGCAATTCGATATGGTATTTAGTCGTTTGGGGAGGTGTTTTTGCCCTTACACAATTGACATCCATTGTCACAAAAAGGCCCCCGTCAATAATAATGGCCCTTTTAATCATGAGCACGGGGTCAATTATTGGAATGAACGGTAGGATCATAGGTAAATGTTTTTCGGCAAGATCAAGCCTCGGCGCACCAGAGGAATCTTCTCATAAGTGCCGTCACTGTGGGGCAAGGATCGGGAGCGAGAGCGCCTTCTGCAAACAATGCGGAAATAAAGTGTAACGGCGCAAAAGGTTCAAGTAATGATTGATATATCCTTGATCGGCAAAGCGAGGAAGGTGATTCCGTGGATAGCCGTTTCCCTTGTGACCTTCTTCGGCATCATTGCCGTCATATCTCTCGTCCTTTCATCGGGGGTCCTCAAAAAACCCATGCAATATCAAAACGTCGTACCGGATATCCGCTTGAATCCAGGCGAAAGAAAGGTTTTTGAGTTTGAGTCGTTCTGCCTGGATAACAGTAAAGGCGGCCCCCGTTCAACCGATGCCTACAGCCTCATGAGCACTCCTGCCATCAAGCTCAGGCCCTACCTGAGAGATATATTTGACGAATATCTCTCTCACCCGTCGCGTTGGAAACAATCCGATGTCCAGCAGGCCGTATGGTACACCGAAGGGCGCAAAAAATGGACGACGCTTTCCCCTGAACAGCGGAGGTTGATTCAATCCGCAACGGGAAAGGAAGACCCGGTTTCCGGCCATCCCGTGGTATTTCTAAGCCGCATGGCTTCGTCTTTCGGCGTCGTGGTAAAAACGAATCTTATTCTTGCCTTCATAGTCTTGGGTCTGGTTGTGTTGACGCTGCCGTTGCCTTCTGCAGTCATAGAACGCGGTATTTCATGGATGGTCGGTTCTCGTCTTGTACAGAAGATCTCCCGAGGCCGCTTTGGTCAAAGTCTGAACACTTTGGCGGCAAATAAAGGTCTGGAAAGGCTGCGCGTTCACACCGACGTTTTATTCACGCGGTTGGTCTTTCGACTGTTTTTGAGGAGACGCTGATGGGTTTCACCGAAATGTACAGCTACATTCTTTCATATTTTGGAATCTGCTTTCTGGGGCTCGGAATACTGCTCTCCATGGGTCTGATTATTCCTGCTTGTTATTGGCTTTTTACCACTTTTGCCGTCAATGAAGGGTCTGTGGTGTTCAGGCGGCTGCTTGTGATGCTTGCCGTCATTTACATCTCATTTTCTTATTTGGGCACACCATCCTTTTACGAGGCTGCAGGATGGTGGAAAACCACGTTTTTCGGCGCCTTCATACTCGGTTTCATTGTGCCTGTGCTGAGGATGGACATTTCCCGCCTCGATCGCAGGAGAGATCGCGGCCTTGCATGGATTTCCGGCGTATGGTGGAGTCTGCTCGTTTTCAGCGAAGCCCTCCTCGTCTCGGAGGCGTCTCACCAGGCGATGGTTCTCTATCTCTTTACAGGGGTCGCCGGTATCCTTTGCGGAGTCACGATTGGGACGACTTTTGCTCAAACAGCGAGGCGGAAAATAGCTGAATCGGCCCAGGCAACAGGGGGGCAATGAGAAGCATGAAAGATCGTAAAAAACCTATGAAAACCGTTAGATCCGGAAGATTCTTGTCACACGCACTCCATCTGTTTGTTCTTACTCTTTGTATTGTCGGAATGGTTGTTTGCGTTTTTGCCGCTGGCAATGAGCCGATTAGCCTTAATGAAGCGGTTGACGACGGACGTGTCAGGATCGTGCAGTCGAAAAGTTCCGGTGGGTATTCGCGGTTTATGATCGAGCTGGAAAACACGAGTGGCGTGCCTTTGTCCATCGATCCCTATGGGAGCGCTTTTGACCCGCCGCGGGGTGTTGCGACGCAGCGCATCGGTATCGGTCTTCCCATAAAGATAGGGGACAAGCGGATCGATATGCGAAAGACTCTTTCCACCGATTTGTCTAAGGAGGCCCCTGTCGGTTCTCAAGCGACTCAAGACAGCTCAAACAGCATACCCGAAACGGCCCTTCCAGCGGCTGCCGGGGCGGCGGCTGCTGCTGCTGCCGTCGGAGCGTTCCTCACCGGAATGGCGCAGGGGGTAAGACCCCGTGAGGTCCTCAGCGATTTTTTGGGACTTATACGGGATGATGCGGACACGATACAGCCCGAGGTGCAAACTGTCTCCGATTTTGACTATCAAACGGGTCTCATCAAATCATACCGCGATCAGGATATGACGGAACTGGATTATCAGAAGCAGCGTCTAGAGGCGGCAAAAGCGCAGGGCGCCCAGGATGTTGTCCGTGATGCCGAGGCGACGGTTGGAAGACTTTCCCGCCAGATCGATTCCTATGACAAGAACCTTGCGGAACTCGGACAGAAACCATTAGAGCACACCGAGATGGAGCAGCGCTCTTTTGACTACACCCGCGAAGATCTTGGCCGTGCCGTGACGGAATCCAAGCAGAAGCTTGAAGATATGCGCGAGACGGGGAAATATATAGACCTGAGTACCAAGCTGGCTGAGAACTTCGGAACAGCCGAAGAAAAGGCATGGTGCCTTGATTTCATCAACCGGCACTCCAAAGCCGGACCTGACGGTTATGAGATTGATCCTGAAACGGCGCGGCAGATGTATTCCGGCCTGAAGAAGCAGATGTACGAATCCGGTCAGATATTAAATACTGCGGAATCGGAATACCAGACGGCCGTCGCGGAAGAGCTGGCAAAGAAGACAGAGGTTGTGACGCAGATCCGCGATAATGCGACGCGGGTCAACAGAGTGCTGGCAAAATTCGATCCGACGGGTACAGGCGCGAAGATCGTGGGACTCCAGCAGAGCGCATATGGGGCGATAGATGGATATGAGAAGGGCGGTATCGCCGGGGCTGCCGAATCTGCCACGCTGAGCGTTGCCGATAATTATACGCAGGGCTATGCCAGCGGTAATTACAACGCACTCAAAGACGCCTACGCCGAGCAGGGGATATCCGATGAATCTATTACGGCGCGGTTGGCCAAGGCCAATTTTGACACGGCAAACAACAAATACAATGTCCTCGACCATGTCGGCAAAGCTGCCGGCAATATTCTCGATGGGGAATACGGAGCTGCCGTCGATTCCACACTGGACGCGTTCGATGCGAAAGATTCGCTGAAGGATGATTACGGCAAGACCAAGGATTGGGCAACAAGCCCCAAAACCGAGACGCCTGACAAGCCCCCGGTTCCGAAGGCCGATACAGCCCCTGATACAACGCCTGATGCCGAAAAGAAATCGCTGGGAACCATGCGCAGGGAGTCATTTGAAAAGACGCGCGTCTCTTTCGAAAACGAGACAAAGATGATGCAGGAGATGAACAGGATATCTGATATACCCGATCCCGCCCAGCGTCAGGCCGAGCTGATCCGGGTCAGGAATTCCGATCCATCTACATACAACGTGGTCCAGAAACAAATGCATCCTGATACTGCCAAGGTAATCACTGAAACCAACAAGCTTACCTCGGACCAGGTCGTCGAAAGACAGGCGCAGATATTGAAAGAGAAGGGCTACACCCCTGAAGTCCGTCTCACAGGAAAGGCTGGTGGCGCGGACACTGACGGCTATTGGACATTGAAAGACAGCGACGGCAAAGTGCTTCCGGACAGTGAGACGAAGAAGGTTGCCGGCGACGCACTGAAGCAGGCCTCCGATGATGTATTAAAACCGCTGGGCACCGATGCGGACGAGATGGGACATAAGATAATGAACGACAGTCCCGAGAAGTTCTCGGCAGACCCCAACGATCTCGGGATAAAGTCAAGGGACGGAAAACTTGTTGACGGAAAACTTGTCTTTGAAGATCGTGAAAAGATCGGAGACCACTGGCCCGAAGGTGATAAGATTGAAGCTGCTAAGAAGGCTGCGCTGACAGCGCCGCAGGACAGGATATCCGATGCAGCGATGACCAAGGAAAATGCCGCTTCGCTGGGTGATGTGCTGAAGACAAAAACAGAACATCTTGATGAGATTGCCAGGAACAAGGGAGTGGTGACTGAATCCAATATGCGTGACATGGCCCGTGAAATTGTGAAGACCGATAACAGGACTTTCCTGGCGATGGCTGACAAGGCCGGTGTGAAACCAACCGCGGAATACAGGGATCTGATGCAGAAGCTTACGCTCGTCAAGGATGGCGATATATCCAGTGACCATTTGCCGCCGATAAGAGAAATCGACAGAATCATCGCGGAGAATGTGGGCATGCTTAAGGATGCGATAAAGGAATAGGAGCCACCCTTGCAAGCTGCGCTGGAGGAAAGAATATGATGCAAGAGGCATTAAAGGTTGATATTAAACAGATCCTCGCATTTATCGGTGATGAGGGGATAACGACTTCTGCCTTGTCACCGTTTTATGCAGATGAGCCCGCAGGGAACAAGGGGGCACGTTTGGATGCCGCGTCAACACCCTTGATCAGGGCCGTATGCGAACCGTTAGCTTCTGTCAGCGCCAGGATAATATCCGCGGAAGGTGTCGTTGTCGCGCGCATCTATGCAGATAAGGCCGGTCAGGTGACGGTCAGACACTGGCTCGACAAGAACGGCCTGCATAATTTCAGACAGATACAGGAAAAAGAGATCGCTGCCGAAGCTGTGCTCCGGCTAATGCTGGACATTCCCCCATCCCGGCTGGACTTCAATGCAGAACTTACCAATACATCGTTTTGTGCGCTGCTCGGCCTGATTGATTGCTGGCGGGAAAGAACACTGCTTTCGCTGATTGATCGCAAGCCCGGTCCGAGCCTGCCATTTACTGTCGATGAGATATATGCGGCGTTTCGCCGAAGTATCAGCAGCTCCGACCTGCGGTGGCTTACTCCTCTCATGAAAGATCTTTATCCCGGAAATCTGGATGTGTCCCCGGCTGTATTCAACAAAGGTGTCCAGGGCATAGCGCCAAAATTCGCGGAGGCGGGACAAGAGGGTATCAAGCTTACGCTTCTGGGTGAGGAGCTGTGTTCATCATTGAGTGCTCCACTGGCTGCCATCAAGCTATCGGTCTGCCGGATCAAGGATGGTGCGGTATTAGAAGAAAATATCATTGGCCTTCGCGGGATGGGGATGTACTGCACCATAGAGGTTGCCGGGGAAGATAATGGAACAGTCACTATTCAGAACTCATCCGGTTCGATGATAGAACTTTATATTCATTCCAAGTTGGTTGAAGCGGTGCAGATGAGCAGAAAGCCTGAGGCGAAAAAACCGATGACAGCGTCAACGCAGACCGCTCTGCCGATATCTCCGTCACCCGTCGGGGGTACTGGCGAGAAGTCGGAAAAGAAATTTTGTCCGGATTGCGGCAAGCCATTGAAGCCGGGGGCGAAGTTCTGCGCGGAATGCGGTAAAAAGATATAGATAGAGATGGAAAAATCGAGCCCATCATTGTGCTGAGCTTGTCTGTACTCAATACCGGATTAAATCCGGCGATGAATGGCCGGGTGGTTTGGAATTACACCTGGATGAAAAAGGCCGGTCAATAAAAGAATAAGGGAAACGGGGGATGCCAAAGTGAAGCAATGTTCTTCCTGCGGAGAAGCGATGGAGATCGATGCCGCCTTCTGCACCAATTGCGGAAGCCGCTTTATGGAAAATGCCAACGTAAAAAAATGTTCCTCCTGCGGAGAAACGATGAAACTCGATGACGTCTTTTGCACCAGTTGCGGAAGCCGCTTCGAAGAAAAGAAGACGCAAGGGGCGGGGGAAAGATCACCTATCGGAACGCAACTGATGGAGCTGGCCAACGACTTCCTTTCGGTGCGAGCAGTGAGCCCGATGCGGTTTGAATTTTCGTCACAAACAGGAGCGCAAGCGCCCGTTCAGAAGGTCAAGATAAAATACGCCGCTGTGGTTCAACTGGAACCGGAAAAGAAGCAGCTGACGTTTTGGGAACAGATGGTGGAAAGCTCCCTTGGCATGGACACCGGCTTCTTTTCTGAAAAGAATGTTCAAAAAAGGACCGAGGTCTCCAAAAAAATCCACGGACATCTTTTGTTCGGAGGCAAATACGGTTTTGAATACGGCAAACTGCGCGAGGTGGTGAAAGCCATTGCCGGCGAGCAGGGCTGGAAATTTAAGACCGTCATTTCTAAACCACAGAAGAATAGGGATGCAGAGGATAACGATTCCAAGAGAAGCATACCCGTTCTGAAGATTCTTGTACTGGTGCTTGCTCTTTTATTAATAATAGCTCTCGGAGCAATCGGTTATCTCATTTTTTCTGGTCGATCTAAGGAGATGCCTCCCCCGGTTCAACAGTCTACACCAACACTACCACAAGAAGAACTTGAGAGAATTGATCCGGACAACAAGGATAAAGCGTATCAAATTGATAAAATGGAACCTGCTGAGCGTAAAGTTCTGCGAAAACACGGCACCATTGCCGGGGGCAAACCATTGATCGAAACCGATAGGAATATATATAATGATGGCGAAGAGATCAGGGTATTTTTTTACAATGCGCCCGGCTATTCCAGAGATTGGATATGTATCGTACCAGCAGGCTCCCTGAATACCGAAGCCGGAGACTATCAATACATACCCAGGCAGGGACGGGGTGTACTGACTTTTAAACCTCCACAACCGGGACGATACGAGGCACGGGCCTATTATAGCTACAGCCCAGGTCGATACGTGGTTTCTGCCCGTCATCGTTTCACAGTGCAGAATCGCTAGGCTCATCAGCAGGGATGCCAAAATAGCTAAAAGAAGTCAGGAATATTTGAGTTTGAACTCACGTAGGTAAACAGTGCGATGTGGCCAATGCACCAATATTGTTGGGAATACGGGAATTCTAAACAGCGAACAAGATAGATGAGGAGGTGTCGAAATGCCCAGGGTAACCGCCAATGGTATTCAAATCGAATATGAAACATTCGGAAACCCATCAGACCGTGCGCTGCTTCTGGTCATCGGACTGGGAGGGCAACTGATCTGGTGGGATGAAAGCCTCTGCCAGGATCTTGTCTCGCGCGGTCACTATATCATCCGATATGACAACCGGGACACCGGACTCTCCACCAAATTCGATCAAGCGGGCAAACCGGACGTCATGGGAACATTGGGGAAAATTCTAAGTGGCGATAGAAGCAGCGTGCCCTATACTATAGAAGACATGGCCGATGATGGAGCAGGACTCCTGGAAGCGATAGGAATCCCCTGTGCCCATATCTGCGGCATGTCCATGGGAGGAATGATCGCCCAGACGATAGCCCTTCGACATCCTTCCCGGGTACTGAGTTTGACTTCCATTTACTCCCAAACGGGTAATCCGAAACTCCCGCAACCGAAGCCCGAAGTGCTGACGGCCTTGCTCACCCCGATCCCTACCGAACGGGCGGCCTACATCGACTATATGCTCGGATTCTTCAAAATGGTTGCCGGACACGGTTATCCCATGGATGAAGAGTGGGTCGGTAGAAAAATGGCTGCGAGTTACGACCGTTGTTTTTATCCCAATGGTATTGGTCGCCAGGTGATTGCCATCATGGCGCAAAATAACAGAAAGGCTGCTCTTGCTTCCATAAAAGTACCTGTGCTGGTTATTCACGGGACAGATGATTCTCTGGTACCTGTGGAAGGAGGAAAGGAAACCGCTGCCGCAATACCGGGTGCTCGATTGATATTAATCGAAGGGATGGGGCATGATATCCCGCATGGCGGGGCATGGCCGCAGATCGTCGAAGCAATCGAAGCCCATACACGGAAGGCGACAAATAATACATGATCCATGTCAGTTACGGTGATCCCACCACATCCTTCCCCACACTCATCAACACAGCCCACTATATTTCTCAAGCGGAACCTTCATTCGTAAAAAAAATTCTTTTGACAGGGAAAGAAAATCAAGGCATGTCATGATCCCCGTTTTTGATGTTGTCTGAATACGCATGGCGGAGTGGACGGTAAGGAGACTCGAAATTTGAAAGGTGAGTCGCTGGGCTATCAGAAAACATCCTATCAATGGGTGATCGTGGGGGTCTTGTGGCTGATCCACGCCCTGCTGTTTATAAACCTCTCCGGCTTCGGAATCCTGGCCCCATACATCAAGGAGGAACTCCACCTCTCGTCGTTTCAAATCGGATTCCTGCTGATCTCTCTGTCCATCGGGGCAGCTTTCAGCCAAATGCCGTCGGGACTGCTCGTCGATTTCACGGGTGTGCGCCGGATGATGAGCCTGGCGCGCGATTATCTTCTGGGCGGGAGGAGAAAAGGGATCCTGTTCGTGATCACCTTGGTCCTCTTGTTCTCTTCGATGAGTAGTTTCTGGCCCTCACGGCAAGTGCCGTCGCTTCTGCCCCTCCTGCCCCAGAAATGTGCGGTGGATTTGTTCGACAGATGAGCGTTTTCACCAACGTGTTGCGATCGGTTCATGGCTTCCCAGGCATTAACGAAGGTATCGATTGATTTTCGGGGTACTTTCCGGTCACCGTCGCGTAGAAGGTGCGAATATATTCCATGTCGGCCTCCATATTGCCGGTCGGATTGAAAACGGCCCCTATACCCCCTGCCTTGCGAATGTAGTCCAAAAAAGCGAGCACGATCGGGACATTGGCGCCCCGGGCGATATGATAGAATCCGCTTTTCCAGTACGTGACCTTCTTACGGGTTCCCTCGGGGGCAAGGGCGATGGTGAGCTTTGCCCGTTCTTTGAATACCTGGACCATCTGCGCTACGATATCGCTCGAATGGGACCGATCGATTGGAATACCGCCGAGCCACCGGATGACTCCACGAAAGGGCCACCGGAAGAAGCGATCCTTTCCGAGCCAATGAGCTCTGAGCTTCAGAGCAAAGGCTATGGCCAGCCCAATAAAGAAATCCCAGTTGGAGGTGTGCGGCGCCAATATGATGACGTACTTGGGAATGTGGGGCAGACTTCCCTCCTTGCGCCACCCGATCATCTTAAGAAACAGGATCGCCAGCAAGCGAAGGAGGTTCCTTAAGACGGGAACGTCGAACATCGTATACCGCATGGGACCTGTGGCCGGTTTAGCCGTCTCTGATCGAGCCATAAAATTGCGTAATGAAGCGGTTAATCATTGGAACGGCGGACCCTTTTCTGTCCGACTGTTACCACCCGAGGCGTCGGCCCCGTTCAGGCATTCATAAGAACATCCGGATTGAGCACATGCTCCGGAACCCTGCCCGCAAAAAAGGCAATCACCTTCTCCACCGTATCCATCGCCATGGCATAAGACGCCTCACGGCTCAGCCCGGCGCTGTGGGGAGTGGACACGACATTTTCGAGTTCGAGCAGTGGCCGGAACTGCGGCGGCTCGTTCTCGAAGACATCGAGTCCCGCCCCGGCGATCCAGCCGTTCACCAAGGCATTGTACAGGGCCTCTTCATCGACGACGGGCCCCCGGCACGTGTTGATCAGAAAAGCGCCCGGCTTCATCATCCCGAGCCGCGCTTCGTTGATCATGCCCCTTGTCGACTCATCGAGGGGCACATGGAGCGTCACGAAATCGGCCCCGCGGAGCAACTCCTCCTTCGAGCAGCTAAGGATATTGTACGCCTTCGTGAAATCCGGGTAAGCAACGATGTCATTGGCCATGATTTCAACCTCGAAGCCCTGCAGGCGCTTGGCGACGAGTTTGCCGATATGGCCCAGACCGATGATTCCCACCGTCTTGCGGAAGAGATCCTCGCCCCCGCCGCGGTTGTACAGCCCCTTGCGGATCTCCCGGTCTTTCCTGGCAATCTGCTTGGAAACGACGAGCATCAACCCGATCGCCATGTCGGCAACCGAGCTCGCGTTGGAACCCGGATTATGGGTCACGACGACGCCTCGCTCGGTGGCCGCTGCAAGGTCCGTTCCTTCGAACCCCGCGCTGCGGATGGCGACCATCCTGAGCCGTTCGGTGCTCTCCAGCACCCTGCGGGTGACGGGGAACATGCCGGTCACGATCAGGACATCGGCGCCCTGGATAGCCCGGCAGACCTCTTCCTCCTGGGCGGACGTCGCCCGGTCATAATCCTTTTCTTCGACCGTGAAACCGGCCTTTTCCAGCGCGTCGATCGGATCCCGCGAAACCTCCGCAAACTTCCCGGTCAAGATCAGTGCTTTTGCCATCTCACTCCCTCTCAAAACGGGGGATGATGTCCGATCCGTTGCGCATCAGGACGACCTGGGCCCTTTCCCCGTGCCTGGCCAGCGCCATCCGAAGGGCATCTTCGATCGAATCGGCCCGCTTCGCGAACATCTTCTCCAGGGTCCGGTCGTCGATGCATTTCGTCACCACGATCACCTCCGCCCGTTTCAGACAGCGGGAAAAGAGCCAGGCCTTGGATGAGCCGATGGAGTAGCCTTCCCTGATAAAACGGTCGATCACATCCTGCGGGCAGGAGGCAGCGGCCATCCACTCGTAAAAGCCCCGCGCCCCGATCCCGTCCCTGCATTCGGCCGGAAGGATCACCGTCCCCCCCTCCTTGACAACCATCTCGGCGGCTGCCATGGATTTCTGGGATTGATACAGATCGATGTCCTTCGGAAAGCCGCCCGGCGTGGTAATGACAATCTCCACTTCATGGGGGACTTTGACCTCAAAGATCTGCCGGCTGATCTTGACCCCCTCCTGCCAGGCCTTCTCCACGTCCCCGGCGACAGCAGCCGTGATCTCCTTGTGGTGGTTCTGCACCGTGTTCAGGATAAAATCTGCCCCCGCCATCTTGGCCGCTTCCACCGCATTCTCATGGAACATGTTCCCTTCCACCCAGCCCATGGCGGGCTTGTCCGGACGGCAGGAATAACTGTGGTGCTGCCTGAGGGTGGTGATGCTGGCAAGCCCCGGCAGCACGCTCTTTCTCCCGCCGGAGAAGCCGGCGGCCTGGTGCGGGGCGATCGACGCCGTCAGGATCTTCACCTCCGCTTCCCAGAATAGGCGGTTGATGACGACCGGGATACCGTCCCGGGTCTTACCCAGATCAACCATGATCGATTCGTCCTGACAGTGGTGGTTCAGGACCCTGAACCGCTCCATGATCTCCTGCCCGAGCATCGCATCCAGCTCCTCGGGCGTATTGTCCCGATGGGTGCCTGTGGCCACAAGAAAAAGAATCTGGTCGTCCCCGATTCCGGCACCCCGCAACTCCTCCAGCAACGGGGGCAGGAGCCTGTAAGTCGCCGTCGGCCGGGTGATGTCGTTCACGACGATCACTACGCTCTTTTTCCCGCGGACGATCTCGCCAAGCCGTGGGGTTCCAATCGGATTTTCCAGGGCCCTGCGGATCTCGCCGGCTTCGTCTTTGACGCCGGGACGGTATTGCGGCATCAGGGTGGCCAGATAGTTCTTCCCGGGGATCCTGACCTCGATCTCTTTTTTCCCGTAAGGAATCATTTCACTGTGGAATTCTTTATCGTCACCCATTTCTGTCTCCTTCTTATGAACTCATGAGGGTTTCATACTGCCGAAGCGTTTGAGGCGCAGATGAAACGCGCTGGATTCTTCCAAAGCGACGGGAATATGCCCGGATTCTTTTTTCGCGCCGGCCAGATAGTCCGACAGCATCCCTCTGTAATCCGGATGGGCGCATCGACCAATGATCATTTCGGCCCGCTCGCCCGGATCCAGCCCGCGCAGATCGGCGAGCCCCTGTTCCGTAACCAGGATGTCCACATCATGCTCGGTGTGGTCCACATGGGATACCATCGGAACGATCGCCGAGATCTTCCCCCCTTTTGCCGTCGAAGGACCGACGAAGATCGAATAAAGCCCGTTGCGCGAGTAATCGTACGATCCGGCGATGCCGGTCAGAATCTTCGAGCCGAGAACATGGCTCGAATTCACCTGCCCCTGGAGATCCATCTCCAGGCAGCCGTTGATCGCGATCACCCCCAGCCGCTGGATCATCTCGGGCGCGTTGCAGATCGTCACCGGACGCAGCACCATGCAACTTTTGTAACGGTCGAGGTCCGCCTTGAATCTCTCCCACGCTTCGGAGGAGAGCCGCAGGGCGGTCCCCGAAACCCAGTCGACCTTGCCTGCATCGACGATCTCCAGCACAGGGTCCGTGACGACGGGTGTTTGAAAACGAAATCGCGTAAACTCGCTGGACCCGATCTTCCGCATCACCTGGCCCGCAAGATCCCCTATGCCGAGTTCAATCGGAGGCAGGGGCTCGCTCAACCGTCCGGCAGCGATCTCCCGCCTGAAAAAATCGAGGAGATGCTCACCGATCGCATCGCCCATCCTGTCCGGCTTGGCATCTCCCGAGGGTCTGTCGCTCCGGTCGGAGAGAACGATCGCTTTTATCTTCGAGGGATCGACGCTGAAATAGGGGACCCCGATCCTTTTGAGGGGATTGCCGACGATCGGGATGGGATCGGCGCCCCTCTGATACACATCGTGCAGTCCCTCTAGTGCCATCGGGCGGTTCAGGTTGATCTCGACAATTACCGCTGAGGCGACATCCAGCCACTCGGGTGAATCGTAGACCGTCGTCGCCGGGATGATATTCCCTTCGCGGGTCAACCCTATCGCTTCAACCACCGCCATATCGACGGGTCCGAACCAGCCGCGCTTGA
>Ga0209212_1005642_pt1 | contig 14782 bp, 11 predicted proteins | sample RifGroC2_FD_183996 | JGI IMG/M metagenome (GOLD analysis project Ga0209212, IMG submission 183996) | Groundwater microbial communities from Rifle, Colorado, USA - Groundwater C2 (SPAdes) (version 2) | ecosystem: Environmental > Aquatic > Deep subsurface > Groundwater | place: Rifle, Colorado... | reverse complement strand
CATGCAACATCTGACAAAATTTTACATTCTCGCATTCATGAATGAAATATGATAATTTTGCGTTTTTGGAGTCCTGAATATGCTCGCCGGATGAATTTACATTCCGCATGCCGTGCATATATTTTACCGGATACTGCGCCCAAAGTTCATGCGCCTTTTTAGCATGTTTTGCCAAAGAAGCGCGGGATAATAAATCAAATTCTTTCAGATTTTTCGCATAGGTTTCTTTGGTGTGGGGCTGGTTGAAAATATAATAGGATTTATTGCGCAAATTCACACAGCCGAAACAATTCGTGCATCCTACCAAACTCTTAGAAAACCAGATGTCGGTACAACTCTCGCAATCAATAGAAAAAAAGGTGCGATAGCTTTCATCAATCATGATTCCTTCATGACACAATTCACTTAAAGTTGATTCTTGAAGATCAAAGCTGTCCTTAATTCCGCTACTGCGCGTACAATAGGCAGAGTCCTCCATACGATCTACCGCAAAACAAAGATAACAATTTTTTGAATGCCCCGCGTTACCGCAGTATTCTGATTTTACCAAATTCAAAATACTATTTGAGAATTGCGGCACCGCGCGATACAATTCTCGCCACTGTTCAAAAAACGACCGGGAAAAATCATAATCCCTGCCATATTGCATCGGATCCCATTTGTCCGACCACCAGTAATCATGGTTATACACCGTGATGCCGTCCTGCGGCGGAATCATGGAAAAAATTTCTTTGCCCGTGGCATCGTCTTTTCTGCGAAAAAGCAAACGCTCGTTACGAAACAAATACCTGCGAATCAGGCGACATTCCGGACACCAAGTAGGAGGAGGAACTTTTATTTTTTCGTAAAATAAAAAATCCTCGGGCTCAATAATGAACCCGGCTTTACAATTCTGGCATTTTCTTAATTCCTGATTCATCCCGTTAGAAGTGTAATCTCTACTTAACACTTATAATGCAAAAACATAAATTTATCTAATAAACCCAAAAAAGTTCAGACCCAAACTTCTAACGGGATTCATTTTATCCCGGGCAGTTTCTCCTCCCCTTCTTCTCCATAAATCGGTAATCCGGCGGGCGGACCGATCTTTCTCGATTCCACGCTCTTTATCAGAGGACCGGTGAGCACTAAGAACATGGGCGGATGAAAAATTGTTGCCAGCTCCTCGACATTCAGCACCATTTTACCCAGCTTCTGCGCGCCAACATACCAATGAAAAGGCCTGATTCGCAAAATCGCCCCAAGGGTGGTTTCGTCAAACATCCGGCGCTCGCGATAATATTGAAATATGCGCTCCTGCCGGGCGCGCTGGCGTTTTTTGGGGAAAAGGTGGGGCCAGTGCCAAAATTTGGTCCGGGTCCAGGCTTTGGTGTTATGCGCAAACTTATTCAGGTGTTCTGTTGCATACTGATTAAATGCCCCATACACTCCGCGGCGCGGAAAAGTGTCTCCGTAAATTTCTTTAGGCGCAGTATAAATATAACGGATAAGTGATTCAAATCCGGGTTTTTGCAAATTCCGTTCAACCGCTTCAATCACCTCAACCTCTCCCGGAGTGCGCTGGACCATCACAATGCCGCCGCCTTCGGTTTCATACCTTCGGGTTGCCATTTTTTCCTTTAATTCCTCAACCAGCGTTTCATTGGCTTCTTTCCAAGAATCATCCGTGGGCCGGATCAATATCTGAATCCAGCAAATTTCCGCGGGTTTAAGTTTTGCCAAAACCTCAAGCATTGACGATATGGGATCAAGTTGCCGCTCTTCGTCCGGCGCCTCAAAATCCACATAAGTTCGGATGGGATAGGCATCTTCTTTGGCCAGACGCAACTCGTTCCCGAAAAGTTCATAATTGTTTTGCCGCAATTCTTTTACCGTAGCGGGTAAACGATGAATATAATCCTCCGTTACTTCAGCAAGTTCAATATCGGAATATTGCGCATATAGCGCAGCCTCAATCAAATTGCGGTGTTTTTTAGGAATCCGCATATAGAAATGGATATCACCGCCAAAACTCACAAGTTCGCAAGAAAACCAGAGCGTAACCTCCCCCTCCCACCACTTCTCGGCAATATCATTTGGGGAGTTGCGCAAACCATGGATTGACATAAAAACCTGCTCCATGGCACGGGGACTTTTGCGCACCTCGCGCGGTATGCGAAGCTCAAGCATTATATAAGGAATGGAACGCTTATAAAACTCCTGTATATAGGAAAGCCAAAGATAGAGCGAAGAAAAAAGCAAAACCCAAAAAATCCAAAACCACCATAAATCACCGATTATGGGGATGCTAAATACGAATCTTGGGACTGAAGATGGGTCAAAACCGTATATCATAGGTACATTATACCACTAAAAACGACCCATAATCAAACCGCCGCGTCCAAGAGACGCGGGTTCAAAACTATAACTATACGAGTTGTGCCAAGCTAAGCCAGCCGGAATTTACCGTCATCGGTCCGGCGGAAAAGCGATCTGTTTTGTAGATTCAAAAGTACGGTTTGCGGCTGGACCAGCCGCTTTGCCAAAACAAGCTTTATAATTTCATCTTTGGCAAGCGCCCGGCCGGATTCTTTCATTACGGAAACCAATACATCCCGCACCACCCCGGGCTGATATCCCCATTCGCGAAGCGCATACATCCCCCGGCCAACCAAAACAAATCTTTGGTCTTTGATAAGTTCGTTATGCACGGTCTGAGGATGAGCTTTTTTAACGGACCATCCGGCTTTGGAAATTTCCGCAGCCACCTCGCTAAAATGCATGGCTTTGCCGGATTTTTTTAACGCCAAATATGCTTTGTCGCGCATGCCGCGAGGAGTAACCGCAGACCAATGAGACAATCCGTATTCCCCGTATGGATTTTGTTTTATGGACTGGGCGGAGTTTATATGAGCGTCAATAACGTCTGCCTTAACATCCAAATTCTTGCCTGACGCGTCATCCTGAATATGTCTCGCAAGCATCCGATGCAATTCTTCCTGGGAAACCGGATGCCCGGTTTGCTCCAGATCTTTTATCAGACCTGCCACGGTTTTTTCTCCTTTGGCAACCGCATCCCGATCCGTTGCCCAGCGCCTAGGACATATTTCATTTTCCGGAACGCGTGAAAATCCTTTTCCTGTTCCTGCCTCAAGAAGTAAAGCAATATGCGGATGCTGGCGCTGATCTCCCAGAGTTGCAAAAAGATGATGTTCAGCCATCACTCCGCCATGACGCACAATATGCGCCTCAATCGCATCCAGCACCGGCCGGATCGCGGAAACAGTTTCTTCTTTGCGCAAATGCCGAAGCGCATCCGCCTCGATTTGCCGCACTCGCTCACGCGTAATTTTATATTTTCTGCCGATGGCCTCAAGCGTATCTGCGCCCTTGCCCTGAAGGCCAAAACGCCTTTCCAACACATCCCGCATGCGCAGATTAGACAATTTTTTTAACGCTATTTTTGTCGCCTCAACGGGCGCCAGAGGTAAAGTAATCATAGATTAAAATCTCACTAAAGATAGTAGCATATCAAATTTTTCTTGTCAATCTCTGCCAAATCACCAAGATAGGTGATGCTACGAATATCGAAGAATAAGTTCCGAATACAATTCCAAAAATAAGAGCCAGAGCAAAATATCGCGTAGTTACGCCACCAAATGCCATAATCGCCGCCAGCACCAATAACACGGTTAGGGAGGTATTAATGGATCGGGCAATGGTTTCATTTACACTGCGATTTACGGTAATTTCAAACGGCTCCGGCTGTTTTAGTTTTCGCAAATTTTCCCGTATTCTGTCAAACACTACAATAGTATCGTGTACCGAGAAGCCCAAAATTGTCAAGAGGGCGGTAATGAAAAGAGTGTCAACTTCAATCCCCCAAAAATTTCCCAGGACCGCAAAAATTCCGGCCGGAATAGTTACATCATGAATAAGCGCAATGACAGCCGACACTCCATACTTCCAGGAAGAAACGGGCTTAGAAACATGCCGGAACGCAAATGCAATATATAAAATTATGGCAACAATTGCAACACCCAGGGCAATCAATGAATTGCGGTAAAGCTCGCGGCCGATGGTGGGGCCAATTGTGTCAAAACGTTTGGCTATTACGGCTATCTGTTTTTCGCTTTCCACGCCCTGTCCCGCGCTTTCAATCTTACTAAGCACCTCAAGAATCTGCTGGTGTTTTCCCTCATCCACATGGGCAAAGCGCAAAATCATCCCACGCTCCCCGGTCGGCTGCACCGTTATGTTGCCGATACTAAACGGCTCAAGCGACTGCCGGATTTTTGCCGCATCCGGACGCACGGCAATAAATTCAACCTCCAGAAGCGATCCTCCGGTAAAATCAATACCGAATTTCAAACCCCACACGGCAATGGAGATCAAGCTTCCCAAAACCAAAATACCAGAGATAGTGAGAAATATATTTTTGTTGCCAATAATATTCATCCCGTTAGAGATGTAACTTAGATGCGAAATCTTTGCCTGGCTCATGCCTACAAAGATATATCGTTACAAAATTACATCTCGCGGTAAAAATCTCTAACGGGATTCATGATTCTTTACCTTGAAATCCCGCTCATAAACAATACTCTCATCTTTTGCATCCGGGGCGACATTGCCGCAAAAAGGAGCGTGCGCGTAACGCTGATCGCCGAAAACATGGAAATCAAAATTCCGATAATAAGAGTAAGCGCAAATCCTTTCACCACACTTGTACCTAGCCAATATAAAATAAGGGAAGTGATAATACTTGATACGTTTGAATCGCGGATTGAAGTCCAGGCGCGGCCAAATCCTTCCAAAACCGCATCTTGCAACATTTTGCCGGAACGCAATTCCTCTTTTAACCGCTCAAAAATCAAAACATTGGCATCCACCGCCATGCCCACCGATAAGACAAATCCCGCAATTCCGGCAACAGTCACGGTAACCGGAATGGCCTTGAAAATCGCCAGTACCAAAACAGTATAAAGCAAAAGCGCCAGAACCGCCAAGACCCCGAGCAAGCGGTACCAAAAAATCATGAATATCGCAACCGCCGCAAATCCTATGAGGGCGGCCTGCAAACTGCGATTCAACGATTCCTGCCCCAAACTCGCCTCAACCGATTGCTGGACAATCAAGGTGATCGGAACCGGAAGCGCTCCGGCGTTCAAGCGTCCGACCAATTCTTTGGCCGATTCGGGCGTAAAATTTCCGGTAATCTGCGCTTTGCCGCCGGAAATTGCCTCCTGCACCGTTGGAGCGGAAATTGGCGAGCCGTCAAGATAAATCGCCAACTGCTTGCCGACATTTTTTTTAGTTAATTCTTCAAAAATTACAGCACCCTCATCAGTCAGCTCCAAAGAAATTTGAGGTTGAAATACGGTTTGATCAAATCTGACCTCCGTGCGCTTTACATGGCGTCCGGTAAGCTCGGTTGGAATAAAATACGGGTCTTCAACCAAACGCTCTTTATTTTTTTGCGCCTCCAAAATTTTATCACGCTCCTCCTCGGGCCTGGCTTCGCGAAATTCAAGATACGGCGTCTCGCCGATTAAACGGATCGCAGAATTAATATCTCTGATTCCGGCAAGTTCCACAATCAAGCGCCAATCTTCCCCTGATTTTTCAACCTGCACTACGGGTTCGGCCACCCCAAAAAGATCAACCCGGCGCTCAATCACGTCCCGCACCGCATCCATGGAATTCCCATAGTCAGATGATTGGATATTTCCCAAATCAGCTTGATACACCAAATGCGTTCCGCCTTGAATATCAAGTCCCAAACGATAAGGAAGTTTAAAACCAATAACCAATAACTTGGAACTTAGATAATGAAGACCTATTGAATCAAAAGCGCGCGCGGCATATTGCGGCGCGTCAAAAACACCCAAGAGAATCCCAACCAGCAAAAAAATAAGCGCCAAAATCCGCGCGGTTTGCGCCCGCATGGGCTTTTTGGTATCACGCGTAGGGTAAACAGGCATAAAAATAAACTACCAAATGTACAAACATCTGGCAAGATGCGGAAATACCGCCGCAGGCGGATACCTTACGAAAATCATCAAGCGCGCATACACGCGGTTGAATCCGTTTAGTTTTCAGACAATGGGAGGACGAAACTGCTTGCCCCGCACCAAATTTCGACTGCTGCTTTCGTTTCCATCCAACAGGAGAAGAACACCACACTATCATTCAAGTTCTATTCCACCGGCTGACTCATAGGCAGCATAGAAACGGTCGAAATTTTGGTGACGGGGCTTAGTTTTCCGCCTTAGGCGGAAAAGTTTCGTCCGACCCTTAGCGAACGCGCCGCAGGAGCGCGTGAGTCGTGTCTGAAAACGAAATGGATGAAAACCGCTATAGCAAAGCCCTAATCCGTCATGAATCTAATAAATAATCCTAATCGTAATACTCTTCTATATGAGCGCACCAGGAACCAATAGGCGGCGAGGAAAAACACAAATGAAAGTACGCCCGCAAGGATAAGGCGCCCCGCATCAAAAGACCCGGTCAGAACCACCTGCCGCATTCCTTCAAATACATGCGAAACCGGTATAAATGCGGCAATTTTCTGAACCACAACAGGAAGAGTGGAAATAGGATAAAAAACTCCGGAAATCGGACCCAAAAGCGCCGGGATGGACCAGGCCAAAATTTCAGACGACGGCCCAAGGCGCAAAATAATCGCAGTGGTGAAGAGCCCCAGCGCCCACCCGAATACGAAAAGTATTGTTATAAGCGGAAGAAGCATAAATCCATATTGAAAAATATTATAGGCGAACAAAAACCAGGCAAGACCAGCCATAAAAATAACGGAGATGAGCGCAGTGGTCAGGCTGGTTAGCACCAAACCGGTGGCGTATTCTGCCAAAGTCAGGGGCGAGGAAAAAAGATTGATGAAATTCCGCGTCCAGGTGTCTTCTAGAAAAGAAACCGTGATTCCATGCTGTATCCGGGTCAAAAAATTCCATAAAATTATGGTTCCCAAAATTACCGCCGCAAACGCGAAATTAGAAGTACCCAAACGCGAAATATATATCATAATAAGACCCCAAAGCAGCAAATCCAACGTGGTCCAGTAAAAAAATCCGAAAATCCTGCCGACGCTTCTTCGGTTCAAATAAAACTGACGGAGAAAAATTGCGTATATTCTTAGTGCGTTCATACAACGATTATGGCTCGTGACTTAAAGTTAACGGCTCTCTGGCTACCGTAATAAATAATTCCTCCAAATTCTTTTTGCCGTACTCGGCAGGAAGTTTTTTCGGATCGCCTTCCAGCAAAATTTTCCCATGCGAAATAAAAAGCACCCTGTGGCACACCGCCTCAATTTCATACATATCATGCGAGGTCCATAAAATTCCGGACTGATTCGCGCGCGCATATTCCAAAATACGGCTCCGCAGAATTTCCGAGGTTGAAGGATCAACCGACGCGGTCGGTTCATCCAGTAAAATCAGTTTCGGATCATTCAACATGGCCTTGGCAAGATTCAGGCGCGATTGCTCGCCCGAGGAAAGAAAAGCAGTCTTGGATCGCGCAAACTGGGTAAGTTCAAACTCCTGCATGAGAAGTTGAACCTTTTCCTTGGGGTTTGGAATGCCGTATAGAATAGCAAAAATCCGTAAATTTTGTTCAACCCATAAATTCCCGGGTAATTGGGCATATACGGCGGCGAAACTCACCTTGGACAGAATTTCACTGCGGTGCGTCTTAAAATTCTTGCCGAATACAGAAATTTCTCCCGCATCGGGTTCCAGCAACCCAAGGATCATATTTATGGTTGAGGTCTTACCAGCGCCATTAGGTCCCAAAAGCCCCACAATTTCTCCCGCAGCCACGCCAAAACTAATGCCATCCACCGCCCGGATGCCATGATACGATTTCACCAGATTTTTTACTGCAAGAACTTTTTCTGAAAACATGATTTTTAGGATACTTCATCCTTATAGCACGCTTCGCAATAAACTATCTCTGGGCGGTCTGGAGCATATGAAGTTTCGAATTCGTTTTGGCATTTTTCCTCATGCCCATGGTTTTTCACCTCGCACATGCACGCGCGCTGCCAGAGCTTTAAAGGACTTCGTTGTTTCATTCTCTGATAATGCCTGCAATTTGGGCAAAGTTTTGGTAACGCTAAATTCATTTCCCTATAGAATTTCAATTCTTGTGGAATAATTCTGAATGCCTCTGTGCATTGCTCGTTACATTTTCCTTCGTGCTCGCAGCCAATGACTTGGTTTAAAATATTATCTTGCACATCCTTAATATGGTCCGGGAGGTCTTTAGATTTTATTGTCACTTGATAATTTCTTTTTTCACGATCTTTCCAAGAATAACCTCTATCAAGCACTTGTTCTTTTTTTAAAGGGAAATTCTCTTGAGCGACAGTTTTATTGTAAGCAAAAGGAGAAAATTCATCTGGAAAAAATTCTCCATATTTATAAATTCTTCCTTTATTATCTAAAAATGGATTGTCTATCATATTTTGAATAATTTTTGGAAGTAACACATCGTATTCTTTTTTGGTAAATTGTTTATTGAGAATACAATATTCCTTCTTACGCAAACCAACACATCCAAATAAATTACTTGAGTTGTAACAATCAATCGAATATTTAACATTATAAGATTCTAGAACGTTTATAGTCGCGAAGTTATTGCGGCCTCCAAAGGTTAACATAAATTCAGCGGATAATTCTATACCTTCTCCCCCAGTAAATGAATCATAACAATCTCTCATGGAGCTTCCTACAATTAAATATTTAACTCTTTCTAAACTGCTATCTTCGGATATATCAAAACAATCAAATGAATCAATGGAATTCGATACATGATTCCCTGTGACATTAGAGCATTTATTTAGAATGGAATAACGCCTCGGTAAGCTAATTTTAAGATTGCTAAGTTTTTCCATTGCTTGTTTAATGCCTTCGTTGCTGCCGAAATCATATTCATTCATTATTTTTTTATATTCTTCTTTAGTGTATTGCTTATTGAATATGCAAAATGACCTATTCCGTAAATTTACGCATCCAAAACAGTCATGACAATTTCGACAATCTATTAGAAATTTTGAATCGTAGCACTCAACACAATCCTGTGAGAAGAAAAGAGAATAACACTTATAACAATCGACGCATTCGTAACATTTCTCCGAAAAATTTAAGTTAAAATAGCTAATGGAATCTTTAGAACATCGCGAATAGTAACCGTATATACAATTTTCTATTCCAAACCCAATGGAAAGATAGCAACTCTTCGCATTCACAATTTTGGGACAGTAATCACAATTAATGGAATTAATATTCACGAGATTCATTTGCGGCACTTTGTGATACAAATCTAAAAATTGAGAAAAAAACGGAACTTTAAAATTATACTCTCTGCCAAATTGCAGTGGATCCCATTTATCAGACCACCAATCTTCAGTTGTATAAACAGGAAATGGAGCATCTTTATCGTAAACTGAAAGTATTTCTTTTTTGTTTAAATCATCCTTTCTTTTGTACATATTCAAGTGGTTGCCAAAACTCATGCGCCGCATCATTCTGCACTCTGGGCACCAAGTCGGCGGAGGAACAGAGATTTTTTCATAAAACGCAAAATCCTCCGGTTCGATGACGAACTCATTTTTACAATTTTGGCACAATCTTGATTCTTGCTTCATCCCGTTAGAAGTGTAATCGCTACTTAACACCTATAATGTAAAAACACATGATTTATTTAATATATCCGAAAAAATCAGATCAAACTTCTAACGGGATTCATGATTCCTATTTTCCGTATAGGGGTGATTCGCGATAAATGCAGTATTCGCAATTTTGATGGGCTTTAGGAATCGATCCGGTAACTATTTCGCGGACTTTTTGCAAAACCGAGATGCCGCGCGAAGGCGAAACATCCATTTTTATAAGCTCGGTTTTGAATGACGCAGTCCCCATTTCGTAGGCCTGTGGCCAAAAAAATAGCAAATAACCATATTCTGCAGGCGGCATGCCATTTTCGCGGAAAAGCAGAGCGTATAAATCAAGCTGGGTGCGATAATGTTCGTGCGTATCTTCTTTGGTGGGATAGCCGCGGGTTTTAAAATCAAACGGCACGAATTTTCCGTCCGGCGCAATCAAAAGATCGTCAATCGCCCCGCGAAGCACAATATCCAAATCCGGAAATTTTGCCCCAAGCCCCCCGCGACCGAAATCTACTTCACGCCATTTATTAAATTCCGCCAAATTATCGTTATAAAGCTGGCCCTCAACTTTTCCCTCAATCTCTGGAGGCAGTTCGCCGCGTTTCCGATACTCGTCAAAATATTTTTTAAAAACATTATCCATGCCGTCGGGCAAGGACGGATAGGCGCCGCGCGGACGCTTTTTATTTTCATTCATCTGTAGCCAAAGACAGCGCGGACATTCCAATAAATAACTTGTTCCAGATGGAGAAACTTTGATCATTCATTTACCTCAAAAGCAAAATACCAAATTCCGCCTGCGACTCATTTAATGGGTTTGCTAATGGTATCCGCCGCCGGCGGACAATATCAAAATATTGAATCTTAAAAAATTATAAAATATTTTTTATTTCCTTCAAAATACTATCCGGAACCGGATCGCGCTCCGGCGCGCGTCCGGGATAGCGCCAAGCGGTGATAACCTTTACCTTCTTCATCTCACTCCTTCCAAAAGCGCTAATTCCATTAAAGCGAGGAAAATGCTTTTGAAAATACTGGGCGGTTATATTTCTTTCTAATCCATCAGCGATAAAAGGGGCGGTGGAGGCAATATGTTTTCGAGACAATGGGAGGTGCGATTTGCCTGGTTTCGCCGAAGGCGAAAAATCGCGCCGACCCTTAACGAATCCTGCGCTGGCAGGATGAGCGTGTCGAGAAAAAGTATTGTCGCCAGAACCGCCCTTATGAGCCAAAACATACATTACCCATATCTCACTATATTTCTTTCCCTCCGCCGGCTGCATGGCCGCAATCGCGCCCTCCAATATCCCCTCCTCCACCCGCGCCGGATGACGAATAATACGCTTGACTCGCGATTCGGTCAGACGATAATGATTCATTTTCATTTTCGAGTGATTCGTCCAAATATATTTATCCGCAAATATCATAACTCAACTTTACTTCCGCAATCGCGGAAAGGCAAATTAAAAACTCCGTAAGTTTATGCCTTTACGGAGTCAAGCTGAAACTTATGATTTTTTATCATCCGCACAACTTTTACAATATCATCATGCATCGGCCGGTCCGCACCAAGAAATGCCACTTTCTTTCGAACTTGTTGATAAAATTCGATGGTCTTGGGCGCCAATTGCGTAGTATCACGACCCGTCCGAAGATCAAGAGCCTGAACCGCGTGGATAAGAACTTCGGCAACCTGCTCCTGATATTTTTTAATTTGTTCCAAGGCATATTCGGCTGCGCCAAAACCAAAACTAACCACCTCCTGATTGCCTATTTCAGCTGACCGCCTATGAATACTGTAAGGATTAGACAAAAAACACACTTTTCCAAAAATATCAGAACCGCACAGCCCAACTCCTTTAAATCCGCTGTTAAATCCGGGATCTTCTCCGGCCAAACTTGGCGGAAGGCCGCGGTTACACTTATTATTAAGCATTCGTTCTTGCAAAGCATGCATCAAATCCGCTATGTTAAAAATTGCGAGTTTCAAAATGTCCATGCCTAAAGCAATGTAAAAACCTGAAAAATTTCCTGTGTGATGAATTTTCCGCTCAAGAAGATTAACAATTGGATTATCGTTCGCGGAATTCATTTCGTTCACTATCCAGCGTTCAACTAATTCAAGAATCTCCAGGGTCGGGCCGAAAAGCTGCGGCACACACCTCAAAACGCTATACGGATCCTGAAGTTCAATAGGTGTTTTTACCGTATGATTAGAATCACCAACCGATTCAATAACTTGAGTACGAAGATTTTCAAGGTCTCTAGTCAAATGGCTTCCTCGCAAAAGTTCCCGCAGAAATGAAGCGGCTTGCCGCTGACCCGGATGATTCTTGACCTCATGAACAAAGGGGTGCAGAGGGTCAGTCATGCCCAACAATGCCTCGCCAGCCATTCCCGCGCACGCAAGAGAAAGATCAGTAAGATAATATGCCTCATAAAGCGCGAACGCCGCCAGCGCGGTCATCACCGAAGTGCCGTTTACCAAAGAGAGTCCTTCTTTCTCCTCAAGAGTTAACGGCGCGACCCCGAGTTCCGCAAAAAGCTCGGCGGTAATCCATACTCTGCCTTTATACCGCGCCTTGCCTTTCCCTTGAATGGCCTCGGCAATTGATGAGAGGGGAACAAGGTCTCCGCTTGCGCCCACCGAACCATCCTCATACATGATAGGCGCAATGTCGCGATTCAATAACTCAATGCACTTATATATTTTGTCCGTCCCGATTGCCGAACATGCTTTTTTAACCAGCGCATTGGTCCGTAAAAGTATGGATCCTCGTATAATTTTTTTGGCCAACTCTTCTCCAACCCCGCAATATAAGGAATCAATGAGGCGAGCTTGGAATTCAATCCGATCTTCCAGGGGAATAATATGAACAACATTGGAACCAACGCCAGTCCCGCCTCCATATGCATACAAGCCCTTTTTCACGCACTCCCAATAAAAATCTCTGGAGGCCCGAAGGTCGGCCAAAATTTTAGCATCCTCGGTCAAATATATGGGATTGCCAAAAAGCGCAACCCGTACAAAATTCTCGATTGTCAAACTCTCCCCATCTACGATGACGGGTGATAAAACTTTCATATGTCCTCCTTGTAAAAGGACGGATTTTCTACCCCCATGTAACCACCGTCTGTTTGCGCAGTCAAATACGCGACTTTCCCGTCAATCCGTCCCGTAAATTAAAAAGGCCAAGGCAAACCTTAGCTTTTTTTCTTACGCCGATAAAATGCGCGGCGATCTTCCGCTTCCCGGTACCGCCGTTTCTGATCCAAGGTACGCGGAATAACTGCTGGCACCGCAACTGGTCGGCGTTCATCATCCAGGGCCACAAACGTCACATAAGCATTGCCTATGTACCGCAGAGTTACTTTCTGAAAATCCACGGCAGTCACCTTCATCCCGACTTCCATGGAACTTTCCCAGGCCCGATTTAAAGATGCTTTGAAAAATAGTGTCTCACCAAGATACGCGGACGCGGCAATATCAATTTCGGCATGACGCGTTACACACACACGGCCACTATGATGTTGGGCAACCTTGCCGCCTACCTTATCCAGTAAATGATGCATCAGCTCTCCGCCAAAAAGCGTATCACTGGCGTTTAAATCCTTGGGCTCTACTTCGTGAAATGCTTCTTCCACCGCCGTTTCCCGCACGGTCTTAGTTCTCATTTTCTTCATTTGTTTTCCTCTTTTGCGGTATCGGGCGGTAAATCCATGAGTTTGCGAAGTTCATGCTTGAGTATCTTTCCGGTAGGAGTTTTGGGAATGAGATCCACAAATTTAACGCCTTTTAACAGTTGATATCCGCCCAGTTTCTCCTTGCACGCCTGAATAATTTCTTCTTCCGATAGCGCCGCATCGCCCTTTACCGCAAAAGCATACGGCATCTGGCCGCGCGCCTCGTCCGGAACGCCAATCACCCCAATATCATTCAGGCGCGCTCCGAAATATGCGCGAAGGCATTTTTCTATTTCGCTGGCCCATACGGAAAAACCATGCACCTTGAGGCGATCGTTTTTCCGATCCACCACAAAAAGATATCCATCCTCATCCAGGTATCCGATATCGCCGGTATAAAACCAGCCATGGCGGATGGCGGAGGCAGTTGCTTCAGGATCATTGTAATATCCAGAAAAAACATTAGGTCCGCGCACCGCAATCTCACCTATATCTCCGGCCTGACAAAAAACCCCGTCTTCACCCACAATCCGCACTTCTACATTCTCAATCGGAGTTCCCACACTTCCATCGCGATAATGATAATCATGGTTATAGGTGGCAAAAGGAGATGTTTCAGTAAGCCCCCACCCCTCATGAATGATTTTTCCGAATCTCTGCCTCCAATTTTGGGCAACTTCAACCGGCATAGTATCGGCTGCGGTAAAAAAATAACGAATAGGGCGCAGATACTCCGCTTCAAAATCTGGAAGCTTATGGAGCATCCGATAATTCGGCGGGATGGAGTAAAAAATGCTTACCCGATTTTTCCGGATCGATTCCAGCACCTCCATGAGTTCAAACCGTCGATGCAAAACCATGGTTGCGCCGGCGTTGAAAATGGAGTTCATTACGAAATTCTGGCCAAAGCAATGAAAAAGGGGCAGAAAGCAAACACCAACATCCTGTGAAGTCATCCCCGTATGATGGTTAGTGGCATAAACATTGGAGACCACGTTGCCGTGCGATAGTACCGCGCCTTTTTGTTCGCCGGTTGTTGTCCCGGAGGTATAGAGGATAAACGCGGGATCATGCGGCTCACAATCTGCTGCAACTAACGGATACGACGAACGTAACTTGCCGACTTTCGTATATGGATGATTTTCCTCCACCATGATAAGATGAGTAATTTCAGCCGCCAACTGCGCTTCGGCAGCCAAACTTTCGGAAGTGACCAGGATTTTGGCGCCCGAGGCCAGGACAAAATCACGAACTTTTTCTTTTTTCTGGGCTATGCTGATAAGAACCGGCACCGCGCCGATTCGTAAAGCACCAAATGTTACAATCGGATATTCAACCACATTGGGAAGAAACACCGCTACCCGATCTCCTTCGACAACTTCCATCTTTTTTAATTGGGAACTGAAGGCTAAAGCAAGAAAATGAAGATGC